>Ga0129307_1002277_pt1 | contig 15849 bp, 10 predicted proteins | sample P1105metagenome_FD_94437 | JGI IMG/M metagenome (GOLD analysis project Ga0129307, IMG submission 94437) | Capybara group fecal microbial communities from Wisconsin, USA - P1105 metagenome | ecosystem: Host-associated > Mammals > Digestive system > Large intestine > Fecal | place: USA: Wisconsin... | reverse complement strand
TGCAGATACTCCACGATGGCCCAGGCGATGGAGATGCCATCGTAGGTGGAAGTGCCTCGACCCAGTTCGTCGAAAAGCACGAGCGACTTGGGAGAGACGTTGTTGAGGATGTTGGAAGCCTCCGTCATCTCCACCATGAAGGTGGACTCACCCAAGGAAATGTTGTCCGATGCTCCCACACGGGTGAAAATTTTGTCCACCAAGCCTATTCTCGCGCTCTCTGCGGGCACGAAACAACCCACCTGGGCCATCAGTACTATCAACGCCGTTTGTCGCAACAGCGCCGATTTACCAGCCATGTTGGGACCGGTGATGATGATGATTTGCTGCCGCTCGTTGTCCAAAAGAATATCATTCGGTACGTATTTCTCGCCCAAGGGCAACTGCGTCTCAATCACCGGGTGTCGTCCTTGTTTGATGTCTATCACCTCCGAGTTGTCAATCATCGGACGGATGTAACGATGCTCCTCCGATGCAGTGGCGAAGGAAAGCAGGCAGTCGATGCGCGCCAACAGGTTGGCATCTATCTGGATGGCAGGAATGAACTCCTGGATGGCCAGCACCAAGTCGTTGAAAAGTTGTGTTTCCAAGGCCAAAATCTTGTCCTCAGCACCAAGGATTTTCTCCTCATACTCCTTCAGTTCCTGTGTGATGTATCGCTCCGCCTGAGCCAATGTCTGCTTGCGCACCCATTCTGCCGGCACATGGTCCTTGTAGGTGTTGCGCACCTCCAAGTAATAGCCAAAGACATTGTTGTAACCAATCTTCAACGAACTGATGCCTGTTGCCGCTGCCTCGCGCTCCTGCAACTTCAGCAAGTATTCCTTGCCGTGGTAGGCGATATTGCGCAACTCATCAAGTTCCGCATTCACACCGTTGCCGATGACGTTTCCCTTGTTCACCTGCACCGGTGGGTCGGCTTGTATCTCCCGAGCGATGCGGTCACGGATGGAGCGACAGAGATTGAGTTGCTCTCCCACACGCTTGAGCACGGTGTTGTCAGCATTCATGCAAGCCGTCTTGATGGGTTCGATAGCCTGCAAAGCCACTCTCAACTGCACCACCTCGCGAGGCGAGACACGCCCCACGGCCACCTTGGAGATGATGCGTTCCAAGTCGCCTATGAGGTGCAACTGCTCATTGACACACTGTCGGAAATCAGGCTCGCGGTAGAAATAGTCCACAATGTCCAATCGCTCGTTGATGGGCTTCTCGTCCTTCAAGGGGAACACGAGCCAGCGGCGGAGCAGACGACCGCCCATGGCCGTGATGGTGCGGTCAACAACGCTGAGCAGCGAAGAACCTTCCTCCTGCATGGTGCCCAACAATTCCAAGGAGCGTATGGTGAATTTGTCAAGGCGAACGAACTTGTCTTCCTCGATGCGTGAAATGGAAGTGATGTGGCTGATCTGCGTGTGTTGCGTCAGTTCCAGGTATTGCAGAATGGCTCCTGCGGCCACCACACCATTGACAAGATGGTCCACACCGAAGCCCTTGAGGTTTTTCGTCTGAAAGTGCTTCAGCAACTTGGGACGCGACGTGGCTTCGGTGAACACCCAGTCATCGAGTTCGAAAACACAGTATTTTGTACCGAAATAACGTGCGAAGTCCGCCTTCCGCCCACGGTCGTAAAGCACTTCCTTGGGTTGGAAATTGCCCATCAACTTCTCCACATAGTCGTAGGTACCCTCGCCGGTGAGAAATTCTCCGGTGGAAATGTCGAGGAAAGCCACGCCGCACCCGGTTTTTCCGAAATGCACGGCGGCCAAGAAATTGTTTTCTTTATAATTGAGCACATTGTCGCCCATCGCCACACCAGGGGTCACCAACTCGGTGATGCCTCGCTTCACCAATGTCTTGGTGAGTTTGGGGTCCTCCAGTTGGTCGCAGATAGCCACGCGGCGCCCGGCACGGATGAGTTTGGGCAGGTAAGTGTCGAGAGCGTGATGAGGGAAGCCAGCCATCTCCGTGGCGGCTGTCTGACCGCCATTGTTGCGCTTGGTGAGCGTGATGCCTAATATTTTTGCAGCCGCTACAGCATCCTCGCAATATGTCTCGTAGAAGTCACCACAACGAAACAACATCAGCGCATCGGGATGCTTCGCCTTCAGCGTGAAAAACTGCTGCATCATCGGGGTGAGACCTTTTTCTTTCTTTGCCATCATTTATCCATTTGCTGCAAAGTTAATGCAATTTTCCGATTAAACGAGCAAAATTCAAAAAGAAATATCCAAAGTTGAAAAACTGGAGTTGCAAGAAAGTATGAACAGAGGTTTTCCCACAACTCATATCTTATTCTTTTTTTATTTTTTAAAAGAAAAAAAATAATTAGGATGATGATGGATTATGGAAAAGTGGAAAACTTGGTGGATAACGTCTTTTCCATTGTTTTCATTGTTTTTCCAATACCCATTGTTGAAAACATTGTCTTGTCTTCAAGTGTTTTACGAGTTTTTCCACAGTATTCCAAAACGGTGGAAAACATAGTGTGGATTATTGTTTTTCCTTCCTTTATATGGAAAACTGATGGAAAAAGGGTGGGGTAGGGGGCTCTTTTTCCACATCATCGCTTGTCTGACTTGTGAATGTGAATAACTAAATAGTTTTCCACAACATTTTCCACAAGGTTTTCCACAAGTTATCCACACCTGATATGGATAACTCGATATGACTAATTCACATCTTTGATAACTCTAACATAAATATTATGTTATGAAATTTGGAATATTATATGGAAAAGTTGTAACTTTGCATTATAGTTTGAATCATAAGAATGAAAAAATATGGAAGCAACAACTATCAATGTTTCGGTAAACGTACCAAAGTCGTATAATATCGACTTACTAAAGGAACAATTGACGACTTATGCTCAGCAACTCATTGCTTCTTCGAAATCTGCAAAGAAAGGTAAGCAACATTATCGTCATGAGTCACTTTGTGGCATCTTCAATAGCAATGCCACACAAGAAGATCTTCTTGAAGATTATCTTCAGGAGAAGTATAATTTGTAATAATATAGAAAGTGAAACTGTTTCTTGATACGAATATATTTCTCGATTATTTTGAGAAACGACGAGAATATTTGGCAGTCAGTAAAATATTAAGTGCTATCGAAGATGGTAAACTCAAGGCTGTAGTCTCTGTTGGTTGTATTTATACGTTGACCTACCTTATTCGTATGGAGTTGAAAAGGCAGAACATCTATCGGCCTGAGCAAACCATACGCCTTCGCTCTACACTCAATATAGTGATGTCGTTGGTGAAAGTCGTTAGTCTTAGTAACAAACGAATTTCAGTAGGCATAAATGATGTGGCCTTTGATGATGTGGAAGATAGTTTTCAATATCAGTGTGCCTTGCAAAACAAATGCGATGCTCTTGTTACAATCAACTTGCGTGACTATCGAGATGCAGACACTTCTAATTTATTAATTCTTTCACCTTCTGAATTTGTAGAAAAATACTTGTAAAATTGCCCATGCAATGGCAGTGGTGGCGATGCATACCAATAAGAATGCGAGCAGGACTTGGAGGTATTGTCCTTGATAAGGCATTCCGCATTTGTTGAGAGCCATGGCTACCGCCATGGGCACGGCACCACAAAAGAAATAATAGATGAGTGAGTGACGCCCCACGAACTGTAATGGAGTGATGTTTGGCAGTCTGCGGCAGAGTGCGAGTATGAGCATTGCTCCTGCCAACCCGTCGGCGAAGAGCAGCATGAATGAACTCACATGTATGGGTTCGAGAGTGAGTGTGAATTGATGTGTCACTACGATGTATTTCAGCACGGCCACGACAATGAATAATGCCACGATGGTTGTTGGACGGTCGAGATATTTCATCATATCCCATTGTTTCCACAACAAGCCGATGCAAAGGAAGGGCAGCATCAGCATGGCACTCTGCCAACACCATGGGTTGATGGCTTGCAGTTGTTCATTAGGAATGAACTGACAGGCCGTTGCCATGGCAAGAAATGGAACAATGCTTCCTGTAACAAGCAGCAGAGTAGGGTGGGGGAGTTGTCGTGTGAGACGGATGAGGAGGATGAACAACACCTCCGTCACCATCAGAGCTGCTACATACCACGAGGCGTGGCCATTGACCACACGTAGCAGTTCATCGCTTAATGTGACATCATCTTTCACTATCGCTTTCGGTATTGCCAGGACGATGGTGAAGAAGAGATAAGGCAGCAACATGCCCTTGATCATCGAGCGGAACTTGTGCCTTGTGGAGAAGTCCTTGATTGATGTTTTGCTGAAGAGATACCCGGAAATGAAGGTGAAGGTGAGCAGTGAGTTGCACACGTGACAGGCATAAGGTATGATTTCCTCCCCGGTGTAGTACACCTCTGTATGAAAGAGCAGGATGGAAAGCATGCAGCATCCTCGTGCTGTGTCGAGCGTCGTGTCGCGTGTGCTGTTCATTTACCTGACGATGGCTATTTTGCACACGGTACCTTTCTTGCCATCACTGGTTGCCGTCTGCACCATATAGACACCTGAGGCCACTCGTTGCCCTTCCTCATCGCAACCATCCCAAGTAAAAATTCCTCCGTTGCTGGTGCCTTCCGCCACGAGTGCGCCACTTGCGGAGACGATTTTCACGTTGGCGTTCATAGTGAGGCCGGTGACGGTGATGAGGCCGGTGTAGTCGGGTTTCACAGGATTGGGATAGGCATAGACATTGTTCTTGTCCATGTGGTCACTGGTGGCGCTGGCATCGCTCATATAAGAGCACAGACCATTGTCAGTACCAAAGAACACCTCCCCGGTTTGGTCATCAATGGCAATGGCCTCGATGTTGTTGGAGAGCAGTTGACTGTTGCTTGAAAGGAAATGTTGCACCTGCGTCATATTGTCGGCGCTGATGAGATAGGCGCCGTTGCCATTGGTACCAAACCATTTTCTGTTTCCTCCATCCACAGCCATGCAAGTGATGTCGGCACCGCCGAGCAAGTAGTCGGCGAAGTTGGTGCCGTCATTTCTTGGCACTTTGATTTGTTGCAGCACACTGTTGGAGCCGTTTGCAATGTCGTCTGCCGGCAACATGAGCGGACCCACACTGGTACCCACCCAGATGTTGTTTTCCTTGTCTTCAGCCACACATCTCACGCCGGTGGTCTCCACTCGTGTACCATCCTCGTTGATAAAGGAGGTGTAATGGTTCATCGCGGCATTGGAGGGGTCCACACAGTAGAAAGAGGGGGTGTCCCAGTGGTCGTTGACAAACCACAGCAATCCTCTGCTGTCAAGCAGCATGCATTTCATATTTCCCAAGCTTCGCTTGTCTTCCATGAGGTTTTTCTTGTGGTGGTCTTCCCATGTGCCGTCGGCTTTGAGACAGAGGAGCGAGCGGTCGATGGCTTGGCTGTTGAGGCACCACAGGTTGCCTTGTTTGTCAAACTTGATGCCGAGTGCGAGGATGTAGTTTTTGCTGTTGCTGTCGAGCGCATACCCCAACGGACTGTTCTCCGCGTTGTAATGGTTGACAATTTTTCCGTCCAAATATTCATAGAGACCCGTTCTTCCTCCCGCGAAGACATGGTTTTGGTTTTTTGGGTCGATGTCGAGGCATGTCAGGTCTTCAAAGCGATAGGGGGCGCCTTCCACCACATCTTGGTAGTTGGTCCATTGCTGGTCTTTCATCACTTGCACGGTAGCTTTTCTGAAGAGTTCAGCACCGGCACCAAAGCCGCCTCCGCATGAGAAGAGGGTGTTGTCATGGTATTTTAGGAAACCGAAATAGTTGTATTTTGGCCCATCGGGATTGATGTCGGTGATTTGCTGTGAGACATTGTTGTCTTCGTCAAGGATGAACGAGCATAGTTTCCCATTGTCTTGATTGCTCCAATAACAGTGGTTGGTATTGTCGTAGGCCACCGCCTTCAGCGTGTAGTCGTTCTGGCGTATGTAGGTGGGCGTGTTGACATTGGTCAGTGCTATGGCCTCGTGGTCCTGCACAAGAATGAGTTGTCCGTTGGTCATTTGGCAGTAGTTGAACGCATATTCGTATGCCACGCTCCACTCGCTTCCGCTTTTCTTGTAGATTGTTCCGTTTGTGGCGGCAAGCAATTGTCCGTTGAGTTCGAAGAGGTGCTCCGCCCTGATGTCGGCCTCTGTCGTCCAGTTGCTTTTGTCCAAGAGGTTGTCGTTGGTGTTTCCCTTGATGATTCCCCCTTCTCCACAGGCGGCGTAGATGATGTTATTGTATATGATGGCGTCGCATACTTTTCTTCCTAAATTGTAGGTGGCGGATATTTCAGCGTCAGCCACATTGATTTTGAGTATTCCGAAATTGGTGGCAATGAGTGCGTTTTTTCCTATGACTTTCACGCTGTTGATGGTTTTATCCACCGTCATCGACTTGTTGTAGTAATCAGAGATGTTGACCACATCGTCCTTGTCGTCGAGCAAGTCGAAATTGTAATTTTCGTATGCGATGAACAGTCTTTTGGCCGCCTTGCAGTATTCGATGTGTGCTATGTTGCAGTCGTTGAGCACATTCATCTTGTCGAAAGACTGTACGCTATTGTCGGCGTTGTTGTATGCGAAGAGTCCTTTGGAACTGAGCACATACACTCTTTTCCCGGTGGGTGCGATGTCTGTGATGTCGCTGTAGGCCAGGTAACTGGTCCACGAGCCGATGGGTCCTCCCCACCCGGTGGCGAGGAGAGCCAAGAAGAGGAGTGTTGTGGTCAGTCTTTTCATTTCATTATTTTTTATGTAGCAGGAATTGTGCGAGTTTTTCCACTGCCCTTGCCCGGTGTGAGATGTGGTTTTTTATTTCCATTCCCAGTTCGGCGAAGGTTTTGTCATATCCGTCGGGCATGAAGATGGGGTCGTATCCGAACCCTTCGCTGCCATGCCGCTCCTTTGTGATATGTCCTTCCACGATGCCTTCGAAGCAAGTGGTTTTCGGCTTTGTCGAGCCTTCCTCACATTCTATTAACGCAATAACAGTGCGAAATCTTGCCTTGCGATTGCTTTTTTCTTTTAATTCCGCCAGCAGTTTGCTCATGTTTGCCTCGCTGTCGTGCCCCTCTCCACCGGCATAGCGTGCGGAGAACACGCCGGGAGCACCATTCAATGCCTCTACTTCCAGACCGGTGTCGTCGGCGAAACAATTGATATGGTAATGGTCGTGGATGTATTGGGCCTTGAGCAGGGCGTTTCCCTCCAGCGTGCCTGCCGTTTCGGGTATGTCGTCATGGCATCCGATGTCGGAAAGCGACAGCACCTCGAATCCTTCTCCCAAGATGTCCTTTATCTCGCTGAGCTTGTGTGCGTTATTGGTTGCGAATACTATTTTCATTTTCTTCTTTGTTGATTTTTACTTTCATTTCGTCGAATCCCTCACCATAGACACCGATGACGCTGCTTTGGCTGACGAAAGCATTGGGGTCAATGGTCTTTATGAGGCGGAAGATGCTGACGCTCTCCCTCTTTCTTGCGAGGATGCACAGCACTTTCATCTCCTGCCCGGTGTACCATCCATGGCCGTCGAGAATGGTTACTCCATGGTTCATCTTCGTTCCGATGGCATTGGCTATCTCCTGGTATTTCTTGGAGAAGATGAGGAATTGCACCGACTCCCTTCTCGAATTCATCACGTAGTCGAGCACGAAGTTTTCCACGACCATGGTGCATAGTCCGAAGACGATTTTATACAGTGCTTGTGTGACGGTGAAGTCTCTGGCGTAGATGAAGATGGGAAAGCTGGAGCCGATGATGAACAAGTCCACGAAGATGAGAGTGGTGCCGAGCGAGATGTTTCGGTATTTGTTGACAACGGCCGCCACGATGTCTGTTCCACCAGTGCTTCCGTTATGCAGGAAGACGACGGCGAGCGAGGTGCCTGTGAAGCAGCATCCGATGATGAGCGACATGAAGTTCTCGTCGCCCAGAATGTGTATCATCGTACCATCATCGTTCGTCATCACGTCCTGCGCCACTCCGAGCATGAGAGAGAGGGCGATGATGGCATAGATGGTTTTTACGAGGAATTTCCATCCAAGTATTTTCAATGCCAGCACGAGGAGTAGGGCGTTGATGATAAAATAGCTGTAGTTAATGTGTATTCCGTTACCATTGGCGTTAGTGGCATAGAAAATGATGGCGGAAATGCCGGTCACACCTCCTGTCACTATTTCGTATGGCAGTAGGAAAACCGTCCACCCAATGGTGTAGAGCAAGAGGCCAAGGGTAATGAATAGATAATCCTTGGCCTCATTTAGTATGTGTTGGTTGTTGGTTGTCATCAATGTGTTATTTTACCACTACGTTGACAATTTTCTTTGGTACGATGATGACTTTTATCACTTTCTTGCCGTTGATGTACTTGGCAGCCTTCTCGTCATTGAGCACGGTCTGCTCTATGGTGTCGTTTTGGGCATCCATGGGGAATGACATCTGGTATCTTGCCTTTCCATTGAACGAGATGGTGAGTTGCATCATGCTCTCCACGAGATGTTTCTCGTCGTATTGTGGCCATGTGCTGTCGCATACCGAACCTTTCTCGCCCAGGGCTTCCCACAATTCTTCTGCTATGTGCGGCGTGAATGGTGCGATGAGGGTCACCATGGTGCGCAGCACATCCTTGTTGTGGCATTTCTGTTGGCTTAGTTCGTTGACGGCAATCATGAATGCGGCGACGGAGGTGTTGTATGAGAAGTTCTCGATGTCCTGGCTCACCTTTTTGATGAGTTTGTGGAGGCTTTTGAGCATTTCCGGTGTTGCCGGTTGCTCGTCCACGGTGAGTTGAGTGTTGTTCTTGTCGTTTCCGTAGAAGAGAGCCCAGAATTTCTTGAGGAAGCGGTGGCATCCGTCAATGCCGTTGGTGTCCCACGGCTTGCTCTGCTCCACTGGTCCGAGGAACATCTCGTAAAGTCTCAGGGTGTCTGCGCCGAAGCGTTCAACAATCATGTCGGGATTGACGACATTGAACATCGACTTCGACATCTTCTCCACGCTGAAGCCGCAGATGTACTTTCCGTCTTCGAGAATGAACTCTGCATGTTCGTATTCGGGTCTCCATGCCTTGAAGGCCTCGATGTCGAGGATGTCGGCGTCAACGATGTTCACATCCACGTGGATGGGCGTTGTCTCGTATTGGTCTTTCAGTCCCTTGCTCACGAAGACGGGGTTGGCCGTGGTGTCGGTGTTGTTGATGCGATAGACGAAGTTGCTGCGACCCTGGATCATGCCTTGGTTGATGAGTTTTTGGAAGGGCTCCTCCTTGCAGGAGTATCCATAGTCGTGCAGGAACTTGTTCCAGAAGCGTGAGTAGATGAGGTGTCCCGTGGCATGCTCGGTGCCTCCCACGTAGAGGTCCACGTTTTGCCAGTACTCGTCTATCTCCTTGTCCACGAGTGCCTTGTCGTTGTGTGGGTCCATGTATCGGAGGTAGTATGCCGACGAACCAGCGAAGCCAGGCATGGTGTTGAGTTCGATAGGGAAGACCGTTTTGTTGTCGATGAGGCTCTTCTCCACCACTTCTTCCTTGACGGTATCCCAAGCCCATTTGGTAGCCCTTCCAAGTGGCGGCTCGCCACTCTCTGTGGGTTGATACTTGTCGATTTCGGGCAGTTCGATGGGCAGTTTGTCCTCGGGTATCATCTGTGGCATTCCATCCACATAATACACTGGGAATGGCTCACCCCAATATCTTTGCCTGGAGAAGATGGCGTCGCGTAGGCGGTAGTTCACCTTCACTCTTCCAAGATGGTGCTCTGCCACGTATTTCTTGGTGGCCTCGATGGCTTCCTTGATGGTGAGGCCGTTGAGTGAGAAGTCGATGTAGGGTTTGACGCCTGGCCGTGGTGAGTTGCACACGATGCCTTCCTTGGCGTCGAAGCTCTCCTCACTCACGTCGCATCCCTCTACGAGTGGTATGATGGGCAGGGAGAAATGCTTGGCGAAGGCATAGTCGCGGGAGTCGTGTGCCGGGACTGCCATGATGGCTCCGGTGCCATATCCAGCAAGCACGTAGTCGCTCACCCAGATGGGGATGGCTTCTCCTGTGAAGGGGTTGATGGCGTATGCTCCGGTGAACACGCCGGTGACTTTCCTGTCGGATATTCTTTCTCTCTCTGTGCGCTTCTTGGTGTCTGCCACGTATTCCTCCACGGCCTTTCGCTGCTCGGCGGTGGTCACCTTTTCCACCAGTTCGCTCTCTGGAGCAAGCACCATGAAAGTGACACCGAACATGGTGTCGGCCCTGGTGGTGAAGATGGTGAAGTCGATGTCGCTGTCTTTCACGTGGAAGACCACCTCTGCTCCCTCCGAGCGTCCTATCCAGTTGCGTTGCGTCTCCTTGAGGGAGTCGGTCCATTCGATGGTGTCGAGGCCGTCGAGCAGGCGTTGTGCGTATGCCGACACACGAAGGCACCATTGTTGCATCTTCTTCTGCACCACGGGGAAGCCGCCTCTCACGCTGACGCCTTCCACCACCTCGTCGTTGGCGAGCACGGTGCCCAGTCCGGCGCACCAGTTGACCATGGTCTCTCCCAAGTATGCGATGCGGTAGTTCATCAGCGTTTCCTGCTTCTGCTTGTCGTCCATGGCACGCCACTGCTCAGCGGTGATGTTGAGTTCCTCGGTGCAGGCGACGTCGAGGTTTTGCGTACCTTCCTTTTCCAAGTGCTCCACGAGTTGTGAGATGGGAAGAGCACGCTTGGCCTTGTTGTCGTAGTATGATTTGAACATTTTCACGAAGGCCCATTGTGTCCATTTGTAGTACGTTGGGTCGCATGTTCTCACCTCCCTCTCCCAGTCGAAACAGAAACCTATCTTGTCAAGTTGCTGGCGGTAGCGGTTGATGTTGTTCACCGTGGTGATTGCCGGGTGCTGACCGGTTTGTATGGCATATTGTTCTGCAGGCAGGCCGTATGCGTCGTATCCCATAGGATTGAGCACGTTGAAGCCTTGCTGCCGCTTGTATCGTGCGTAGATGTCGGATGCGATGTAGCCCAAGGGATGACCCACGTGCAGTCCTGCTCCGGAGGGGTATGGGAACATGTTCAGCACGTAGAATTTTTTCTTTTCCGGGTTTTCGGTCACTCGGTAGGTATGTTGCTCCACCCACCGTTTTTGCCATTTTTTCTCAATGTCGTTGAAATTGTATTCCATTGTTATTTTTGATTGATTTTTTTCCTAGGATTGAAGAGGATTAAAGAGGATTAAAGAGGATTAAAGAGGATTAAAGAGGATTGAAGAGGATTGAAGAGGATTAAGAGGATTTCCTATAGCTTCCTATGACATCCTATAGCATCCTCTAGCTTCCTCTAGCATCCTATATTTTATTTTACGATGCATGAGGTGGGGTTTTTGAGCCCTTTCATGGTGGCCACGTATGCTTTGGCGTTGCCCACATTTAATACGATGTCGAGGCGTATGGGCACGTGGTTGGCGTCATCGGTGACGAAGAATGAGCCATAGTGCTTGTATTTCTGCTTTTTGCTGCTCCATTCCGAGTATTCGAGTTTGAGGCATCTGTATTTCACTCCGTTTTCTCCAGTGACGTTGGCCTTTCCATCATATTTCAGCATTCCGGTGGTGACCCCGTTGCCGTCGGCGACGTTGAACTTTATGGTTTGCCCTTTCTTCCATGATGTGTTGTCAAAGCTTCTTGCCCTGGTGAAGATGTTGAGCATGTCATAGACGCATTCCTCCACGGTCTTCTCACTTCTGTTGTGTGTGTTGTCGTGCCTTTTCCGGTGCATCTTCACCTTGCACTTTCCATTGGGGTAAGTGTACCACACTTCGTCCACGGTGTATCGGTCACCCTCTTCTGCTCCTTTTCTGAAATAGAGCGGTGAGAGCGTGGGTGTGACATATCCGGTGAGTGTGTCCCTGATGGCATATACTTTGTCGAGTTTTCCGTTGGAGCGAGTGATGAGGCTTGTTCGGTAGGCTGTCTTTCCATCATATTTCGTGCTGACGGTGGACAGTGATGCCGTTCCCACTTTCACCCATACGAATTTCCAGTTGAAGTAGAGGTTGTATGACAGGAATTCTCCGCTGTTGAAAGCTTTGTTTTCCAGAGGGCATTGTGCTGCTGCAAAAGTTGGCAGCAGCAAGGCAATGGAGAGGAGCATGCCCCTCCAGTTATGGTGGTGGCTGTTTGTTCTCATTTTTTCTGGTTGTTAATGGTTGTTCCTGGTGGGATGTATATTATTCCGAGTTTCTGTGCCCTGATTTGGTTTTGTTTTTTTATCCGCTTTTCCTTGTCAGGCTTTTGTTTGGTGATTGCTGCCGGTTTGAGGGTTTTTCCGCTTTCTGGGTTCCATGATTTCTCCAACGGCCAGTGAGCCTTGCATTCTATCTTTTCGGGGTAGTAGTACACCTTTTCGGCCTGCCTGTCATCCTCGTAGTTTCCTGTGTCCCATCTTCCATTTTTGTTGTTGTCTGCAAAGACGCGCAGGTAGTATTCTCCCGGCTTGACGTAATTGAATGAGAGTTTTCCGTCAGGCGAACTGATTTGTTTCACCACTTTGTCTTGTCCGTCGAGGAGTTGCCCCACGTATGGTGCGTCTTCCAGTTGCACCACGTGGAAGATGATGGTTGTGAAGTCTTCCTCTTTTCTGATGTTGGCCCCTTTCTTGATGGTGTTGCAGACGTTGCCGTAGATGTCGGTGAATGCAGCAGAGTCGATGACGAGGGTGTATCGGGCGCCGATGTTCCATAGGTTGTCGGTGCTGTCGGGCAGGAGGGTGAATTTCCTTTGTGCGCTCTCCCATCCTTCCACGTCCACTTTCTCGCATCTGAGTATGAATGGTTTTTCGTCCATGAGCGTGTCTCTCTTGACAGTCAGGTGTATCTTTGTGGTGTCGATGCGGAGGATGGGTGTTGCGGACTCCAAGGTGATGGAGTTGTCGGGCATTATGTCGCTCTTGATGTTCACCTTGAGGTCGAGAGGCGTGGATGGCATCTCCTCTTGCACATCCATCCCTTTCTTTCGTGCCTTCTCTTGCTGCTTCTCCCATTTTTCACGCTCTTTCTGCCATTCCTTCATTCGTTTGGCGTAGGGCTCCTTGGAAAGGACGGTGATGGTGTCGGTTTTGATTTCCAGGATGCCGGTGCTGTCGGTGGCCAGGAAGCGTAGTTGCATCCTCAGGCTGTCCTGGTTGATGAGCAGGGTGTCTTTCAGCCAGTAGCGCAGGGTGTCGAGTTGCTCGCTTGCTTCGAGCAGGAAGGCGTCACGCTCATCGAAGTTGAGGCCTTCGATTTCAGGCATTTGTGGGTTTCCGTATGTGAAGAAGAGTGTGAAGTTGTCGGCCTGCTTTCTTTCGTTTTTGAGGAAATAGCGGTCGGTCTGTTCTTCGGTGAATGCCCTTAGCACGATGTTGTCGGGCAGGAAATGGGTGTAATTTGTGGGGATGATGTCGGCAATGTGCAGGGAGTCTCTCCACAGCGTGTCTTGCTTGACGTCGGGTTTGAATGATGGGGTGATGATGTCGTGTGAGAATGCGATTTTCTCACTTTTCTGCGAGTGTACGTAGTCACCGTCGGCTTCTTGCAGTGCATAGATGCGGTAGTTGCCTGGCGCCACACCTTTGATGATGAAATAGCCGCGGCTGTCGGTTCGTGCCACTCTCAGCATGGGCAGCGTGGTGAAGGCAGAGTCGGCAAGGTTGTCATAAAGTCCGACGAGTATTCCCTTGATGGGTTCCATGTTTTCAGCCTCCACGACATACCCTGCCACTTCCATGGTGTCGATGCGTTCTCCTGTGGAAAAACTGTATGTGTAGTTGCCCAAAGGGTTTCCCTCGTTGTTGTCCGAGATGGCGTCGGAGAAGTCCACGGTGTATGTGGTGTTGGGTTTGAGACTGTCCTTTAGTTCAACGATGATGCGTCTTCCTGCTCCCTTTATCTCCGGGGCTTCTATTTGTGGTGGCGATATGACGACTTTCTCCGTGGGGTTGTCGAGTTTGATGAACTCGTCGAAGAGAATGGTGATGGTGCGTTGGTTGACGTTTGTGGACTGGTCTTTTGGCGAGGTTTCCACCACGTGTGGTGGTGTCTCGTCAAACCAACCTCCATCGGGCTGCCCCATCCTGGCGCAGCCGGTGAGAGTGACTATCGCTATGGCGAGCAGGAGGAGGGGTTTTCTCATACGTTCATTTCAAGAAGTTCTTCTATCACGTTTCGGCTGTTGGAGAGGCGTGGCACTTTATGCTGTCCGCCAAGTTTCCCTCGTGCTTTGAGCCATTGGTTGAAGAGGTCGTGCCTTGCCTTGACCACTTCCAGGTGTTGCAGTGTGATGTCCTTGTGACGCTTGGCCTCGTAGTCGCTGTTGATTTCCTGCAGTTTTTGGTCGAGGATGTCTGAGAAACTTTCTATGCTGTCTGGCTCTTTGGCAAACTCGATGAGCCATTGGTGGCGGCATTTGGCATGGTTGTCCATGAACACCGGTGCGGCAGTGTATTCGAGCACCTCCGCCCCTGTCTTGCTGCATGCGTATTCCAGTCCCTTTTCTGCGTTGTCCACGATGAGCTCCTCGCCGAAAGCGTTGATGAAATGCTTTGTTCTTCCGGTGATGGTGAATTTGTAGGGCTTTGTTGATGAGAATGTGATGGTGTCTCCAATGAGGTATCTCCACAGTCCGCATGAGGTGGAGATGATCATGGCATAGTTGACGCCTTTTTCCACTCCGTCGAGAGGTACGATGGTTGGCTTCTCCTTGTGAAGTTCTTCCACTGGTATGAATTCGTAGAAGATGTCGTAGTCGAGCATCAGCAGCATGTTGGGGTCGTTCAAGTCGTCCTGCAGTCCGAAGAAGCCTTCGCTGGCGTTGTAGGTCTCCATGTAACGCATCCTGCTGCTTTGTATGATTTGCTCGTATTGGTGCCTGTAGGGGGTGAAAGCCACTCCACCGTGGAAGAACACTTCCAAGTTGGGCCACACCTCGTTGATGTATTGTTTTCCGGAGATTTCCAACACGCGTGTGAGAACGGAGAGCATCCACGAAGGCACACCGGACAGGTTGGTGACGTTCTTGTTGATTGTCTCCCTTGCGATGCGCTCCCTTTTCACCTCGAAGTCGGAGAGCAGCGCCGTCCTTTTCTTAGGCACTCTCGCCAGGTTGAACAGGGGGTTGATGTTTTCTATGAGGATGGCGCTCAGGTCTCCCACCAATGAGTCGTTGATGTCGTAGTTGGTGGCGTGACTGCCGCCGAGGATGAGTGACTTTCCATCGAAGAAACGGCTGTCGGGACGGTTCTTGAGATAGACGGCCACGCTGTCTGTTCCTCCGGCGTAGTGTATTCGCTGCAGTCCTTCGTCACTGACGGGTATGAATTTGCTCTTGTCATTGGTGGTGCCCGATGACTTGGCGAAGTATCTCACCCTCCCAGGCCAGAGGATGTTGTTTTCACCATGTCGCATGCGGTCGATGTCACCCTTGAGCTCTTCATAGGTGTTCACCGATATGTTGTTGATGAAACTCTCGTAGTCTGTGATGGTGCTGAAGAGGTGCTTCCGGCCGAATTCGGTGTCTTTTGCTCGTTGCAACAAGTGTCGCAACACGCTGTGCTGCATGTCGGCGGCGTGCTCCGTGTAATATCGGTCGAGAGCTTTTTGTCTTGAACTTAAATAGAGTCTGTTGACAATCTTCGTTATACTCATTGTTACGTTTTTTCCTTATTTCAAGCGGACAAGAGCTTATTAAGGATGCAAAATTACCCCAAAGTTTTGTAAAAAGGTGCTTTTTCACCTTTTTTAATATTCTTTGTTGGGGTTGTGGTGTAGTTTGTCATCTTTGCTCTTCGGCGAATGCTGCCTCCTCGGCAGCAGCGATGATGTCCTCTCTCGAGGCCTCACCCGGGGTTGCTGTGATGTCGCTG
>Ga0129307_1002276_pt1 | contig 15857 bp, 15 predicted proteins | sample P1105metagenome_FD_94437 | JGI IMG/M metagenome (GOLD analysis project Ga0129307, IMG submission 94437) | Capybara group fecal microbial communities from Wisconsin, USA - P1105 metagenome | ecosystem: Host-associated > Mammals > Digestive system > Large intestine > Fecal | place: USA: Wisconsin... | reverse complement strand
CGCGAAATGAAGTTCCTCGAAGACGAAACCAAGCTCGTGCAGCTCTCCGCCAAGCCGAACTTCCTCGCCATCAAGGCGAAGGGCCCGGATTACGCGAAGAACATGAAGGTGATTTCCGCCAAGCTCAATAGCCTCTCGGTTGACGAAATCAAGGCTCTGCAGAATGGCGAAACCATCAAGTTCGACTTCGGTGAAGTGGGAGCTGACTGCTTGATGCTCAACCGCATCGTTGCCGACGGCATGGCTGTGGAAGCCAACCAGCACTTCACCGTGGCTCTGGACCTCAAGATTACGGACGAACTCCGCCGCGCCTGCGTGGCCCGCGAACTCGTGAACCGCATCCAGAACCGCCGTAAGGACCAGAACTACGCTATCTCCGACAAGATCGAAGTGACGCTGTTCTCTGCAAGTGAGGTCTTCAAGCAGGCCGTGGCCGAAAACGAAGCCTATATCGCTGGCGAGACGCAAGCAGTCGCTATCAAGTGGGCTGCTGCCGCAGATGGCTTGGAAGCTAACGACGCCGACGGCGAGGCATTTAGCTTCACGACGGTTAAGGCTTAATCAAGGGTGACTACCGCCCGAGGCGAGTGTAGCGCGAGAACTTGTTCTCGCATTACCGAGCCGTTGCGGTAGGGCGCCTCGCGCCAGACGCAAGCGAACGCTATCGTGTGGAAGGATTCTACTGCCGGTTTGCAGGAATCTGATGCAGATGGCGAAAAGGTCTTCGTCGAAGCTGTAAGATAAGTATATCGCTGGCGACAACCTCGCAAGGCGAGTGCGGCGGCCACGCTTGCGTGGACATTGCCGAGCCGAAGAGGTTGGGCACGAAGTGCCAAACTCAAGCAGTCGCTATCAAGTGGGCTGCCGCCGCAGATGGCTTGGAAGCTAACGACGCCGATGGTGACAACTGCAAAAGGCGAGCGTCGCGACCGTGCTTGCACGGGCATGACCGAGCCGCAGCAGTTGGTGCTCGAAGAGCACAGCCTTTCTCCTTCACGACTGTCCGCGCTTAATAAGGCGAAACATTTAGAAAGAGGCGTTCCAAGCGGGACGTCTCTTTTTTTGTTCCGTTGTCTGGTGTAATTGGAACTAGCCTTCCTCGAACTCCTTTAGCTTGAGTTCCTGGATCATGGTTTCCAGGTTGCAGTATTGTTCGTCGCCGTGGAATTCGGCTCCGGGTTTTGGATCTTTTGTTTTGCCTTCGGCAATCTTCTTCTCGTATTCCACTTCGGCGAGAGTCCATTTGCCGATGAAATCCCTCGCAACGGTTTCAACGTCTTCGGAAAGTTTGGTCTGCAGGAACCAAAAATACTTGCCGAAGCTGCGGTTGCCGATGTGCGTTTCCTTTTTGCATTCGGGACAATATGATGTTGCTCGCGAACTGCCCGAAAGAGGCGAACCCGTAAAGCTGCGGATAAAGGCGGTCCCGCCGCATGAACAGCCGACCTGGAACTGGTCGGTTTCCCAGACGCGGAGGAGCGTTGCCAACCTGATGTTGACGGTAACGATGCTACCTGCGATGTTGAATCGCCTTGAAGTTTGTAGTGGCCCCACATAGAGCCCTCCGCCCTTGATGACGTAATGCACGTCGATGCTTGCATACCGGGGTGATGCGAGGATTTCGTCCTTGTGCCGCCAAATAAGGCCCAGGTTGTCATAGAACAGTTTGTGTTTGCGCTCGATGCTTCTTTTCTGGATTTCGCGAAACTCGTCCTGTTCCTTTTTCTCCTGTTCCATTTCGTCGCTAATCAGCTTTAGGCCTGTCGATTGCCGCTTGAAGAAATCCAGGGCTGATTCGCGCCTGTTTTCCGGCTCCTTTAAGAAGTCGGGGAACGGTTTTGTGTCGTCTATTCTGATGGTCGCCATGGGAAACCTCCTGTTTGTGGAATCCTGTTTTTACTATATTTATGCATGTATGTGAATCTATGCATAGCTCTAAAACTTAATATACAAATATCGAGTGTCATAAAATGTCGTTTTTGACCCCTAATTAAAAAATCATTCCAAACGGAATGCCACTTTTTTTGTTTGATCAAAAAATTTTATCTTGTGGTGCGAGGAGTCGCGTTATGTCCATCATCAATGAAATCCAAAAAGCGCTTTTTGCAAAACAGGATTTGAAGTTCAAATCTTTCCATAGCAAACTCATCCCGACGACGGATGCAAAGTCGATTATCGGCGTGCGCACTCCGGACTTGCGCACCATTGCGAAGGAATTTGCTAACCACCCCGATGTGGAAAAGTTCTTGACAACGCTTCCGCACAAGTATTACGATGAAAATCAAATCCATGCGTTTATTTTGTCCTTGATTAAGGATTACGATGATTGCATCGCTCACATTGATATGTTCTTGCCGTATGTAGATAATTGGGCGACATGCGACCAGATGCGTCCTAAGGTTTTTGCGAAGGCCGCGAACCGCAAGCGCCTTTTGAAAGATGTCGAACGCTGGATAAATGCTCCCGTGACGGATGTTTATACAGTCCGCTTTGGCATTGAAACGTTGATGTCGTTCTTTTTGGACGATGACTTTAATCCGAAATTCTTAAAATGGGTTGCGAAAATCCGCAGCGAGGAATACTACCTCAATATGATGGTTGCTTGGTTCTTTGCGACAGCGCTAGCGAAACAGTATGAGGCGACACTCCCGTTCATTGAAAAACGCGTACTTGACGTTTGGACGCACAACAAAACCATTCAAAAGGCAATCGAAAGTTTTCGCATTACCGATGAACAAAAAGCATATCTGAAAACCTTGAAATTATAGTATCTTTGTCGTATGACTGAAACATTAGTACAGACCGTTAAGACGAATAATTTTGAAATGGATTATGCCAAGTTCGGCACGGGCGCGCGCCCGCTTGTTTTGCTCCCTGGCATGAGCTTGAAAAGTACGATGAGCGTTGCTTCGATGGTGGCGGATTCGTATAAAATATTCAAAGACGATTTTACGGTTTATCTGTTCGACCGCAAAAAGAATTTTGGCGATTCGTACCCGATGGAACAGATGGCGGCTGACACCGCCGAAGCAATGGACGCTCTTGGTATTGAACGCACCTGCATGATTGGAATTTCGCAAGGCGGCATGATTGCGCAACTCATCGCAGGACGGTTTCCGCAGAAAGTCGAACGCTTGGCCCTCGGTTCAAGTGCGTCTCGTTTGAACGATATGTCCCGCGCCGTGATGACGGAATGGAAACGCTTGGCCGAGGTTGGCGATGTCGAAGCGCTTTGTTCGAATTTTATAGATAAAGTTTTTTCCGCCGAGACAATCCGCAAGTACAAGAAAAGCTTGATGCGCCTAAATGCAAACGCTACGGAACAAGACATGAAACGCTTTTGTGTGCTCGCTCGTGCGTGCCTCGATTTCGAAGCGTATGCAAATCTTGAAAACGTCAAATGCCCGACACTCGTCTTGGGTGCGGAACTCGACCAGACCTTGGGCGTAATCGCTTCAAGGGAAATTGCCGAAGCGCTAAAGCAAAATGGAACTCCGGTAGAACTCTACGTTTATGAAAACTACGGTCATGCCGCGTATGACGAAGCCCCGGATTACCGCAAGAGAATTTTGGAATTCCTGAACAGATGATAGAACATCTCTGAAAAAAAGTTTTGATGGGGGGAGGACTTTGGTTTCGGAATGTAATTGGATAGCTGTTTTGTAGGAATTTGCTTGTTTTTTTGAAATACTCGTAGTGCAAATAATGCTATTTTTGAGTATCCTGGAGAAAAAACATGAGTCGAGTTGGTTGGAAACCGCATGCTGCGTATATGCTTTTTTTGTGCATTGCTCTAGCAATGGCGGTTTTGTGCGCATGTGACGATAGCACCGCAGCGGATGCGGACGAACCAACGACAAGTTTGCAAAGTTCGAATTCTTCTAGCAAAAAAAGTTCTTCATCGAACAAGAAAAGTTCGTCATCGAAGAATGCATATCCTGAATCGTTTAAGCCAAATGACAAGGAATACCCTTACGCAAATATTCCCCGTATTGTAATTTATACGGAAAATCAGCAAAAGATTAAAGACCGTGAGACGGAAATCCCCGCTAAACTACAGATATGGGGCAAGAAAGAAGCTGAAAGTGAAATTCTTGATTTGACAATAAGGGGAAGAGGAAATTCATCGTGGAACATGCCGAAGAAAAGTTACAAGATTGAATTTGTTAAGAAACAGTCGATGCTTGGCATGCCTAAGGATAAAGATTGGGCGCTTATAGCAAATTATGCGGATAAAACATTGATGAAAAATTATATTGCGTATCGGTTGTCGGCTGCTCTTGGTGCCTATTATGCGCCCCGTTGCGAATTTGCGGAATTATATTTGAATGGGGAATATTTAGGAGTGTATTTGGTGACGGAAACAATAAAAATCTCTGAAAATAGAGTGAATATACCAAAAAATGAAAATTCCTATATCGTGGAATTTGATGCAAAATATCAGGAAAATGAACAAATTGTTTTTTCTGATGGAATAACAGAAAATGGAACAGGAAAACCTTTTAGGATTCATAATCCTAAGAATGCGTCTATGTCAAATTTGGATACAATCCAAAAACATATTGAAACTTTTGAAAAATTTTTAAAGAAAATTAAATATAAAAAAGATAATGCGCTTGAGAAATGGATTGATATTAATGAGAGTGTCAAACATTATTGGATTCAGGAATTTGCTAAAAATCCCGATTCGCGGTTTTATACAAGTGTATTTTTTACATGGATTAGAGGTGAAAAAATTAAAATGGGACCTGTTTGGGATTTTGATTTATCATTTGGTGGGCATAATAATGAATCATACAATGTTGTTGATAATTGGCATGTTAAATCAGCTTATTGGAATGATTTTTTGTTTAAAGATTCCGTATATAGTCAAAAAATAAAAAATTTTTGGGTGGATAGTCTGAAAATCTTTAGCTCATCTTTGAATTTGGTTGATGAATGTTTTGGAAAATTGCAAAAATCGGCACAAAATAATTTTAAACGATGGAATATACTTGAAAGTACTTTTTACGGCTATCATAATAAATCGTTTCATTCGTATGGTGAAGCTGTAAATGATTTAAAAAAATGGATAGAAAATAGAATACTGTGGATTAGCAGCCAATATTTTTGAGAAACAGGCGTTATACGAATGATTGTTGCTTTCGTTGACATGTACGCTACTGTGGCAAGTGAAATTAAGAATTGTTATTAAAGCTGCAAGAAATTGTATTTGCTGAGATAAAAAACTTGTTTAATATTTTAAAAACTTTTTTTTAATGAAATTTTGTTCTGGTAGAGTTGAAAGTAATCGTTTTTTCTTTTGGGGCGAAAGTCCTTTGCTGTTAAGATTATACGATTTATTTCTTTCAATATAATTGTTGATGGAACATATTATTGTAGCAGGGTTGCCTCCAACAACAACGTTAGAAGGTATGGATTTAGTTACAACACTACCTGCGGCACAAATGACATTATTGCCGATGGTTACTCCAGGCATAATAAGGGTGTTGGTTCCTAAATAAACGTTGTTTCCTATATAGACTTTCCCGAAACAATCAAATTTAGGGATGATTGCTCTCACAGCTCCTGCACCTCCATGTGTAAAGATGTGACAACCTTCTGTGATTTGACAGTTGTTCCCGATTGTTATTAAGTAGGCTTCTGTTGACCAAAAACGGGATGCGATGAAACAGTTTTCGCCTAGTATTACACCTGCTTTTTTTGCGAAGATTTCATACCAGAATGTTTTTCTTAAAATTTTTTTTATATTCATGGTTTCTCTTTTAGTTGAGTGCTTAGATAGTTTATCCAATGAGAGGCGATGTTGTCTACTGATAGTTGCTCGTAAAGTTTAGGCGCATTGCTACTTAACTTGTTTGATAAATCCTTGTTGAATATGACTCTTTCTAATGCGCCAATGAGTTCAGATTTACTACCTATATTTATTAGAATGCCATTTTCCTCGTTCTTGATTAAGTCTATAGCCCCAGAAACTTTTGTGGAAATAGAGGGAATCCCTAAACACATTGATTCTATTAATGCATTAGGCATGCCTTCAAAGTTTGATGGAAGTACAAATGCGCAGGCATCTTTGATTGAATCAAATACATTTGTTGTATTTCCGGGAAGATTGACGCAATTGTTCAATTGCAATTGCTTTATTTGGTTTTCTAGTTTTGCTCGATCATTGCCTTCTCCGAAAATAGTCAAATTATAATCTGGATTCTTTTTATGAAATTCGGAAAAAGCATTGATCAATAAGGAGTGATTTTTTTGTGGCTCTAGCCTTCCTACGGAAACTATGTTTTTTTTTCTAGGTACATGATTTGCAATCCCTACAAAATGAGCGTCCATAAAGACTGGATTATATATAACATTCGTCTTGGATAGTTTTTTCCCTTTGAAGTAATGCTTATTGCTTTCTGTTTGCTCTAAAATGCCTGTAGCGAAAGTGTAGAGAAAATCGCGAATCCATATCATCGGTTTTCCGCCTTTTAAATAGCGTGGATCGTTTCTTTCTGCTACGATTACTTTCCGTTTTAGGCCTAGTTGAGAAAGTATTACGCCAACACTGGATTTTGCTAAAAATGACAAAATAATCGAAGGATTATTTTGTTTTGTGAATTTTCTAAACCATAGTATTTTTTTTAGATAATTAGAAGATTGAATCTCTTTTTCTATGCTTGTTATTTCGACTCTCTCATCAATTTTGTAAAAAACAGGAGCGTCTTTCCACATCACTATTTTTACGGAATCAAAGTGCTCTGCAAATTTAGATGAAAGAATGGATATGACTTTTTCTGCTCCACCGCAAGTTAAGGAAACGCAAGATATAATCAATGACTTCATTTTAGTTGTCCAAGTAAATAATTTGTTAAACTTCTCAAGTCTTCGGTTTGTTTTTGGAAAATAATAGAATATTGATTGAGTGCACGTTCTGAGTAGAGATTCCGAATAGACTCTTTTTCAATCATTAAAATCCTCATTGCAATTTCTTCTACAGAATAAGGATTGGCATAAATGACGGCATCTGCACATATTTCGGGAATTGATGAAAATGGAGATGCAATGACTGGAGTGCCATATTTCATGGTCTCTATTGGTGGGTATCCAAAGCCCTCGTTCAAACTGGGATATATCAGTGCATAGGCGTTTTTTTGTAGAATTTCTAGTTCTTTTTTGCTGACGTAGCCTTTAATCGTAAAATGGTTCTTATTTCGAATTTTTTTAGAAAAAATTTTTTCCGATGATGCACCAACTATAATAACGGAAGCGTCTGTTTGCTTGTTGTCTATTAATAGGTCAAAGGCTTCAATTGCTCGCAGACTGTTTTTTAGCCAACGGTCAGCAGAGACTATAAGATAATATTTTGTATTTAATTGCTTTTGATTGTTTTCGTTTTCTTTTTTTGATGTTGATGGACTGTAGAAAACTTTGATTTTTTTTTCGTCTAAAAAAGGGTAATAAAATAGCAGAGAATTTTTGCTGTGATTCGAGACCGTTATTATAGAAACATTTTTTTGCTTAAAAAAATCAACATATTCGTTAAAAAAACGTTTCTTAATGATGTTGTACAGAAAAGTTTGTTTCGCGATACACTTGATTTTTTTTAAAATATTTGTTGCGTATTTTATTTCATAAGAGTCTCGATTCATTTCAAGTTTGCGCAGCCCATGTATGGTCACATATACGGGCGAGCTTAAATTTGATAATTGGTGATATTCTTTAAAGTAAAGAGGGGAGTAAAATAAATAATCATGCTCTTTGAGAATATCAACTAATTTTTTTTCTTTTGCATTTATAGATTCGATTTGCAAGTCTTCTATCAACTGCTTTGTAGACTGTTCTAAAAAGCGATCTTTGTCCCAATAAGCTACAATTTTTTCTGGAGTTGTCTTGCATAATTCTTCAAAGACTACATAACCATACATTCCACCGCCATGAAATTTTATATGACCTAGCGGTTGACATGCTCTTAAGTCGAATAGGATTTTATTCATGAGAAATCCTCAATGCTGAATAATTGTTTCGTACGGAATTGTTTTTTGGTTGTTTGAATAGTTGAAATCTTTTAATGGAGTCATTATGAAAATGACAAAATATACAAAGAATAGTAGATATGTAACAGCTGTGCTTACGAGTCGAACTTGTTTTCTTTTAATATTGGATAATGTAATTGGAAAATATATAATGGATATGATGTAAAAAAACATGGCGACACGGTTTAGTAAAGTGAAGTTTGTTGCAAATACAAGAACACAACAAGCGATAATCATACAATGCATGCATAATTTTATTATTTCATCGTCTTTTTTTAGTCGATTTATGTAATAAAAAGTAAATGTTATTGCCAAATTCAATGCCAACATGGCGTATCCACCTGAACTTTTTGTTAGCTTGTCATTGCCGTATGCACCCTCGTCGTAAGAAGCTGCTATGGACGATATGAAATCCCAAGATGCAAATCCTCGTGAAATAAAAAAGCATACACCGATGCTTGCTAACATGTATGGGAGAGTTATTTTTTTTGTGTAAATAAGGTAAAGGATGATGAACGGTGCAAATGTGAAATGGATTTCTACAGCAATGAGATAACATAAAATGAATTTCCAAAAACGTCTTTCAATTACATACTTTATTGTAAACAATCCTATTCCCAAAGCTAGGCTTGATCTTATGCTATTAAATGTGTTTGTGTAAAATGCATAGGTTATATATATGTAAGAGCTCATTAGATAATTGGGTGAGTATCTTTTTATGAAAAAGTATACAGGGATTAATGCAAGAGCAATCATTGATAGAAGGAAAGATGTTGGACTATTGCTTATCCAATATTCTATTTTACATAAAAAAGAAAAAATATAACCATATTTATTGTGGTGATGTGTTAGATCAGCAAAACTTTGCTGACCCAAATATGAAAAATTTGGAATGTAGTGATTGAGATCTCCGCCAACGCTAATGTCCCGTAATCCCCCAATCAAAATTAAAATAAAAAAAGTGACAAAAAGAAATATTTTGTCAGGTTCAGCTTTCTTTCTTAATTTAAGAGAGTAGTAAAAGATGAATAAAAATACAATTATGCCGTAATAGAAATACATGTATATAGTCCCTAAGAGTTGAAAACATTACATATGGCGCTTTGTAATGCATTTATAAATCCTCTGCCATAAGTTAAGTCTGGTTCCATCATATTTCCTTCACCCCATTCATTCCATGATTTCAAGAATAGCAATTTTCGATTGTCTGGTTTATTTTTAACCATTTCAAGTGCTTGTTTTGCGTGGTGAAAAAATGCTTCTGGAGTCGCATTTATAAAAATAGTGCCATTACGACCACTTCTAGGGCTATGGTCCCATTGGGGTAGCAACATCGGGATGACGTCGTTCTCTTTTTCTAATGGACTGAGTAAACGTGAATATACCTTACTGTAATCTTCCATTCTAGGCGGAAGATTTCGTATCATTCTATTGAGGCGTCGGAGTATTTTTTTTAAGAGGACTTGTCCTGGGAACTGCTGATTTTCCACGGGAATTTCTGTCAATCGTTGGTAGGAAACGGCGTCAAAGCCCGACGCAAGAAGGTTTGATCGGTCTTCTTGACCTTTCAATTCTCCGACAAGCATAAGTCCAGGAAATCCGCTTTCTTTTGACCATTGGATAAAGTTATCTATATATAGCTGGGGTAATTCCTTAGGTCTAAAAATGTACAGGATTGGTTTCCCATCAATTTTTAGGTAACGTGGATCTTTGAAGGCTTTTAGCAAATAATCAAAATGCATTTTGGCATCTTCGATGCCGGGATATGTCTGTTTCGCAAGTAGCTTTTCTGTTGTTGTTCCATCGGCATTCCAGTTCTTTGCAAACCAACTGTGATTGGCCCATCCTAGGCAAAATGGAAAGTCCGGCTTGCCTGTATTGAGAACCTCATCAAAAACTTCTGGAATGAGTCTTCTTCCATTGCCGAGCCAATAATGCCAGTAGCAAAATGCCGTTACTCCAGCATCCTTGGCCATTTGCGCTTGCTGTTCTCGGATAATGGGCATACGCAAGTCGTAGTAACCCAACTCCGTTGGAACTCTTGGTTGGTTATGGCCTTTGAAAAGGGGCTTTGCCTTACCTACGTTTGTCCATTCGGTGAAGCCTTTTCCCCACCATTCGTCGTTTTCTTTAAATGGGTGAAACTGAGGCAAGTAAAAAGCGATAATTTCCATATTGTACTTTAATTTCCTATTAATTTATAAAAAATGGTTTCTGGTCTAGTTTTGTGTTTGGAAATTTGTCTTTATAACATCTTCTTCATATGCTGCGTCAATTCTTTCAATGAGACCAGGAATATCTGTAGTTGTAATATTATTAATCATGGCTGTTCTATTGTAGATTCCATTATTTTCAAAAGCTCCTTGGAACTTGTAACTATATGCTAGTCCAAAAAGAGGAACCTTTGAGAAAATAGCAGCAAAATTTGCGTGCATCCGTGTTCCTATAAAGAAGGACATTTTTGAAATAATATACTTTATTTGCGGGGAAATCAAATCCTTATCTATGAGGATGACATTAGTTTTGTCTTTTAAGGATTTATAAAATTCTCGGCTAGATATTAGGTCATCGTTATTCCATTCGGGATTGTTATAACCATATGCATGCGGAATGAGGTAAATTGTTTTTCCTTTTTTTTGGAAAAGTTGAACCAGTTCTGTCATCAACTCTGGATATGCGGTAAATTGACCTGCTAGATCACGGAAATTGTTAGAATAAGCCAAACCACTAATATTTATTCCTATTGAGTTTGGCTTAATGTCTATATCCCAGGGTTCTGGTTTCATATACGCTGATAAATCATTAGTCAATTCATACTTGACCCCCATTTCGTCTAACTCTTTTGTGTATTCTGCATCCCGAATGTAAATCTTAGCCGCATACTCCATAATCGCTCTAGCTTTAGCGAGTACTTTTTTATCTTTAAATGGGCCTATCGTTTGCGGAAGAAATATCAATGGTGTTTTAGTTTTTAAGGCGAACTTGATTTCTTTAAGTCGAGAATTCCACATTTTTTCACCATAAATATCTGAGAACCCATCACCACCATTAATTGCTGCAACACAGGCGACATTGTTTATTAATTTTCTCAAAGGGCGAAAGGGAAAAGATATTCCGAATTTAGTCCATAACTTATATTCCAAAGTATTTATCACAATGTAATTAAAGGTTTTTATTTCTCCTTGAATGTTCATTGTTTCGCGTGATGTCTTGAAAAACTTACGAATACGTTTATCAAATGGATTAGTATAAATGAAATATTGAACGATTTCTTGTTCTTCAGTCATATATCCTTTTTCACGTAGGAATGCTAGCGCCCCATAAGCTAAAGCCGCAGAACCACGGTTGCGAGCGTTTAAACAAAAATCTGATATCATTATGTATTTTTTCATTTTAATTAATCTTCTATAAGTGTTTTTTTATGGAATTTTTCAAACGTCCTACAACTTTTTCTGCAAAAGTACGTGGGTCGTTCGCTCTTTTTATTGAACGATAGGATTCTCGCTCAAATCCTTCATTTGTGAAAATTTCCATCAAAATAGGTTTTTCAGATTCTTCATTCAAACGAGCGGCCTTCCTTATGAAATCTTCTTTAGACTTTACAGGAATATAATCAAATCTGTTTGTAATGGCCCACCCATCAGCATTGCTAAAATGACCGGCTGCAGCAATATACCGATTGATACTTTTTTGAGTGTGATCATCAGCTCCATACTTGAATTCCATTCCACCACCATTATTCACTAGAATAATACGGACGTTGTTCCTAATGTGTCTTATGGAGAGCGAGTTCATATCGTAAAGGAAAGCCAAATCTCCAATAACCATATAGCACAATTCATTTGTCACAACGCTTTGACCAAAGAATGTAGACATTCCACCATCAATGCCAAAAGCCCCTACATTACAAAAACACTTCACCTTGTTTTTTAAATGGAATAGATTCCAAATGCGAAGAGAGTTCAAAATCGCAAAATTGACATAGGAATTCTCAGGAATTTTAGACGACAGATACTGTGCAGCTAATGCATTTGAAAGAGGCAAATCAATAGATGTGTTATAATTATCTGTAAAAGATTTCCATTTTTCCAAGTATTTTCCATCATTTATTGATGGTTTTACATTATTGAAAAAATCGTCTAGATTACATTCGTACACTCTTGTCAAATGGTCGTATGTATCAACAATTTCGCCACCAACAGAGATTCGCCAATGCTCGTAATCGCAAGTCGATTCAGCAAGTTTATGGTATAACGGATAATCACCTGTTTGTCCACCAATAGTAATCAGAATGTCAGGACAATAGTCGCTATCAAAAACTTCCTGTGAAATGCAGGTGAGCATCAAGTTGCCTTCAATTGTAAAGTTGTTACGCATATTAGACAACTGATTTACATAAATCAATGCATTATGCGTTTGAGCAAATGCAATTATTGACTTATCATTATAGCCTTGATTTTCCCCAACGACAACTAGTATTTTTTTTCCATCGAGGTTCACCTCGGACAAATCATCAATCCCAAAACGTTTAATTACTTTCACATTTGGTAATGCTTCATCGGTATATAAACCAAGTTCATTGTCGAGCATAGGTACGTTCAACTGAACTGGTGCCGGTACGAGATGAGTCAATTCAAGAATAGCTTCATTTACTAATCGTTCGCAGTGAAGTCTATCATGTTCGTTTGATACATAAGGCAGAGAAAAAGACCTTCTTACAGCATCTACGGGCAAAGAAGTTTGATTCGGCGCTTGCATATAATCCTGGCCAATATATTGCGGATGCTTAGAGAACGTTATTGCGAGTATAGGCACGTGTTTATAAAAAGCCTCAGTCAATCCGGGAATATAATTGCGAGTGGCTTGCGCACTGGTACAGCACATTGCCACAGGCTTTCCCGTTGCAAGATAAATGCCAATGGCAAAATATAAGGCACTTCGTTCGTCGACAACAGAATAACATGTAAAAAACGGATCATCTTGTATACCTTTTACAAAAGGTGCATTGGTTCCACCTGGACTGATGACCATTTGATTTATGCCATGTTCCTTGAGCAATGCCGTTACGATTTGAACATTTTTTGCTTGAGAGTACATATAATACCTTATTTTAAAGTGTAACCACCATCACAGACTATCGTTTGACCAATTATAAAATTACTTGCATCACTAGCAAGAAATAAAGCCAATTCAGCGATTTCCTCTGGCAAACAAACCCTTTGAACTGGATTTTGATTTGTGTACAAATTATCTCCCTGATTTAAGGAAAACTCTTGCATAGAGGTCCTTACCACACCAGGAGCAATTGCATTGACAATAATATTGTCCTTTATCAAGGATTTGCCTAAACCTTCTGTTAACCCTCGTACATCCCATTTAACCATACGATAGGGATATGTTGCACCAACAAAACCGCCTTGCGAAGAAATGTTTATAATTTTTCTATAACCATTTGCAACGTAATTTCCCCAATTCTTGACGATTTGCTGAGTCAAAAAAAACATTCCCTTCAAATTCGTACCATAAACTTTGTCCCATTCTGCTTCATCGACGTTTCCCCAGAATTTTGAGGGCGCAACCCCAGCGTTGTTAACTAAGATGTCCACTGGCCCACCTAAGAGTTTCGAGGCTTCTTCCAATTGCTTTTGACACTTATGGATGTCACAGATGTCCCAGCAAATGTAATTGGCGTTTTTCCCAATTTCAACAATGGCGGATTGTAGTTTTTCTTCGTTACGCCCCGTTATCAAAACATTGGCTCCACATTGTGCATATTTTTTAGCGATAGCCAAACCTATGCCAGAGCCGCCTCCTGTAATGAGGACTCTTTTATTTTCCAATACATCTCCATATTGTGGATACGCAATCTTTGCAATTACAGAACCGCCGTTTTTGTAAAACCTTTTTGCTAGTCGAACCGCGTTGAAAACATTCTTCATTTTTCTAATAAAATTCATTTTAAGATCTCCTTAAGCTCTGATAATTTTACTATACGGAATAATAGTAGCAATGCAATAAAAGGAATTATCCACATGAAACTTTTAAAAACAAAAACGGATATAAAATTCATTCTGTCAAGTGAAAAGAATGCAAAATCATCAAATGTAAAATTCAACGGAATAATGGTTGCAAGTAAGGCTGCAATAAAAGGTAAAATAAAGGATTTAACAACAGACATTCTATTTAAATTTATATAATATTTATATATGTATATATAATATACGCCTATAAGACACGTCATATAAACAGCGTATCCAATAACAGCTGAACCCACAGGGACGCTTTTACACAGGAAAATGTTTACCAATATGGAAACAACTGATGCCGCGGCCGTTGCAATGACAAGAACTCTTGTTTTTCCTTTTGCCAAAATAAAACTAAAAGCTGGAGTAGAGTGCATTTGTATGATTAGGAAAAAACACCACAACTGCAACCACTTGGCAAGATAAGCTTCTTCAGAACCAACGTATGCACTTAGAATTTCTTCGGCAGCAATAATAAATGGAAAACACAAAAAACAAACCAATATAGTCGTTCTCGTCGTCCAAATATTGACATAATTTTGGATTTCGGCATTATTACTTTTCACCACCATTTCTGAAGACTTGGGCAGGAAAATACTTGTTAGTGTTCCACAGACCATAATTATGAATTGAGGAATAACCTCAACTATTCTGAAATCGGCTACGGATTCAGCTCCGTTTTCCGCAAAAAGGCTCAAGACTATTGGTCGAGACTGAGTTGCCAAAACTTGAAATAGGGATAAAGCAAAAATAGAAAGACTGAATGATAAAACTATACCAAATTCCTTCCAATATGTAGCAGGCTTAAGAGTGTTTAGAAGCCCATCACATTTACATTTTATTGCGTTGGGGATTATTGCAACAGCGACAAGAACCGTTAATACGAAAAAATATTCAATCAATGACAATTTCCCGATGAGAACGACAACCACGAGAGCAATACGCAATAGTGTTAAAACACAATTAACTTTCATTGTGAAAGCTATTTGCTTATATGCGGTGAGCAATTGCGTATAGGCAGAGTTTATCCAAGTAATCGAAGAAAAAAGTGCCAATATATAGAAACAAGTACGCAATTTTGGAAACTGATCGTGTTGGATCGAAAATAGATTTTCACCAAACCAAGCTAAAATTAACAAACCGACAATATTTACAGCAGAAACAATTAAATAAAAGGTTGTATTTGTATTTGAAACCTTTTGAATTAACTCGCGTTTACCTTCTGCTTCCCAACTAGAAAAAAAACGAACTGCCCCCGTATTCATTCCTAAATCCATCAGGTGCATGCACCCGTTGCAGGCGGTAGCAATGGATAAAAGACCGTAATCAGCTTTTCCAAAATACCCCAAAAGTAGAGGTACCGTAATAAAACCGAAAATTGCATTTAAAATTTTCGAAAGAGTACTCCAGAAAAAGGATGATACAAAATAGTTTTTCATTAAAAACTTCTACGCCATTACTTAAAGTCGCCTCTAAAAATACATAATTTTCAAAAGAAGGTCGGTTTGCGAAGTTAGCTTTTGCTGTTTTGGGGGAAGACAAGCCTCTTTTCCGTCCCTTTCCTCCGGCCATTGCGGGCCGTTTTACCTTTCTCGAGACCGTCGCTATGCGGTTCGGATACACTTCGCCCCTCTCGATGGTCACGAGGCGAGTGAAGTTGTAGCTGAACGTGGAAGTGCCGTATTTGTTGCTGGTAGTGTCAAGGGTTTTTCGCAAAAATAGTTTGTTCCAACATCAGATTTAGGCTACATTTCCTTTCTTTCTGCTCTTTTCCAGTTCCCGTTTCAGTTCGTTTTCCTTTTCCTGCTCGTAT
>Ga0129307_1002275_pt1 | contig 15867 bp, 14 predicted proteins | sample P1105metagenome_FD_94437 | JGI IMG/M metagenome (GOLD analysis project Ga0129307, IMG submission 94437) | Capybara group fecal microbial communities from Wisconsin, USA - P1105 metagenome | ecosystem: Host-associated > Mammals > Digestive system > Large intestine > Fecal | place: USA: Wisconsin... | reverse complement strand
CGTGAGTGTCCGTTTAGCTATAAGGCAAATGACCAGTTCATTATGCCACAGCAGCTCATTGATACAGTGAGCAACTTGGTGGATGAAAATACCATTGTGGTTACCGATGTGGGGCAGCATCAGATGTGGGCGGCCCAGTTCTTCAACAGCCGTAACCCTCGTCAGTTTATTACATCTGGCGGCCTGGGGACCATGGGTTATGGATTGCCGGCAGCTCTTGGGGCCAAGCTGGGATGCCCGGATAAAAAGGTGGTGCTTTTCACCGGTGACGGTTCTGTAATGATGAACTGTCAGGAGATGTCCACTGCAGCGGATAATGATATTGATGTAAAGGTGGTTCTCCTACACAATCGGGTGCTGGGTATGGTTACCCAGTGGCAGCGCATGTTCTATGGCAAGCGTTATTCCCAGACATTGCTGGGGGGTAAGACGGATTATGTTAAGCTGGCCCAGGCCATGGGTATGGAGGCCTGTCGTATTGAAAAGCCACAGGAGTTAAAGGCTTCTCTGGAGAAGACCCTTAATGTGAAGGGACCAATGCTTATTGATGTAATGCTGCCAGCCAATGAGGATGTATTGCCAATGGTGGCTCCCGGGGCTCAGCTGGACAATATGGTTTTGGGAGGTGCCGAAGCATGAAAAAGTATATTTTAGCCGTTTTGGTAGATAACAAGCCTGGTGTACTGACCCATGTATCAGGTCTTATCAGTCGCCGTGCATTTAATATTGAAAGTATTTCTGCGGGCTACACCGAGGATGAGGATGTTACCCGTATTAATATAGAGGTTTCTGTGGAGGATGACCGGGAGCTGGAGCAGGTGGTGAACCAGCTGGGTAAGCTCATTGATGTTATCAAAATTGTTAATTTGGGATTGGTGGATTCCATTGTCCGGGAACTGGTGCTTTTAAAGGTTCGTGCCACCAAGGGTTCTCTGGCGGATATCCGCAACATAGTGGATATTTTCCGCGGCAATATTGTGGATGTGAGTCCTGAGAATGTGGTTATTGAGCTTACAGGATCCCAGAGCAAAATCAATGCCATCTGTGAAATGCTGGAGGATTTTGAGATAATTGAAATCGCCAGAACAGGAGCCATTGCTCTTAGCAGAGGACCAATTCCAATAAAAAATATGTAAATATTGACATTGCCCACAAAAATGGTATACTAATCCTAACGGATAATTATTATCCGTTAACTAAACCGGTTTATTCGTGTGTGTTTTTATATAATGTAAGGAGGTTTTTTCATGGAATTAAAAGGTAGCAAGACAGAGCAGAATTTGTGGGCAGCATTTGCCGGTGAGTCCCAGGCTCATACCAAGTATCAGTATTTTGCATCTCAGGCAAAGAAGGACGGTTTCGTTCAGATTCAGAACATCTTCACCGAGACTTCCAAGAACGAGAAGGAGCATGCAAAAATCTGGTTCAAGCTGGTAAATGGTGGCAAGATTGGTTCCACTGCTGAAAATCTAAAGGCAGCAGCTGCTGGTGAGAATGAGGAGTGGACTTCCATGTACCCAGAGTTTGCCAAGGTTGCCCGTGAGGAAGGCTTTGATAAGATTGCTGCTCTCTTTGAGGCTGTGGCTGCCATTGAAAAGGAGCATGAGGAACGCTACAAGATTCTCCTTTTGAATGTGGAGCAGGATAAGGTATTCAAGAAGAATGAAAAGGTTATCTGGCAGTGCTCCAACTGCGGTTATGTTTGCACTGGTGAGGCTGCTCCTGAGGAGTGCCCTGTTTGCGCTCATCCAAAGGCTCACTTCCAGGTTTTGCCTACAAATTACAAATAAGTTATATTGTGTAGTAAGTAATTGATAGGGGCAGTGGACTGGTGTCTTTCACGTCGTCACGGCACTAAAACTTTTTATTACTGTTATATAGTGTAAAAAATCATAACTCGCTTCGCTCAAACAGATGATTTTTTCCACTAATATTAAGGTAAGCAATAAAAAGTTTCTTAACGCACCGTGACTAATTGTTCAATCCACCAGCCCACTGCCCATAAAATATCCATGTACGCAAAAAAATCCCAGCCTGAGCTGGGATTTTTACATTGCAGAAATTTAATTTGAAATTATTTCTTTTCTTCTTTTTTATTTTTGGCTTCTTCGCGGGCCTTTGCCTTCTCAGCAGCATTTTTTGCCTTTGCCTTGGCCTTTTCCTGCTCGTTCTTTTCCTGCTTGCTCTTGGAATAGTCAACGCTCATGCTGGCCATCTTGTGCTTGAAGGACATGATTGGATGCTTAAACATCATACCGGTGCTGGAAGCACTCATAATCTCGTTGAACATTTTATTGTTCTTGTCGCCGAAGCACTGGATCTCACAGCGGTCACAAATTGGCTTGGTGATGCCGTAAGGACAACGGTTCATCTTGGTCATTACAGTGGCCAAAAGTGCTGTACATTTCGGACACAGCTTCTCGCCCTTGGTACCGTGATTCTTGTTGCAATAAATTCCAAAGGATTTCTTAATGCTTTCCTTTTCCTTTGGGATGTTGTTCTTTATTTCAACTGTTTTTTTCTTTGGTAAAAATCTGTCAAACATACCCATAAAATGCGAACTCCCCTTGTGTGAAAAATAGACATAACCATATACGATTTTAATAGTATTCTTCATTAAATGCAAGTCATAACGGAAAGATTATGGATGGGCGGGCAAAAATACTTTGCATTGAAATACTGTTTAAGTTACAATTACACTAAGGATTAGTAGGAGGTTTTTTAGCGTGAACATCGATTTATCTAATATGGATATGGATGATGGTCAGGGTGAACGCCTGCTTCGTGACGCCTTTAAGCAGAGTATCGAATCAATGGAAGGCAGTAAGGGCCAGATATTTGAGATATACGAAAACACCAAGGAGGATGTTGAATCCACCCGAAAAATGCTGCAGGAGTTGAAGGAGCAGACCCGAAAGCTTCAGGACGAAGTGGATGAGCTGGTGCGTGAGGAGCAGAAGGAGAAGCAGAAGCTGGTTCAGGTCAGCGGCAACTTTTCCAATTATTCCGAGGACCGTATTCGTGCCAGTTATGAGGCCGTTAAAACTGTCCAGGTAAAATTGGCTATTGCCAAGGAAAAGGAGTATCAGACCCGCCGCCAGCGTGACCGTCTGGAGCTGCGTCTTTACAGTATGGAGAAGACTCTGCACATGGCGGAGACACTGGCCACCAAGCTGGGTTCAGTTATTGGCTACCTCACTTCACAGCTCAGTGATGTGGTAACCCAGATGGAGATCGTATCCAAGAACAAGTTCCTGGGAATGCAAATTATCAAGGCACAGGAAAACGAGCGCCTTAGGGTTTCCCGTGAGATACATGATGGTCCTGCCCAGGAAATGGTAAATCTCATATATCAGGCTTCCGTGGCTGAACGCCTTGTGGACACCCGTCCAAATGAGGCCAAGGCTAATTTGCAGGAGTTGCGCCGTCAAATTCGTACTTGTCTGGCGGATGTGCGTCAGATTATTTTTGATATGCGTCCAATGACCCTGGATGATCTGGGACTTATTCCGGCTCTGAGACAGCTTACCAAAAAGTTGGCTGAGCGGAAGGTTCTCAATGCAGATTTGCAGATTGATGGCAAGGAATATAAGTTTGACAACCATGTGGAGGTAACTATTTTCCGTATTGTGCAGGAGGCCCTGAACAATGTTCATCGCCACGCTGGCACAGATCAGGCTTATGTTCGTATGCTGTTTACGGCGGATCATCTGGCCATTATGGTTTCCGACCAGGGCAAGGGCTTTGATGTGGATAAGCTGGCGGAGGAGCGTCGCAATCCATCTGGGGAAGGCTGTTTTGGTGTTATTGGCATGGAGGAGCGGGCCCGTATTATCGGTGCCAACATTACTATTTCCTCTGAGCCTGGCAAGGGCACCAGAGTGAATATTAAAATGCCATATCCACAGCCAAGATAATGGATAATACAGGTTTTGGATTTATGCTTGAAGATACCTATAGAAATAATAATTGGATTTTAAATCAAAATGAGGCGCCGATTTCTGAAGCAATGGACAAATATGCCAGGGACGGCGCCCTTGCTTTTCATACCCCCGGCCATAAGCAGGGACTGGGAGCCCATCCCCGCCTAAAGAATCTTATTACTGAGGAGGGGCTGAAACAGGAGGTTTCCCTTATGGAGGAGCTGGATGATCTCCATGAGCCCAAGGGCTGTATCAAAGAAGCGGAGGCTTTGGCGGCAGAGCTGTGGGGCGCAAGGGATACCATGTTTATGATAAACGGCACTACTGGGGCTATTCATGCCATGATTTTTGGCACCTTGGAGCCCGGGGATAAGGTGCTGGTTCCCCGTAATGCCCACCGCTCCATTGTTGGGGGCATAATATTGGCAGGGGCCCAGCCCGTGTATATAGTCCCGGAGATTGTTGAATCCTTGGGAATAGCGGGGGCCTTGTCTGTTGACACCGTTCGGCGGGCCGTGGCAGAAAATCCCGACGCCAGGGCATTAATTGCGGTATATCCCACATACTACGGTATGGCAGGGGATTTGAAGGCTATTGCAGATATTCTCCATAAGCACAATATACTGCTTTTGGTGGATGAGGCCCATGGTGCCCATCTGAAATTTGCCCAGCATATTGAAGGAATGCCCAAGCAGGCCCTGGATTTGGGGGCGGATGTGGTGGCCCAGAGTACCCACAAGGTATTGGGCAGCATGACCCAGACCTCCATGCTTCATATTGGAAGTGACAGGGTGTCCCGGGAGAGAATTCGTGAAGCAGCGGCATTGTTACAGTCCACATCACCAAACCAGTTGCTGTTGGCCTCTTTGGATATTGCCAGACTTCAAATGGCCACAGAGGGCAGAAAACGCCTGGAAAGGTCAGTGCACCTTGGTAACTGGTTGCGACAGGAGATAAATAAAATAGATGGTCTTTACTGTGTAGGGGATGAAATACTGGATTCCTCTGAAACTATGTGGCTGGATAAAACCAGAATAACCGTTAATTTAACGGGAATAGGGCTTAATGGACCTGAGGCAGAGCTTATTTTGCGTCATGAGTATAAGGTTCAGTGCGAGCTTTCAGATAACAATAACCTGTTATTTATTATTTCCATGGCTGATACAGAGGATATTGCCCGTCGCCTTTTGGAGGTACTGAAGCTTCTGGTGGCAGAGCATGGCAGGGAAAAGGCGGAAAAGCCTGTGGTGCCTATGGATTTATTTACCGCCAACGAGGTGGCAGTAATCCCAAGAGAAGCCTTTTACAGAAATCGTGAAAGGGTAAAATTTGCTGAATCCGCCGGCTGTATCGCTGCAGAGACAGTGATCTTCTATCCCCCGGGAGTTCCTGTATTGTGTCCCGGGGAAAGAATTACGGCAGAGCTTATTGAGGCTGTTCAGAAACAGCAAAGGGCAGGCATGAGAGTAGTGGGCCCTGCGGACAGCTCATTGGAATATATTCAGATAATCGGAGGTTAACCCAAGTGGCAAAGGGAAAACTTATTACAATAGAGGCCGGGGATGGCTCCGGCAAGGCAACCCAGACCAAGGCACTCATGGAGCATCTTTTAAAGGATGGCCATAGGGTAATGAAGGTGGAATATCCGGATTATAAATCCGATTCCTCCGCTTTGGTGAAAATGTATCTGGGGGGCCAATTTGGTGAACACGCCGATGATGTGGATGCCTATGGTGCCTCCACCTTTTTTGCAGTGGACCGTTATGCTTCCTTCCATTTAAATTGGAAGCAGGCCTATGATGAAGGGGCCATTATTTTGGCAGACCGCTACACCACCTCCAATATGGTACACCAGGCGGTGAAGCTGACTGACCCCACAGAGCGGGAGGAATTTCTCACCTGGCTGTGGGACTTTGAATTTGGTAAGCTGAAGCTGCCAGTGCCTGACGTAGTGGTATATCTGGATATGGATCCTGCGGTCAGCGATCGTCTTATTAATGAACGGGCTGCCCAAAATGCGAATCGTAAAAAGGATATTCACGAAAAGGACACGAATTATCTCCATAGATGCCATGAGGCCTACAACTGGGTGGCTGACAAATACGGCTGGGAAAAGGTCGTATGCAGCAAGGATGGCCAGCCACGGAGCATCGAGGAAATTCATGAGGATATTTATAGTGCTGTTAGAAGATATTTGTAGAGGCAGTGGACTGATTTTCTTGAACATTGAGTGACGAGCGTTAAGAAACTTTTTATTGCTTTACCTTGATTATAGTGGGAAAAACCATTTGTTTGAGCGAGCCGTTTTATGGCGAAGCGAGTTATGATTTTTGCCACTATATAAAAGCAAGAAAAAGTTTTAGCGATGGAACGGCGTGAAAGAAAACAGTTCACTGCCAATATAGAAATAGAGGTAGCAATGATAAAAGAAGTTTTAGTAGTAGAAGGCAAGATGGACGTGGTGGCCATCAACAAAGCCGTTGAGGCCGACTGCATCATCACGGAGGGCTTTAACTTAAAGCCAGCTTGTCTTGATTCCATAGAAAAAGCATATAAAAAGCGGGGTATCATTATCCTCACAGACCCTGACAGTGCGGGGGAGCGTATCCGTACCTATGTTACTCGCCGCTGCCCAAATGCCAAGCACGCCTTCGTACCGGTGGAGGATGCCACCGCCAACAACGATATTGGCATTGAGCAGGCCTCTCCAGAGGCTATCCGTAAGGCTTTGGAAAAGGTGCGGACCCTTAACTGGGAACCCAGCAATGAATTCACTGGGGCAGATCTTATAAGTGCCGGCATAAGCGGTGGTGCCGGGGCCAGTGAAAAACGGGCCCGCATGGGAGCCAGACTTGGTATCGGCTATGCCAACGCCAAGACATTTTTAAAAAGATTGAACCACTATGGTGTCACCAGAGAAGAATTTGAGGCGGCTCTGGCAGAGGAGGGAGATAATTAATGAGCTTAAATTTAGACAAGGACTTGGACACAGAAATTCATGGAGGGAAAAAGCTGAATTTAAACGGCCTTAAGACCACCATTGCTACCCCAAGTGTAACCCGTCATATTATGAAGGCCTTTAATCTCCGTGCCAGCAAACGCCTTGGCCAGAATTTTTTGGTGGATGCCAATATTGTCCGTGGTATTGTGGATGCCGCCGGGGCAAAGCCAGGGGACAAGATTTTGGAAATCGGCCCTGGTATCGGGACATTGACCCAGGGGCTGGCAGAGTCCGGGGCGGATGTAACTGCCGTGGAGCTGGATAAAAAGCTGCCAGCTGTTTTGGCGGAAACACTGGCTGGTTATGACAATGTACGCATAGTGCCAGGAGATATTTTGAAGGTAAATATCCCTGAGATTATGGGGGACGGTCCCTTTAAGGTGGCGGCAAATCTGCCATACTATATTACCACCCCAATTTTAATGGAGCTTCTGGAAAAGCATCTGCCTATCAGCATTTTGGTTACTATGGTGCAGAAGGAAGTGGCTCTGCGCATGATTGCCAAGCCTGGCAGCAAGGCTTATGGTGCCCTGTCTGTGGCAGTACAGTATTACACCAAGCCACATATTGCCTTTGATGTACCTCCACGGTCCTTTATTCCGGCTCCGGAGGTGGATTCCGTGGTTATCGTCTGCGATGTGCGGGAAAAGCCGGCAGTGGAAGTAAAGGATGAAAAAATGTTCTTTAAGGTAGTAAAGGCAGCCTTTGGCCAGCGCCGCAAGACCATTGCCAACGCCATGAAGGGGGCGGGCTTCACCAAGGAGGCTATAGAGGTTGCCTTCAATAAGAGCGGTATCGACAGCGGCCGCCGTGGTGAGACCTTCACTCTAAAGGAATTCGCAGCCCTGGCTGATGCGCTGGTAGTTACAAATCTTTTATAAAATAATTAATTGTATGTTGCAGGGGCAAAGGGCTGAGGGCTTGAACATTTAGCGACGAACGTTAAGAAACCTTTTTCTTGCTATACCTTAATTATAGTGGGAAAAATCATCTGTTTGAGCGACGCGAAGTCAGTCCTTTATGGCGGAGTGAGTTATGATTTTTGCCGCTATATAAAAGCAATAAAAAGTTTTAGTGAGGAGTGGCGTGAAAGCCATTTGCCCTTTGCCCCTCGAATACACAAGTGTGAATATATGCAGGAGGGATTTTTATGAGCGCTTTTGAATACGCACCACAGGGAGTATGCTCCCGCCTTATGAAATTCGACATCGAGGACAACAAAATCCATAACCTCAAGGTAGTAGGCGGCTGCAACGGCAACCTTCAGGGCATCGGCAAGCTGGTAGAGGGCATGGATATTGATGATGTTATCAGCAGAGTGGAAGGCATCCGCTGCGGCGCCCGTCCAACCTCCTGCCCAGATCAGCTGTCCAAGGCCCTGAAACAGGCAAAGGAGCAACTGTAATATGATCTATGACTGTCATTCCCATACGGAATTTTCCTCCGACTCTGACATGAAGGCGGAGGATGCCATTGAGGCTGCCCGGAAATTGGGTATTGGCCTCATATTTACAGAGCATTATGATTTCGACTACAAAGAGTCCAAGCACTATAAAGAGATGGACTTTCTTTTTGATGCCAAGAAATACTGGGAAACTTACGAAGTCCTGAGATGCGACGCCCTTATGCTGGGGGTTGAGGTGGGACTAACCTCCGGCAGTATTGAGGCCAATAAAAAGTTTATTACAGAGGTGCCCTTTGATCAGGTAATTGGCTCCATTCATGCCATCGACAAGCTGGATATTTACTATCCTGAATATTATGAAGGCAAGAAGAAGGAGCAGGCCTACGGCCACTATCTGGAAACCATGGCGGATATGGTGAAGGCCAATCCGTATATTGATGTGCTGGGACACATTGATTACATCAGCCGGTATTCACCTTATGATGACAAGGAAATCGGCTATAAGGAATATCATGATCTGGTGGATCTGGTGCTGATGAATGTGCTGGATACGGGAACGGTTATGGAGCTGAATACCCGCCGGCTGGACAGCAAGGCAGTGGCGGAGTCTTTGCTGATGATTTATGCCCGATACAAGGAGCTGGGGGGGCAGTATGTGACCATCGGTTCCGATGCCCATAAGGCGGAACATGTGGGCATGAATTTCAAGATGGCCCAGGATTTGGTGGAGTTTATCGGCTTAAAGCCAGTGCATTTTAGAGAGCGGAAAATAGAGTACAGTAAATAAAAGTGTGTGCAGGTACTACCATCTGATAGTCCCTGCACACTTTTGTATATAAACGGCCGTAGGTGGCTGTTGTGGTTCACATTGAGTGACGAGCGTTAAGAAACTTTTTGTTGCTATACCTTGGTTATAGTGGGAAAAATCATCTGCTTGAGCGAAGCGAGTTATGATTTTTGCCGCTATATAAGAGCAAGAAAAAGTTTTAGCGATGGAACGGCGTGAACCACAATAGTTACCTGCGCTAGTTAATTGTGTTAGGGGATAAGTATTTTACTTGTTCTCTTTTTTTATGTTTGGTAAAATAAAATGATGTGGTTTAATACATACATTCTATTTTGAAAAGAGGACTATTTAAATGCGCATTAAACGCAAACGGCGTAGAGATTATACCCGTGTATATATATTGGCGGCTGTGGTCTGCACCTTTTTGGTGGCGGCTCTGGCCCACTATTTTCTTGACGGCAAGGATGCTTCAGTTCAGCCCACAGTTTCCGAGGCAGGCATTGAGACCAATGACGATGTACTTCATATTATGATTATGGGCGTGGACAGGCGCAGTGACGATACGGGCCGCAGCGATACCCTGATGGTGCTGACGGTGAACAAGAAAACCGGCAAGGCTGAGCTCATGTCGGTGCCTCGAGATACCAGAGTGAAAATTGAGGGCCACGGCTACGATAAGATAAATCATGCCTATGCCTACGGGGGACACAAGCTCACCCGCAAAACCGTGGAAAGTCTGTTGGGAATTCCTATGAATTACTACGTACTCATAGATTTAAGCTCCTTTGAAAATATAATTGATGCCCTTGATGGCATTGATATTGACGTGGAAAAGCGAATGTATTATGAGGATCCTTGGGATGACAACGGTGGCCTTGTGATTGACCTGTATCCTGGTATGCAGCACATGACAGGGGAGAAGGCTATCCAATATGTACGCTTCCGTGATGGTGAGGGTGATATTGGCCGCATCAACCGTCAGCAGCATTTTATGAAGGCTGTTATGACTAAGATGCTGCATCCATCCACCTTGCCGAAGTTGCCAAAAATCATTGAGGTTATCAGCAAGACTCTGGAAACGGATATGCCACTTTCAGAAATGCTTTCCCTTTCCCAGCTTCTTCCACAGGTTCGCGAGCAGGGCATGGAGTCGGAGATGATTCCGGGTACACCAGCCTTCCTTGATGATGTAAGCTACTGGCTGCCGGATATCATGGGACTTCGTGAAATGGTGGCTGAGGAGATGGGCAAGGAGCTGGATGATAATGCCCGTCAGACTGCTGAGGCAGAAAAGAAAAAATACGATGAGTCCCTGCCAAAGGGGATCGTAAGTCTTACAGAGGGTACCGTGGCCAAGAAGGGCAAGGAGGATAAGGGCAAGGATAGCAAGGAAGCCAAGACAGAAATTCCGGAATCCGAGAAAACAGATAAAAAGCCTGCCAAAAAGGCGGAGGGACCAGGGCAGATTGCAGTTCTTGTTATCAATGACAGCGGCGTTAATGGCGCCGGTGCCAGAATGGTAAACAAGCTCATGGCCCAGGGCTTTAATGTCACTGGTGTAGATACGGGAAATAAGAGTGACCGCGAACACACTATTATCGTTACGGATGGATCCAATGTAACCTGGTTCTATGGCATGCCATTCCCATGTACTATTATGGATGGCGCTGACCCTATGGAAGCCGTGGTTTATGTGGGCAAGGATTTTGAGTGATTTTCGAATTATTTTAGAGCGCAATAAAGAAAGGAACGCAGGATAAGCGTGGGAACAATAAAGGTTACTGGCCTGTCCAAGGCCTTTGGTATAGATGAATTATTTAATGATGTTAGCTTTGAAATAAAGCGGGGCGAACGTGTGGGCTTTGTGGGGGCCAATGGCGCCGGTAAGTCCACCCTTATGAAGTGCCTTTTGGGCAAGGATGAATACGATAAGGGAACCATTACCATGGATCCTGTTGATACCATCGGATATGTGGAGCAGCAGGCGGATATGGAGGTTAAGGGCACTCTCTACGAGGAGCTGAAAAGTGCCTTTGCGGATGTAATGGCCCTGGCTGCCACCAAGGAAGCTCTGGAGGCGGAACTGGCTAATTCTCATGATGAGGAAAAGCTGGCCTAGTATGGCCGTATTGTGGAGCGGTTTGAGCACATGGGAGGCTACGATTTTGAGAGCAGTATCCGTCGCACAGCCTTTGGCCTTGGCTTTACCGAGGAGGATTTTGACCGTCGAGTGGAACACTTTTCTGGGGGACAGCGCACCCGTGTATGTTTGGCCAAGGCGTTATTAAGGGAGCCGGACTTCCTGTTTTTGGACGAGCCTACCAACCATTTGGATATTGAAATGATAGAGTGGCTGGAGGGCTTTTTGCAGAGCTACACCGGCGGTGTTCTGATTATTTCCCATGACCGTTTCTTTTTGGATAAGGTAACTAACCGAATCTTTGAAATCGAAAACAAGGGCCTGACTGCTTATGAAGGTAATTACTCCTACTACATGAAGGTGAAGGAGCAGCGTCGGGCGGCCCAGCTGACAGCCTACGAAAAGCAGCAGGAATACATAAAAAAGACGGAGGACTATATCCGCAAGTATAAGGCGGGTATAAAATCCAAGCAGGCCCGGGGACGTCAGAGCCAGCTGAATCGTTTGGAACGAATCGTTAAACCAGCGGAAACGGCGGCCTTTAATTATTTCGCCTTTAATGCTCCGGCAGAGTGTGCCCAGCGGGTGGCTGAGCTGGAGGATATATCCTATAAATTCCCGGATAAAACCCTTTTTGAGCATATTGATGTGCTTATCAGAAAGGGAGATGGTGTGGCCATTGTTGGCCCTAACGGTGCGGGAAAGACTACTCTCCTTCGCCTTTTGGTGGGAGAGCTGGAATCCCCAACTGGCAGATTGAAAATTGGCTCCAGAGTAAAGATTGGCTATTTCTCTCAGCAGCATGAGGGCCTTCACATGGAGCGTACTGTGCTGGACGAAATGCTTTATGAATATGGCCTTGATGAGGAACAGGCAAGAAGGTATCTGGGGGCATTTTTGTTCCGGGGGGATGATGTATTCCGTATTATCGGGGACCTTTCCGGTGGTGAGCAGTCCCGCCTTGCCTTCTTGAAGCTGATGATGACAGGGGCAAACTTTTTGGTATTGGACGAGCCTACCAACCACTTGGATATTCCTGCCAAGGAAGCGGTGGAGGAGGCCTTGTCCACCTTCCCGGGGACCTATATCACCGTATCCCATGACCGTTATTTCCTTGATAAGGTGGCCAACTGCGTACTGGAGCTTTCTGACGGGAAGCTAAGAGAGTATGATGGTAACTACAGCTATTATCGGGAAAAGAAGGAAGAAGAGGCCAAGGAAGCAGCTGAGCTGGCCGAGGAACAGGCGGCCAAGGATCGTATAGCCCGTGAAAAGGCTAAGGCAGAAGCCAAAGCCCAGGCAGAGGCAGAAAGGGCAAAGGCCCAAGAACAGGCCAAGGCTGATGCCAAAAAGGGCGCTATCCAGAGCATGAGTGACGATAAGCGGGCCCAGATGATACATCGGGCAGAGGCTCAGATTGCCACCATTGAAATGGATTTGAAGAATTTGGAGCTGACTATGAACAGCCCGCAGATTCAGGCGGATCCGGAGCAGAGTGTGGAAATTGCCCAGGAGTATGAGGCCAAGACCAAGGAACTGGATGAGTGGTACGAGAAGTGGGAACAGCTCACAGAAGCGTAAAAAATGGGCGGGGGATGTTCTATTCATGCGTTTATTCATAGAATCATCCCCTGCCAACCGATAAATGCACTTTATATATGAATTGTTAACAGCATATTTGCAGTTTTTCACGTCGTGCCAAAGCTAAAACTTTTTCTTGCTTTCATATAGTGGTAAAAATCATAACTCGCTTCGCCCTTACAGGACTAGCTTTGCGTTGCTCAAACAAATGATTTTTCCCACTATAATCAATGTATAGCAACAAAAAGTTTCTTTACGCTTCGGTACTAAATGTTCAAAACTACTAAATATGCTGTTATATATCGATATGTTGTTAGTGTAAAGGAGTGAAAGAGTCCGTGGAGGAATTGCATGGGGCTGTTGAAAATATAATATTTGCCAGCGATGACGGACGCTTTAGTGTGTTTCGCCTGCGTCCTGATGGGCAGCGGGGCATGGTCACTGTCACAGTGCAGATGGAACCTCCTTTGCAGGGGCAGCAGCTGGAATTGAAGGGCACCTGGGTGGAGCATCCCCGCTTTGGTCAGCAGTTTAAGGCTGAGCACATGATGGTAGCGGCTCCCACCTCCCTAGAGGGCATAGAGCGATTTTTGGCCAGTGGTGCTATTGATGGGGTGGGCCCTGTTAATGCCAAGCGCATAGTGGCCCATTTTGGCGGTGATGCACTGGAAATCATTGAAAAGGCTCCTAACAGACTGAAAGAGGTCAGTGGCATTGGGGACAAGACTGCGAAGAAAATTCATGATTCCTATATGGAAAAGGCGGAGCTTCGCCAGATAATGATTTGGCTGGAGCAGCACAATGTATCGGGAATTTATGCGGGAAAGATATACGCCCAGTATGGCTCCTTTTCCGTGGAAGTAATGGAATCCAATCCTTATCGTTTGGCACGGGAAATTGACGGTGTAGGATTTGCCACATCTGATGCTATTGCAGCGGGGATTGGCATGGAGCCAGATGACCCGGTTCGAGTTTCGGCAGCCCTGGAATTTCAACTTCAGCGCATTTCTTTGTCCGGTCATTGCTGTGTGCCGGAAAATCTTTTGGTGGATGAAGTGGAAAAGGCTCTTGGCGTTCACCGCGATACCATTTGGGAAGTGCTGAAGCAGGATTTGGCCACTGGAGTTCTCAACCAGGAGGTGGTGGGGGATAATATTCTGGTTTATCCGGAATACCTCTATCAGGCGGAGGTAGAAACAGCAGAGCATTTGCTGTTTTTACAGCAGAAGGCCAAGCCTATAAATGTGGGCAATTCTTTGAAGCTGGTGGAAAAATGGGAGCACAATACCGGTATTACCCTTGCCAGCAAACAAAAAGAGGCTATACAGGGAGTGCTGGAGCATGGTATCTTTGTATTGACGGGAGGTCCTGGTACAGGAAAAACCACTGTTATTCGTGGCATGATAGATATGCTGGAGGCACAGGGCATGGAGATTATTCTGGGTGCTCCTACGGGCCGGGCGGCAAAGCGGTTAAGTGAGGCCACTGGGCGGAAGGCCTCTACTATTCATCGCATGCTGGAGGCCCAGGGGGGAGATTCCTCTGAGGGCTCCATGTTTGGTAGGGATATTGATGACCAGCTGGAGGCGGATGCCATTATTTTGGATGAGGTTTCCATGATGGACATTGTGCTGATGCGCCATTTTTTGGAGGCAGTTCCAGCGGGATGCCATGTTATCCTTGTGGGTGATGTGGACCAGCTTCCTGCTGTAGGGCCTGGTTCCGTACTGAAGGATATCCTTCGAAGCGGTGTAGTTTCCAGTGTGTGCCTTACTGAGGTGTTCCGTCAGAGTGAAGCATCCAGTATTGTTATGAATGCCCATGCTATTAACGCGGGGCGGGTGCCAAGATTTTCTGATGCTTCTGATAATCCAAGTGCGGATTTTGAATTTATAGAGCTTAATAATCCCGAGGCAGTGGAATATCAGATTGTGAGCTTGTGTCGGGATATACTGCCCAAGCAAGGCTATTCCCCATTGGAGGATATTCAGGTGCTTTCCCCAATGCATCGTCAGGCCTGCGGTGTGGAGAATTTAAATAAGAGACTTCAGGCGGCCTTGAATCCGCCTGCTTCCTACAAGTCGGAATTTGTCAGCAATATCCGTAGCTTCCGTTTGGGAGACAAGGTAATGCAGACCAAGAATAATTACGACAAGGGTGTATTTAATGGGGACATTGGATTTATTGAAGAAATGACTGAGAGCAGTGTGACAGCCCGCTTTGGTGATGATTTGAAGGCGGTTTATGAGAAGGCGGAGCTCAGTGAACTGCAGCTGGCATATTGTATGAGTGTCCATAAAAGTCAGGGCAGTGAGTATCCCGTGGTGATTTTGCCGCTGGTGCCGGGGCATAGGATTATGCTCCAGAGAAATCTGCTGTATACGGCCATTACCAGGGCCAAGAAGAAGGTTATTCTTATTGGGACAAAGGCGGCGCTAAATACTGCGGTGGCCAATGACAGGACCAGACGGCGGTATACCCTGTTGGCCGAGCGCCTGGCCCATTCGCTGTAATATTTGTGGGCAGAGACTGTTGTCTGGAGCGTCGGTCACTTCGCTAGAATTTTTTCTTGCTTATTAAATAGCAAAAAATTCAAAACTCGCTTCGCTCAAACAATTGACTTTTTCTACTAAAATAGAGGTATGGCAAGAGAAAAATTCTTTAACGCTTGTGACCTAATTGCTCCAGCCATCAGCCCCTGCCATTTCTATATAGAGGTATTGATATGATTGAAGCTATATTAAATTTCATCTTTCCGCCGAAGTGTCCAGCTTGCAGGGGTTCTGTGAAGCACAATGGGCAGTGGTGTGAGGAGTGTCTCAACCAAATACTTCAGCCTCGGCAGCTGCCCCTGGATGATTCTCTGGGGAAGATTTTTGACGGTGGCGTAATGAGCTTCAGTGAATATGAAGATCCTGTAAAGAAGCTCATTGCCGATGCGAAATTTGAGAAGAAGAAGCATGCAGTGAAGGCTCTGCAGTTTTTCGTGAACAGGGGCTTTGAAAAGCTGGATTTGCAGGATATTGATAT
>Ga0129307_1002273_pt1 | contig 15876 bp, 14 predicted proteins | sample P1105metagenome_FD_94437 | JGI IMG/M metagenome (GOLD analysis project Ga0129307, IMG submission 94437) | Capybara group fecal microbial communities from Wisconsin, USA - P1105 metagenome | ecosystem: Host-associated > Mammals > Digestive system > Large intestine > Fecal | place: USA: Wisconsin... | reverse complement strand
GATCACCTTCCTGGGCGACCTGAAAATCATTCTGAATACGGTCAGAACCGTAGTGAAGCATGAAGGCATCAGCGGGGGCGGAACAGAAACAATGACAGAATTTATGGGGAGTGACAATGAATAGACTGATCATCCTGGGCGCTTCCGGTCACGGAAAGGTAGTTGCCGATATTGCCGCGCTGAGCTCCTATCAGGATATTGTCTTTCTGGACAATAACAGGAATATCAAAGAATGTTCCGGCTGGCCGGTCATAGGGCCGGACTCGATCTTACCCGAGCTGGACGGCGACGTATTTGCAGCCATCGGAAACGCCGGCATCAGAAAACAACTGATGGAACGCTATGCCGGCAGACACTTCCCGGTGCTTATCCATCCGAATGCCGTGACCGCGCGTGACGTCAGGATCGGAGAGGGAACCGTCCTGATGGCAGGCAGCGTGGTCAATCCCGGCACCGTAATCGGCAGAGGCTGCATTGTGAATACCTGCGCTTCCGTAGATCATGACTGTACGGTCGGTGATTATTGTCATATCGCGGTCGGAGCGCATCTCTGCGGGACCGTTTCCCTTGGCGATGAGACCTGGATCGGCGCAGGCGCGGTCGTAAGCAACAATATCAATGTCTGCGGTCACAGCATGATCGGTGCAGGTGCCGTTGTTGTCAGGGATATACAGGAAGAAGGCACTTATATAGGCGTGCCTGCTGCCAGAATTCAATGTCGGTGAGATCCGGGAGCAATTGTGATGAGCGCTCAGAGCTTTAAGCCTTACGAAATAGATACCGAAACCTTTAAAAAGATGCAGGGCAGGATGCTGGAGATGCTTTTATATTTTCAGGATTTCTGCCGGGAGCACGGTCTGATGTTTTATTTATGCGGGGGCGGCGCGATCGGCGCCATCCGTGAGCACGGGTTTATTCCGTGGGACGATGATATCGACTGTTTTATGCCCCGGTCCGATTATGAAAAGTTTCCGGAGCTTTGGGAGAAATACGGAGATAAAGAGCGTTATGTGTTCTGCCGCTCAAACGAAGAGGTGAACTTTCATCATTCCTGCTCTTCGCTGAGGGATCCTTCGACGACCTTCATCTGTTCTTATAATCAGAATCTGGATATCTGTCACGGGGTCGCGCTTGAATTCGCACCGATCGACGGCTGCCCGAAGTCAAGGATCAGGCGTTATATCCAGCTGTTTCACGCGTTCAATTACGCTTTGTACAATACGCAGAGACTGCCCAACAACAAGGGCCGCTTTTTCAGGACGGCCGCAGGCATCATTTATAAACTGGTTCCTTCGCCGAAACTGAGGTATAAGATCTGGAAGCATGCCGAAAAACAGATGTCAAAGTATGCGTGGGATGACTGCGCTTATGTAACGGAACTGATCGGCAGTATCAAGGGGATGCTTTTTGAGCATCCGAAGGAGTGGTTTTCTTCGCAGGTCTGGGTCGATTTTGAGGGCCATAAAGTGCCTGTCATGGCCGGCTATCATGAATATCTGACCCGCATCTTCGGTGATTATATGAAACGGCCTCCGGCCGATCAGCAGAAACCAAAGCATGAGCTGGAGTTTGTCGATATGGATCATCCGTATACCTTTTACAAGGGCATCAAATACTTCCCCGAAAAGGATCCGCGATATCAAAAATGAGGTAATGTCATGTCCAATATAGCGATCGTCTTCGCCGGCGGAACCGGTAAGAGGATGAATACAAGATCAAAGCCCAAACAGTTCCTGGAGATCCACGGCAAGCCCATACTGGTCTATACGCTTGAGGTGTTCAACGGGCATCCCGAGATTGACGGCATCGTGCTTGTCATGCTCAAGGAATGGATCGGCTTCTGCGAAGAGCTGATCGCCAGATACGGACTCAGCAAGGTGAGGGCTGTCGTTGCAGGCGGGGATTCCGCACTTCACTCACAGTATAAAGGCCTGAAAGAGGCGGCCGCCTTATTCGGAACGGATTCCATAGTCCTGATCCATGACGGTGTCCGGCCTTTGGTCGATGAGGCAACGATCAGCAGGAATATAGCATCGGTCAGGGAACACGGATCCGCGGTCACGGTAACGCCTGCCATCGAAACGATCATCGTGAAGTCGGACACGCAGGAGATCGCCCAGATCATTGAGCGTTCCAAGGTAGAGCTGGCGCGCGCTCCCCAGAGCTTCTATCTGAAAGACATTCTGGAGGCGCATAAACGGGCTGAGGAAGAAGGAAAAGACTTTATCGATTCCGCTAGCATGATGCTGCATTACGGGCATTCCCTGTATTCGGTGGAAGGCTCGCCGGAGAACATCAAAATTACGACGCCAAATGATTTTTACACCTTAAAAGCCCTCCTGGATGCCCGGGAGGATTCACAGGTATTCGGGATCTGATGATTGCTTTCACGGAGCGGAAATGAACAGATTACAGGCAGATATCCTGGAAATAGCGGAGCATAAGGACCTGTTCCTTCCCTTCGCTCATAAAACTGTTTTGATCACGGGAGCGACGGGCCTGATAGGCTCCATGCTCGCCAGATCTTTCCTTGCTGCGGATGAAAAGTATGGCCTTGGCGTCAGGCTGATCGGGCAGATTCGCGATCCCGAAAAAGCAAAGGCAGTATACGGTGGTCTGTTCGAACGGATGGAGTTTACTGCCGATCCGGACGTCTGCTGCGATCATATCGTTCACACGGTCTCCCCGACAGCGTCCGGGTATTTTATTGAGCATCCCGTTGAGACCATCAGGGCTTCTGTGGAGTCGACCATACAGATGCTTGAAGCCGCAAAAAAACACGGCGCTTCCGCAGTCTATCTTTCTTCCATGGAGCAGTACGGCGTGCCCTGCATTCCGGGGCAGAAAATGAAGGAGACAGACTCAGGCATCATTGACCATCTGAACGTCCGTTCTTCGTATTCCGAATCAAAACGGCTCTGTGAGTGTCTCTGCGCTTCATATGCAGCCGAATACAATGTCAGTGTAAAGATCGTCCGTCTGGCGCAGACATTCGGAGCCGGTGCGGCGCTGAGCGATCACCGGATGCCGATGCAGTTCGCAGAGGCTGTACTGGAAGGGAAAGACATCGTGCTCCATACGGAGGGCAGAAGCATATCCAATTTTGTTTATCTGACGGACGCTGTGACGGGCATTCTGACCGTCCTTACGAGAGGAGAGGCCGGAGAGGCCTATAACGTCTGCAGCGACAGCGAAACCAGGAGCGTGCGGGAGATCGCCCGGCTGGTCGCTGAGGATGTGGCGTGCGGAAGGATATCGGTCCGCATCGAAAAGAAAGAAAACATGGGATATGCACCGGATACTTCCATGTATCTTGACAGCAGTAAGCTGAGAGGGCTCGGCTGGAGCGCCAAAGTCGGCATGGCGGAAGCATACCGCAGATTGCTTGAATACCTGGAAGACTTACATGCCTGATCGGGCATGGCTTTATGCATGAAGATACGGATTAGAAGACTGACAGCTGAAGATTTCGTGAACGGCCCGGGAAACCTGTGTCTGTATGTGTTTCTGTTCTTAACGAGTTTCATTTTTCTGTACCGTTACGATCATACAATGTTCCTGATCCGCTCGGTTTTTCTCATGGGGGGAGCCCTGGCAGGCTATTATAAATGCCTGGCGGGCAGGCGCCGTTTTTATCCGCTGCCTGTTTTTGCATTGACGCTGACCCTGCTTTGGCTGGCCGCTTTCACGGCACACAGCGCATATCGGAACTACGGATTATCCGATTTGTTTTATACGCTCTGCTACATCGGCATAAGCTTTCTCTTGCTTCAGAATACATACAGCCATGCGGTCTCGCTCGGGCTTTACGGAGTGACGGCCGGCAGCATCCTGCTCCGCATAGTCCAGGGCGCTGACAAAGACATGATCCTGCTGGCAAACTCACGGAATTATATTTCCGTCCTGCTGCTTTCGACCATGCTTCTTTACTACATCAGCTGTCATGACAAAAAGACGCCGGTCCTGGTGACGCCGGTCCTGCTGTTCTTTTACATCAACATCTATGCAACGGGGCGCGGAGGGATCATCGTTTCGGCTTTTCTGACGCTGGGGATCCTGCTGTATAAATATCTGCGGATCGAAAACGGCAGGAAAAAGGTCCTTATGGGCATGCTCATGATCATTGTTCTCATGAGTGCAGGCTTCTGTCTGGCCGCGTCAGAGCGGTTTTCTCTGGAATCGTATCTGCAGCAGTCGTTTGATGCCTTTTTTTCGAGAGGGGCGGACAGCAACGGCCGTTTTGAAATATGGGGAACATTTCTGAAAAACAACGGAAAATCCCTGATCGCTTACCTCTTTGCTTCCGATGCGTCTCTTGCCAGGCCTGACGGGAATCTGCACAATTCTTTTCTTCAGGCTTATGCGGCGTTTGGCTTTATCGGTTTCATTGTGACTGCCGTGATGCTTATCAGGGCATTCATAAAGGGGCTGAAGGAAAAAGACTTTCTCTGGCTTGTGCTGTTCATCGGACTGATGATGCGCGCGTTTACGGATAAGGTGTTTTTCCAGGGCTATTGCGAGATTTACCTGTATTATTTCCTGTTTTATCATGTATATCAAAAGATCTGCACGCCTCTGGCATGCAATCGGGAACAGTAGGATCATATGTCGGAATCATGTTTTGTATGTACAACCCCATATCAGATCATAGCCGCGGCGGCCATTGCGGAGGATTCCCATGAGCGCCCGGATCTGTTTGTAGTCCCTCAGTTTTCCGGCGCCGCCGGATACGCCGAAAGGCTGCGCAAAACGGAACTGTTTTCCAAAGTCGTATTGACGGATACGTCTGAAATAGAAGCGTATAAGTCCAGGGGAAGCCGTTTGCTCTATGGCGCGGGCATCGTTGCCAATTATCTGAAGCTGGGCAGCATCGTTAGAGGACTGACCGGCGATGCCGCGTACAGGAAGATCTATATTTCCTCGCAGGCAAACATCGGAAGGCTCATCAGTCTGTATTACCTGAAACGGGGCGCGGAGATCATTTACTTTGACGACGGTGAGGGCAGTTACGATGACAATAAGATCTACGAAGCAAAAGGCATCGACAGAGTGATCCGGAGAATACTCTTCGGGCGCAAGTCCCTCCGCTTAAGCGAGAAACGGAAGCTGTACTGCCCTGAGCTGTTTAAAAAGACCTTTGGAGATTGTTTTGAGCTCGAGCGCATTCCAAACTGGGCGGGCAATGCCGGGCTGCTGAAGAAGATCAATGAGATCTGCGGATATACGGATGATGCGCGCATCAGGCAGAAATACATACTGCTTGATACGATCCCCGAGGAGAGCTTCGATCAGAGCGGGCAGGAGATCTATGAGAAACTGGTCCGCATCTGCATCGATACCCTTGGAGAACAGCTGATTGTCAAGAAACATCCGAGGGATAAGAGGACAACGGAGCACAGCTGTCAGATCTACCCCTATGGCGCCATCCCCTTTGAGGTCATATGCGCCAATTCCGATATTCAGAACAAAGTCCTCATCTGCAGCGGCTCTTCGGCGGTGTTGATGCCAAAACTCCTGTTTGATTCAGAGCCTACGGTCATCCTGCTGCATCACATGACAGGCGCCAGGCTGGCAGATACGGACAAACGGGAAACCATCATCCGTTATGTGAAGGAAATGTATTGCGATCAGAGCAGATTCATTGTTCCGGAAACACCGGAAGCATTTGCGGAAGCACTGAATAAACGAATCAAGCAGGAGGAGTCTGAACGTGTTTAACCTGGATCTATTTATTCATCAATACGTTACAAAGAGGCCGTCCTCAATGTTCAGCGGGGACCTGGAAGCAAACAGAGACCTGCTCAGACAGAGAATCGACGGAAGGTCAGTGCTGGTGATCGGGGGAGCCGGATCCATAGGATCAAGCTTTATCAAGGCGCTGCTTCGGTTTCAGCCTGCCTCTCTTGTTGTGGTCGATACAAATGAAAACGCTCTGGCCGAGCTGACGAGGGACCTCCGCTCCGGAACCGGACTGAATATCCCTGATGACTACGTTCCTTATCCAATGGATTATTCATCCCCGGTTTTTGAAAAGATGTTCAGAACCCGCGGCGGTTTTGACATTGTGGCCAATTTTTCGGCGCATAAGCATGTCCGTTCCGAAAAAGACATTTATTCGATCGAGGCATTGCTCCGGAACAACGTCCTGAACGCAAAACGTCTGCTCGAGCTGCTTACAGAGTATGCTCCGGAAGCGTATTTCTGCGTTTCCACAGACAAGGCGGCCAATCCGGTCAATATCATGGGCGCCAGCAAGCGCATCATGGAGGACGTGATCTTTTCATACTCCGACGTATTCCCGGTGAAAACGGCACGTTTTGCCAATGTGGCGTTTTCCAACGGTTCCCTGCCGGCTGGTTTCCTGGCCAGGATCTCAAAGCTGCAGCCCCTGTCGGCTCCGTCAGACGTCAGACGCTATTTTGTCAGTCCAGAGGAGTCCGGACAGATCTGCCTTCTTTCCTGTATCCTGGGCGAAAACCGCGCCATCTTTTTCCCGCGGCTTGAGGAAGCCCAGATGATGTCTTTCGACGTGATCGCCAGAGAGCTTCTGAAAGCGCAGGGCTATGAGGTGCTGGAGTGCGGCTCCGATGCTGAGGCCATTCAGAAAGCCGAAGCGCTCCGGGCGAGGAGCAGGCTGTATCCCGTTCATTTCTCCGTTTCCGATACCTCCGGCGAAAAGTCCTTCGAGGAATTTGTGACCGATACGGAGACAGCTGACTATGACAGATTCGAATCACTCGGCGTGATCACGGGCAAGGAGGTTCCAGATAAGCAGAAGGTTGCGGAGCTCTTTGCGGATCTGGCTGCCGTATTTGACAAGCCGGAGAGCACCAAGGAAGAAGTTGTTGCCGTTATGAAGGCTTATCTGCCGAATTTTGAACACATTGAAACAGGGAAAGGACTTGACGGCAAAATGTAAGGCTTTGCCGGCATTCAAATGATTGTTTCGGCCGGCAGCGAAGGCGGTGAGAAAACATGGACAGATTTATTCCTTTGTCGATCCCCAATTTTGAGGGGAATGAAAAAAAATATGTAAACGATGCGGTCGAACAGGGCTGGGTCTCTACGGGCGGCGCTTATATCACAAGACTCGAGCGGGAAATGGAGGCTTTCCTGAAGACGGAGAACATTGCCGCATGTCAGAGCGGAACAGCGGCCATTCACCTGTCCCTGATCGAAGCGGGGATAGAGCCGGGAGACGTTGTGCTTGTCCCGCCATTGACGTTTATCGCTGCCGTGAATCCCGTCAAATATCGCTTTGCTGCCCCTGTGTTCATTGACTGTGACGACAGTCTCTGCATGGATCCCGTCAAGCTGCGTTCGTTTTGCGAGGAAGAATGTGATTGGGACGGGCAAGTGCTTCAATACCGCGGCGCAAGGGTGAAAGCCGTGATCGTTGTTCATGTATTCGGAAATATGGCTGACATGGTTTCCATCATGAAAACCGCATCGGACTATCATCTGAGCGTCATTGAAGACGCCACCGAGGCGCTGGGAACAAAGTATACCGAGGGCCCTTATGCCGGCAGATATGCCGGAACTATCGGAGATTTCGGCTGCTACAGTTTTAACGGCAACAAGATCATCACGACGGGCGGTGGCGGCGCCGTTACCGCAGGAGACCCGCTCAAGGTCGACCACATCCGGTTTTTATCGACCCAGGCAAAGACAGATCCGCACTATTACATTCATGATGAAATCGGATATAATTACAGAATGACAAACCTCCAGGCTGCGCTAGGCGTTGCCCAGATGGAAGAATTGCCGGAGTTTATCAGAAGAAAACAGAAGAATTACGCATTGTATCAGGAGCTGTTTTCCGATCTGGAATATGGCGCCCTGATGCCTTTCCGAAGCGGCACCGATTCCAACAAGTGGTTCTACAGCTTATGTATTGACAGGGACCATATCACTGCCACCATGCTGGATATTATTACCGCGCTCCGCGGCAGGGGGATCGAGACCCGCCCGATCTGGGGATTGATCAACGAGCAGAAGCCTTATGTCCATGACGTAAGTTATCAGATCGGCAGGGCGCCTTATTACGCCGGCAGGATCCTCAACATTCCGTCCAGCACGCAGATCACCGAAGAAGAGATCAGATATGTGGCTGATGAAGTAAAGAAGCTTTTAAGGAGTCTGGCAAATGGATAATATGATACAGTTTCTCGGCAGACAGAACCTCAGCGTGTCCGAGGCGATGCAAATGATAGACAGGAATGCGTCCGGGATCATTTTTCTTGTAGATGATGAGAACCGGCTGCTGGGCTGCATCACAGACGGAGATATCCGCCGCTTTCTTTTAGCCGGCGGAAAAATGGATGCGCCTGCAGCCGATGCCGCAAACAGGCATCCGAGGGCGGCAAAAACGAGGGAAGAAGCAAGGGCCCTGTATCACAAGAAGAATTATATTATCATCCCCATCCTGGATGAAAGCGGCGTTGTCACAGATCTGTTTGCCGGAGAGGCAGGAGAGGAACGGCGTGTCAGAAATCCCCTGAATATGCCTGTCGTGATCAATGCAGGCGGCAAAGGCACCAGACTGGATCCGTATACGAGAGTGCTGCCTAAGCCGCTCATTCCGGTCGGAGACATCCCCATCATTGAACTGATCATGCAGGAGTTTCAGAGCTATGCCTGCAGCGCGTTCCATATCATCGTCAACTACAAAAAGAATCTCATGAAGGCCTATTTTGCCGACAGTGACAGGGACTATGCCATCAGCTGGTACGATGAAGAGAAACCGCTCGGAACCGGCGGCGGCTTAAGCCTGTTAAAAGGAAAGCTCAGTTCCACCTTCTTTTTTACCAACTGTGATTCCCTTCTTACGGCAAATTATGAGTCCATGGTGAAGTTCCATAAGGAAAACGGAAATATGATCACCATGATATGCGCGTATAAAAACCTGACGATCCCTTATGGCGTCGTAGAGATGGGAAAAAACGGCAGCATCGAGCAGATGAAGGAAAAGCCAGTGATCTCCTGCCTGACGAATACGGGGATCTATATCGTGGAGCCGGAAGTGCTGGACGATCTTGAGGAAGAAAGCATCGGCTTTCCCGATATCATTGAGAGACAGAAACAAAAAGGAAACAGAGTTGCCGTCTATCCGGTTTCAGAGAATGACTGGATGGATATGGGGCAGATTTCCGAACTGGAAAAGATGAGAGTGAAGCTGTACGGAGAATAAGACGGAAAATGGGTGTATATATCATAGCTGAAGCCGGCGTCAATCATAACGGAAGCTTTAAGCTGGCCTGCGCGCTTGCTGATGCCGCAAAAGCGGCCGGCGCCGACTGTGTCAAGTTCCAGACGTTCAAGGCAAAGAATCTGGTTTCGCATCTTGCTCAGAAGGCGGATTATCAGAAGCATACAACAGGCGGGGGATCGCAGGAAGAAATGCTTCATAAACTCGAGCTGTCATACGACGAGTTTCTGGAGCTGAAAACATACTGCGACCACATTGGCATCTGCTTTTTATCCACGCCCTTTGATCTGGAAAGCATTGCATTTCTCGATTCCATTGACTTGCCCTTCTGGAAGATCCCATCCGGAGAGATCACAAATTATCCCTACCTTGCTGCATTGGGAAAAACAGGGAAAGCGGTCGTGATGTCAACGGGCATGAGCGATTTGTCTGAAATCGAAGCGGCTGTGAGGGTGCTCAGGGACAACGGAACAACGGACATCAGGCTGCTTCACTGCAATACGGAATATCCGACGCCCTATGAGGACGTGAATCTGAAGGCCATGCAGACGATGAGAGACGCATTTGGCCTGGAGGTCGGATACTCGGACCATACGAGGGGGATCGAAGTCCCGGTAGCAGCGGCTGCGCTTGGCGCCGTTGTCATTGAAAAACACTTCACGCTGGACAGGAACATGGAAGGTCCGGACCACAAAGCCAGTCTGGAACCGGATGAACTGGCTGCGATGGTGGCGGCGGTCCGGCATATCGAGCTGGCCATGGGGAACGGCTGCAAAGCTCCTTCGCCTTCAGAGAAAAAGAATCTTGCGGTCGCCCGGAAGAGCATCGTTGCAAAGAGATCCATTGAAGCAGGAGAAGAACTGACAGAAGACAATATTATGGTGAAACGCCCCGGCAGCGGCATCAGCCCCATGAGGTGGCCGGAAGTGATCGGGACCAGAGCGGTGCGCCATTTTGAAGAGGATGAATTGATAGAACTATGAAAAAGATCGCAGTCGTTACGGCGACAAGAGCAGAATATGGTCTTTTGTCTCCCGTGATCAGGGAACTGAGAAAACGGGAAAGCAATGAACTGAAGGTCTCACTGATCGCAACCGGCACACATCTCAGCAGTGAATACGGGATGACGATCGATGAGATCGGGGAGAGGATCGATCACAGGATCCGGATCCCGGTGAAGTCAGATACCGCGCTGGACATATCGGCAAATCAGGCGGAAGTTCTTGTGCGCTTTACGCGCTTATTCATGGAAGAAGCTTTCGATGCAGTTCTTCTGTTAGGCGACCGGTATGAGTCGCTGGCCATTGCGGTCGCAGCCGGAAACACGCTGACACCGGTGTTCCATCTCTGCGGCGGCGATACGACGGAGGGCGCGATCGATGAGTGGATCAGGCATGCCATCAGCAAGATCTCTTATCTTCATTTCACAACGAATGAAGAGAGCCGGAGACGGGTGATCCAGCTGGGCGAAGACCCCGCACGCGTATTCAATTTCGGGTCAACGAGCATCGACAACATTTTTGCGCTGTCTGCGGATTCCAAAGAGAAAGCGCTTGAGAGCATCGGCCTTGACGCGTGCAGATATGCGCTCTGCACTTACCACCCGGCAACCATGGAAGGCTGTCAGGTCGACGGGCAGATCGCGCAGCTGCTTGAAGCGGTCAGAGCCTTTCCGGATATCAGCTTTATTGTCACAAAGTCCAATGCTGACCAGGGCGGAGCACGAATCAACGAACTACTGGATGAGGCGGCGCGGAATACCGCCAACCTGCACGTTTACGCTTCTCTGGGAACGAAAAGGTATTTGTCTTTGCTGCGTTATTCGGAATTCGTACTTGGCAATTCGTCAAGCGGGATCATTGAAGCCCCTTCCTTTTCTGTCCCGACCGTAAATATCGGTGACCGCCAGAAGGGCAGGCTGCAATGTGAGAGCGTCATCAATTGCGAACCGGACAGGGACAGCATCATACGGGCCATCCGGCTTGCCCTGAGCGATGCTTTCAGGGAGAAATGCCGGGACGTTGTCAATCCTTACGGAGACGGACACGCGGCGGAAAGGATCGCAAGGCAGTCGGTGGAAACAGTAATGAATGGGAGGATAGATCTGAAAAAGAAATTTTACGATCTGTAAGCATTTATGAAGAATCTGGCTATTATCCCGGCGAGATGCGGGTCAAAGGGCATAAAAGACAAAAATATCAGGGATTTATGCGGAAAGCCGCTGATGGCTTATACGATAGAGGCTGCTGTGAGTTCCGGATGCTTTGATGAAATCATGGTTTCGACCGATTCAGAGAAATATGCCGGGATCGCGGAGTCGTATGGGGCTTCCGTTCCCTTTCTGCGAAGCGAACAAACCGCTTCCGACACGGCCTCATCCTGGGATATGGTCCGGGAGGTTCTGGAGGCTTATCAGAAAATCGGCAGGACGTTTGACACCTTCTGCCTGCTTCAGCCTACCTCACCCCTGAGAAATGCCGATGACATCAAAGCAGCGTATGAACGCTACGAAGAGCGCGCGTCCTTTGCCGTCGTTTCCGTGTGCGAGGCTGAGCATTCACCGCTTTGGTGCGGAAAGCTTCCCGAAGACGGTGAATTTACAGACTTTATCGACCCGAACGCCATGGCGCAGAGGCAGGCGGCGGGCTGCTATTATCGTTTAAACGGGGCTATTTATATCGTCAGCACGGACAGGTTCAGCAAAGACAGCTTCCTTTATCAGAAGGGCAGCTTCGCGTATATCATGCCGCAGAGCAGAAGCGTTGATATTGATACGATGCTTGATTTTAAGCTTGCGCAGCTGATCCTCTCAGAGAATATGGAGCCGATGGATGAATTCCGATCATGACGTAAAGGCGTTAAAATCCGGGGTCTGGTATACAGCCGCAAACTTTGTGACAAAAAGCATCGGCTTTATCACCACGCCTGTTTTTACACGTCTGCTTTCACATTCAGAATATGGCTTATACAGCAATTATGCTTCCTGGCTTCACACCTTTACGGTGTTTGCGACGCTGAATCTGGGAGCGTCTTTTATCAGCGCCAGATTTGAACACGAAAAGGACTTTGACGGCTATGTTTCTTCCACGCTTGTTTTAAGCTCTGTTTCAACGCTGATCTGGGCTGCGCTCATCAATCTCTTTCCGGCATTCTTTTCTTCATTTACGGGACTTGAGCTCCGCTATCTGAATATCATGGCGGTCTATCTGCTGTTTTATGCCGCCGTGGATCTTTTTCAGATCCGTGAGCGTTATTATTACGAGTACAGGATCAGCGTTTTTACCAGTCTCTTCATATCCGTCAGCACCGCATTGCTCTCGGTGGTTCTTGTCGTAGGTTTGGAAAACAGACTTTTTGGAAGGATCCTCGGAAGCGCGCTGCCCACTGTTTTTGCGGGCGCAGTCTTATATGCGGTCCTGCTCCGCAGGGGAAGAAAAGCAGACATCAGCTACTGGAAATACGCGCTTCCCATCTGCATTCCGTTTATTCCCCATCTGCTTTCTCTGACGCTTCTGAATTCCATGGATAAGATCATGATCACCAGGATCTGCGGCGCGGAAGATAATGCGCTGTATTCCGTGGCATACAGCTGCGGGGCATTGATCACGCTGCTGGTCACGTCTCTGAATACCGCATTTTCACCCTGGCTCGGAGAAAAACTGCATGAAAAGAAGTATGGGGAGATCAGGAAAGTATCCAAGGTATATGTACTGCTGTTTGTATACGGCGCCTGCGGCGTCATGCTGTTTACCCCGGAGCTGCTGCTGATCATGGGCGGCAGGAGTTATATCAGTGCAGTTTATGTGATGCCGCCGGTGGCCTTCGGATGCGTCTGCCAGTTTCTGTATACGATGTATGTAAATGTTGAGCAGTACAGCAAAAAAACCATAGGCATGGCTTTTGCAAGCGTTCTGGCAGCGCTTTCGAATTACATCCTGAACAGCATCTTCATTCCGCGCTATGGTTATATTGCGGCGGCCTATACCACACTGGCCAGCTATATGATCCTTCTTTTCATTCATATGTTTCTGGTCAGGCGCATCGGAATGCATGAAGTATATGAGACAAAAACAGTCTTCTATGTGCTTGTATGGATGACGGGATATTCAATGCTGATGCATTTTCTGTTTTCAAGCCGGATGGTCAGATACTGCCTGATCATTCTTTATGCGGTCATGTCGGTCTGTCTGATCGTGAAGCACAAAGACAGGCTGATCATGCTTGCAAAAAGAAAAGGCTGAAGCTGTTGGTGACTGTTTTCTGCAGCAGAAGATGTCTGCATTCCCTGTTTTCTTTTGAGTGATCACAGGCACGGGCCTGCAATTTGTATTTAGCAGATAAGATGGAGCAGAGCGGGAGAAAAACCTTTGCCGGGCAAGCGGCTGAAAAAGGAATGCGGTTTTTGAAACTGCATTTCGTTTTTGCCGTGCTTTTCTGTCTGTCAGTGATCGTTCTTGGGTCAGCCGCGCCTCTTGCAGTATATGCTGACAGCGGCGGAGGCGAAGCCAGAACCGTTCGCGTCGCATTTCAAAGCGATCAGGCTCCGTATCAGTTCCTGGATGCAAACGGGGTTCCTGCCGGCATCAACATCGAAATATTCAATTATATTGCAAAAAGGAACGGACTGAAGCCCGAGTATTTGCCAAGCGGGCGATTTGAGGACTGCATATCTGCCCTTACTTCGGGTGAGGCGGATGTCATTCTGGGAGTGATCAACAACCGGAGTTATTCACAGAATATCTGGCTGACCAGTGAGACCCTGTCATCTTCAGTATGCATGATCGTTCCCAACGAACTGTCTGCCAAAAACGGCAGTCTTCAGGCTGATAATTATACCGCTGTTTTGCAGTACAGCATGCTGAACAGTTATCAGCTCCCGAATCTTGGAAAAGTAAAGTTTCAGATCGTAGGGAATCCGAAACGAATGGTCGATGCCCTCACGGAAGGAGAGGCGCAGATCGCTATTGGCGACAAGAACTGTCTTGATTATCAGCTGAATGCGCTCGGAGTTTCTTCCCGGTATTACATCTACCGTGATCATATCGACACCATCAGCTACTGCATGGCGGTTGCGGAAGATGATTTTTCCATGAACTATCTGCTGAATAATGAGCTTGCTCTGATGAAATCAGAGGGCATCTATGAGAGTATCCGCAGCAGTTGGATAGAAGACAGCTCTGAAAGCAGCAGAAAGCTGAAACGTCTTTCGCGTATCATTGCAGCCGCTGCCATTGCGCTAAGTGCAGCCGCTGTCGTCTATACCTTTGTAAACAACAGGATCAGAAAACTGCTGAAAAAAGAAATCGACGAAAAAACGAAGGATCTGCATGATATCAATCTTGAACTGGAAAAGCAGGTGCTGATGCTTCGTGATGAGAGCGATCTGGTCAATCGTATCGTCAAGTATTCCCCGGCAGGAATGATCCTGTTTGATAGGGATTTCAAGATCGATCTGATCAATAACAGCGGAAAAGAAATTTTGAATGCCGGGGATGACGCCCTGGGTCAGAGCATTTTCGATTTTGAATTGCTTCGCCCCGTGATCGAACCCTTCAGGGACAGGATCTTTGATAACGATCAGCTGATCATCAACAAAGTGATGAGCTTTGGTTATGGGAGCAATCAGAAAAGCTTCCGCTACAGCGTCCATCGCATATTCCAGTTTGGCGCTCCGAGCGGGGCACTGGTTATGATCGAGGATATCACGAAAGAAGAGAAGGAAAAGCAGGAGCTCATCAACCGCGAAAAACAGACTGTTCTCAGCCGCATTGTTGCCGGTATCGCTCATGAGATCAAAAATCCGCTGATGTCCATCCGCATGTATGCGCAGATGGTAGGAAGCATGGGCAATGATGAAGAATTCATGAAATCCTTCAGTGAGTTTGTGCCCAGAGAGACTGACCGCATCAACAGTCTGATCGAGAACCTGATCAACTACGCAAAGCCTTCTGTGCCGCATGTGACTGTCTTTGATGCCGCAGAACTGATCAGAGACTGCCTGTATCTGACCGGTTCCATGAAAAAGCACATTCAGACCGAATTCATCTGTGACGGGGATAAAGGCCCTCTGCTCATACGCGCTGACCGCACGCAGCTTCAGCAGGTGGTCGTGAACGTGATCGTTAACGCTTTGGAATCCATGGATGAAAAGCTGAAACAGTCTCCTAAGGAGAATGAGGAGTGCCTTTTGCTTTCCGTATCTCTGACAGAAGCGGACGGAACCGTGCTGATGAGTTTTACGGATCAGGGAGAGGGAATGACGCCTGAGCAGATCAAAGACTGTACGGAACCCTTCTATACTACCAAGGAAAACGGCACCGGGCTGGGTCTTGCTTTGAGCAAGCAGCTGATCGAAGAGAACAACGGGTATCTTCAGATCGAGAGTGAGCCGGGGAAATATACACGGATCTCTCTTTGTTTTAAATTGGAAGGAGCGTCATGAAAAACAGGATACTCATTATTGATGACGAGCTGGCCATCTGTACGGCGCTTTCACTGGCTTTGAAAAACAGCTATGACGTGATCGTTCAGACAGATCCGTTAAAAGGACTGGAGACAGTGCGGAGCGTAGCAGTGGATATCGTTCTTTTGGATCTCCGTATAGGCAACACAGACGGGCTGGAGGTTCTGAAAACGATCAAAAACGATTCTCCGCAGACACAGGTGAT
>Ga0129307_1002272_pt1 | contig 15879 bp, 14 predicted proteins | sample P1105metagenome_FD_94437 | JGI IMG/M metagenome (GOLD analysis project Ga0129307, IMG submission 94437) | Capybara group fecal microbial communities from Wisconsin, USA - P1105 metagenome | ecosystem: Host-associated > Mammals > Digestive system > Large intestine > Fecal | place: USA: Wisconsin... | reverse complement strand
CTGCCATTTATAATTTCAAGCTTAATTGCATCAACTACCTGTAAGTAAATTGGTACGTTGGCATCAAAATTCATATTATACTCCTATCTCCTCGTTAATAGTGTACTATGTGTATAGTACACTAGTGTTATATGTCTGTCAACCGATTATTTGAAATCTTCTGAAAATTTTTCATTGACCACTGCTTTAGATACACGAAAAGAGCCTCGGCGAACCGAGACTCCTTTCTTTGGATTTATTCTTTAATAGGATTTATTTTGAAGATTTAGCCTATTGGAAAAAGGCAAATCCTTCAAGCGTAATACTAGAAGAGTGACTTAACTGTTGGGTAAAGCTTCTTGAACTCCTGATAACGCTCCTCGTATTTAGCTACAAGGTCAGCATCAGGCTCTACTGTAGTCTTTACCTTAACAAGCTTGTCACAAGCCTCTTCAACTGAAGCATACTCGCCACAGCCAACTGCTGCAAGAATAGCTCCACCAAGACCTGGGCCTTCCTCATTCTCTAGGATATCAAGCTTAAGATTCATAACAGAAGCGATAATCTTCTGCCAAAGTGGAGACTTTGCACCACCACCGCAAATCTTAGAGCGCTCGATAACTATACCCTGTGAACGTGCAACCTCAAGGGAATCACGAAGACCAAATGCAACACCCTCAAGAACAGCCTGTGTCATATCCTCACGAGTTGTATCCATTGACATACCAATAAACATAGCACGTGCATCTGGATTGTTGTGAGGGCTACGCTCTCCCATAAGATATGGAAGATAGAATACATGGTTCTCACCAAGATTCTTGATACCAGCCTGCTCTGCTGGATAATCCTTTGTCTTTAGGATGTCATCCATCCACCACTTGTTACAGCTTGCTGCTGAAAGCATACAACCCATAAGGTGATAACCACCATCGGCATGGTCAAATGAATGAAGAGCATTTGCTGCATCAACAGTAAAGTTCTTGCTAGAGATAAAGATTGTACCTGATGTACCAATTGAAAGATTGCACTTACCCTCTCCAACTGTACCTGTACCAACTGCTGCAGCTGCGTTGTCACCTGCACCAGCAATAATCTTAACATTGTTAGTGAATCCAAGCTCAGAAGCAACCTCTGGCTTGATGTTTCCAACTACTTCGTAACTCTCGTAAAGCTTTGGAAGCTGAGACTCAGAAACATGGCAAATATCCATCATTTCCTTGCTCCAGCATCTGTTCTTTACATCAAGTAAAAGCATACCGCTGGCATCAGAATAATCTGTACAGAATGAACCTGAAAGCTTATAAGCAATATAATCCTTAGGAAGCATAATCTTTGCAACCTTTGCCCAAAGCTCTGGCTCGTTCTCCTGCATCCAAAGAATCTTTGGAGCAGTGAAACCTGCGAATGCAATATTAGCTGTGTAATTAGAAAGCTTGTCTTTACCAATTACAGTGTTGAGATAATCTGTCTCTTTGCCTGTACGTCCATCATTCCAAAGAATTGCTGGACGAATAACATTATCATCTGCATCAAGTGTAACAAGACCATGCATCTGACCGCCGAAAGAAATACCAGCTACCTGGCTCTTATCAACCTCTGATGTGAGCTCCTTGATACCTGCTACAACCTGTGTCCACCAATCAGCTGGGCTCTGCTCAGACCAACCTGGATGTGGAAAGCTAAGGCCGTATTCTTTTGAAACGATTTTTGCAATCGTACCATCCCCTGACATCAGGAGTAGCTTAACTGCAGATGTTCCCAAATCTACACCTATGTAATACATAATAATTCTCCTTTTTTTATTCAACTCCACAAGACGGGAAAGCGCACCCATTATAATCCCCTGTGGGGAAGAGGGGTGCGCTGTGGCAATATAAAATCATACTAGCAAGCTAGTTGATTTTATATATGCTATTTCCATGGATTCTCTGTAGGATATCTTACACCTGCAGGCTGGTTGTATCCGATTTCGTCAACATCAACTCCGATGTACTTGAATACCTCGAAGAGTGACTTTCCGAAGTGACCGAATGCAACAGCACCGTGATGTGGGAATCCCTTTTCGATTAACCAGTGGCGATAGAAGCGTCCCATTTCTGGAATAGCAAATACACCGATTGAACCGAATGACTTTGTACGAACGTCAAGTACTTCACCCTGAGCAATATAAGCGCGAAGCTTGTTGTCAGCTGTAGACTGAAGTCTGAAGAATGTGATGTCGCCAGGAGCGATATCGCCTTCAAGTGTTCCGTTTGTAACCTCGATAGGAAGTGCACGAGCCATAATCTTCTGGTACTTCATCTCGCAGAATGCAAGCTTCTTAGAGCATGTATTTCCGCAGTGGAAGCCCATGAATGTATCCTCAAGTGTGTAATCTGTCTTACCCTTGATTTCCTCGTTGTACATATCCTTAGGTACTGAGTTGTTGATATCGAGAAGTGTTACGATATCGTCTGATACAACTGTACCAATAAACTCTGAAAGACATCCATAGATATCAACCTCACATGATACAGGGATTCCTTCACCTGTAAGACGTGAGTTAACATAACAAGGAACAAAGCCAAACTGTGTCTGGAATGCAGGCCAGCACTTACCAGCGATTGCTACGTATTTACGATATCCCTTGTGATCGCGAACCCAATCCTTAAGTGTAAGCTCATACTGAGCAAGCTTAGCAAGAACCTCTGGCTTCTTGTTACCAGCGCCAAGCTCCTTCTCCATATCAGCAACTACCTCTGGAATACGTGAGTCGCCTTCGTGCTTGTTGAATGCTTCGAAAAGATCAAGCTCTGAGTTCTCCTCGATTTCAACACCAAGGTTGTAAAGCTGCTTGATAGGTGCATTACAAGCAAGGAAGTTCATTGGTCTAGGACCAAAGCTGATAATCTTGAGATCTGAAAGTGCGATTACTGCACGAGCGATTGGCTCGAAATCATGAATCATATCTGCACAATCCTCAGCGTCACCTACTGGGTACTCTGGGATGTAAGCCTTAACGTTGCGAAGCTGTAAGTTGTAAGATGCGTTAAGCATACCACAGTATGCATCACCTCTACCGTCGAGAAGGCTGTTGCCTGACTCCTCAGCAGCTGCACAGAACATCTTAGGACCATCGAAGTGCTTAGCAAGAAGTGTCTCAGAAATCTCTGGACCAAAGTTTCCAAGGTAAACACAAAGTGCATTACATCCAGCCTTCTTGATATCCTCAAGAGCCTGAACCATGTGAATCTCACTCTCTACGATACAAACAGGGCACTCATAGATGTGCTCGCTGCCGTACTTTTTAGTATAAGCCTCGATAAGGGCCTTTCTTCTGTTAACTGATAAGCTTTCTGGGAAGCAGTCACGAGATACTGCTACTACACCAATTTTTACGTTTGGCATGTTAGTCATAATTAAAATAACCTCCTTTTACATTACATGAATCTAAAACAAAAACTTCCTATCACTAAATCTATTTAAAAGATAAAGCAAGAGTCTCTGTCAGTTCTATTTGATATGATAAATATTATCAAAATAATCCTGCCAGAGACTTTTAAAACTTTACTGTGTGATGTCAAATTTTTGTCATCTGTATGTTAGGTAAGGTCATTTTTTTAATATGACTTTAAATTATCTAAGAATAATATTATTTAGCACACCTTCAAGATATTCTTGTCTGCCTGAACCAGGAAGTTCTGGCTTCTTGAGCTTGCATGCATAATCGGCACACTCTGTAAGTGATGTGCTCTTTTCTCTAATCTTTTTACCAATACCATCATTATAGCTTGAGTAGCGCTCTTTAATGAAGTTGTCGACCCTTCCATCCTCAATCATTTCAGCAGCTTTAATAAGTCCTAAAGCAAATGTATCCATGCCTAAAATGAATGCATGGAACATATCTTCAAATGTATAACTTGGACGTCTATTTTTTGAGTCAAAGTTAAATCCACCTGTTAGACCACCCGCCTTGAGGATTTCATACATAGCCATTGTTGAGTCATAAACATTGCAAGGGAACTCATCTGTATCCCAACCAAGCAATGGATCACCCTGGTTTGCATCAACCGAACCAAGCATTCCGTTAATTGCACTTACTCTAAGCTCATGCTGGAATGAATGACCAGCAAGTGTAGCATGGTTTGCCTCGATGTTCATCTTGAAATCCTTATCAAGACCATACTGACGTAAGAAACCTATTGCTGTTGCAGCATCAAAATCATACTGGTGCTTCATTGGCTCCTTTGGTTTTGGTTCAATATAAAAATCTCCCTTAAATCCAATGCTTCGACCGTACTCAACAGCCATGTGCATCAAATTGGCAATGTTCTCCTGCTCAAACTTCATATCGGTATTGAGAAGAGTCTCGTAACCCTCGCGGCCACCCCAGAATACATATCCTCTACCGCCAAGCTTAACTGTAATATCCAAGGCCTTCTTGACCTGAGCTGCTGCAAAACAAAATACGTCTGCAGAATTTGTACTACCAGCACCATTCATAAATCTTGGGTTTCCAAACATATTGGCTGTGCCCCAAAGACACTTGATTTCAGTCCCCTTCATCTTTTCGAGGATGTAGTCGGAAATCTCATCTAATCTGCGATTAGTCTCGTTAATGTCATCTGCCTCTGGAACCAAATCCACATCGTGGAAGCAGAAATATTTGATTCCAAGCTTTTTCATGAATTCAAATCCTGCGTCAACTTTTGCCTTGGCATGCTCCATTGTGCCAGGTGTTTGACCAAATGATTTATCGGCTGTGGCTTGACCAAACATATCAACGCCAGCAGCGCAGAGGTTATGCCACCAAGCCATTGCAAATGGAAGGTGCTCCTCCATGGTCTTTCCCATAATTACCCTTTTTGCATCATAGTACTTAAATGCAAAAGGATTCGTACTATCTTTCCCTTCGAACTTAATCTCAGGAATGTCTTTAAAAAATTCGCTCATTCTTTTTCCTCCTGTAATAAAACTTTGACTTCATTTTATGACATATAGTACAATCATAAATCATGAAGTTTGTTATAACTAACCGACAATCTTGCGATTGTTTAATCAAATAGAAATTGCTATGAACGAATTTGAAATAATCACAGAGAAAACTGCAAATTTTAAAGCTTTCATAAATGTGTTAAAGTATCGTGCCCCTCACCTTCACGCTGAGTTTGAGTTGGCTCTTGTATTATATGGAGAATTGCTTGTGACTCTAGATAAGAAATCATACAAGCTTTCAACTGGAGACATTATTTGTCTAAATCCTTTTGTATTGCATGAGCTTTCCTCAGCTATGAATGTGCCAATTTTATTTATACAGGTAAGTCCTTCGTTTTTTAAAAACACGGTTCCTATGATGAAAAATATTGATTTTTTAGAGACTCCAATTATTGGCAAATCAGACTCCAAGGCTTATGGTTTGATTCGAGAAAAATTCATTGAATTCGCCATGCTTTTTTTCAAACAGGAGAAAGGATTTGCCCTTAGATGTAACGGAGTCTTAAGTCTTCTTTTTGCAGAGCTACTAGATTACCTACCATATAAGATGGTCAGTAGCCAAGATTATTTAAATAATCAAACCAAGGCCCGTCGAATAAAGCGCATTGCTGAATACATCGATAGAAATTATCAAGGAAAAATCTGTCTTTCGGATTTGGCTAAGCTGGAAAATGTAACTGAAACTCATATTTCTCATTTTTTCACCGAGAATTTTCATATCACCTTTCAGCAGTATTTAATGAAATTAAGATGCGAAAAGGCTCGTAGTCTCTTGCTTACTACGAACCTTCCATTAATTGATATTAGTGTGACTTGCGGATTCTCAGATCCCAAGTATTTAAATAGTGGTTTCATAAAGCAATACGGTGTCCTTCCCAAAGAATACCGTAAAAGCTTTGGTGATTCTAAGCTAGAGCTTCAACAAAGCTCTCTGCTTTCCACGCAACAGATTTTATCAAATAAAACTAGCCTCGCACTTCTACAAAGGTCTGTAGACTTAGACTAAAGTCGACTAGTCTATCAGATATTGCATTGAAAAATAGCGCTTGCTCAAAGATTAGCTTGCCTATTTCTTGAGCCTCATACATGTTACGCCCCTTGTCCATCTTGGCTTTGTTTGCACTTGCCGCATGCTCTGATGGAACGTAAATAAAATTAATTTCAAGGCCACCTTCAAGATAATCAATAGCCTTGTTTATGAAATACATAAGGGCAACATCATCCATATTGTGAATGGCCTTGAACGCTCCTGAAAAATATTTTGCTGGCAAGTTGTTATCCTGATAAATTGCCAAGCTATTCATGCCCTTTTTCCTACATATATACATGGAAAGTAAGGCTGCCAATTCCTCTCCTGCTACATTTGATGCTCTAAAGAGCCAGTCAAAATCTGTGCCTTTCTCCAAAACATGTCTATAGAAAGAAATCTCTTTTGCCCTGCAGTCGTATATCACTGCACCAAAGACAATCCTAGTGCTTTCAAAATTGACTCCCACCTTGTCGCCGCCTCCGTCAACAAATGCAATAGCATCACCATAGCAATTCGTAAAAACGGATGTATTCTGTAAATCTATATTGTATTTAGACATCAATTTTTGCACATCTTCTCGACTTGTTAGCTCAGAAATATCAACCGGATTGCTGTAGGCTGCCTCAAAGGCATCCTCCAAAAGCTTTGCCTTTTCTTGGCAGGCTGCAACCACCTGCGCAGACTGTATTCCGATTCCATTTTTTCCTCCAAACTTAACGTTTCTAAGGTTGAGAAGAGCTTGGGATGGAGACACAATATCGGTTTTTATAATATCAGAAGTTTTTTCAACTGAAGCCTGTCCCCTTGAATCATCTGACATTCCAAAAAGTTGATTCCAACTTTCTTCGTCAAATGAATTGGTTTTTCCTTGAGATGATATTGTTCTTTTTGAGGAATCTGTAGGATAATTATTCCCCATCAAAAAAGCTTCAGCTTCTTCCATAGTGGCAAAACCTTTATACTTGGCGCCAGGGTATCCATCTACTTGAGATTTAGCTTCATCCCAAGTTGTGTAGATGCCTGGAGTCTTGCCTATTTTTATTGCATAGAATTTTTTTGCCATATTATTCTCCTAGTTATTCTTCCTGTATTCGCTAGGAAGGACTCCGTACTTGTCACGGAATGCGTTGGAAAATGCTTTAGAATTTGGAAAACCATTTCCAAGGGCGATGTCTACAATCTGGCCACCAGTTTCTTCCAATTCTCTAACTGCATGCTCTAATCTTATGCCAAGCAAATAGTCCTTGAAATTGATGCCTGCATATCTTTGGAACATCCTCGAAAGATATGAAGGTGAATAGTTGAATTTCTCCGCCATTGACTCTAGTGATAGAGGGTCCGCATAATGGTCCTTCATGTAACGAGTAATGTTGGAAAGCTTCTTCAACTGCTTATTATTCTTAAGTATTTCCTCGTTGACGTTAAACTTTCGATACTTGGTAACAAGGATGTAAAGCAACTCATAGTACAGGCTGAGCACCTGCAGCTTGTTGCCCTCCTCACCCTTGGTATAAATCAAGTACATTTCCTGTAAAAGGGTAAACACTCTATGATCAGTTTCCCTGTCTCCGTGAGAAAACCAGATGAATTGTTCATCTGTAAAATACTCTGCAAAAGTATCCTGAGGTATCTGAAGCACTACTGTCCTATTTGGTTCAGGTGCAGAAATGCTGTGTATCTCGTTACTATTTACAATGACAAACTCGCCGTTTGAAAGGGGACGCTTCTTGTCATGTAAAGTAAATTCTAATCTACCTTCCCATACCGCAAATATTTCTACTGAGCGGTGCCAGTGCTTGTCACGAACATAATTGCCATTTGCTCCTTCAAAAGAAAAAAGCTTGAAAGGCAAGCCCGCATCCGTAACGACTACTTCATGTTGATAATCTTTTAAATCCATCTAAAAACACTCCCTTAAATATCGACAATCCCCGTCGGCCTCGTGGCCAATCAATTCAAAGCCAAGCTTTTCTAATAGCTTACGGCTGGCCTTGTTGTTTGGATCGCATCGGGCAATAAGACTTTCCAGTCCATACTCTTCCTCTGCCAGCTGAATAACTTTTTGGCAGACCTCATAGGCTAATCCTTGTCTCCAGTGAGTTGATGCAATGCAAAAACCAAGCTCCGCTTGATTTTCTCTGTCACAGGTCTCTCGAACCTCGATTCCTGCTCTTCCTAATAGTTTACCCGTAGTTTTGTCATGAATCAACCACATTCCAAAACCATAGAGTTTATATATATATTCTATATAATCTTGTTCGTATTGGCGCTCCTCCTCGTATTCGAAAAGAGGCTCCATGTAGTCGGTCATCCCAGGCAGTTTATACAGCTCCACCAAATCATCCAAGTCATCAATTGATAACTCACGGATAGTGGTTCGCGCTGTTTCAGCAATGTCCCAAGGCACGCCTATACATCTGCGATAGATGCGTTCAAACACATAGTCGTCAACCTCATCCACATCTATCAATATATTATCGCATTTCAGGTCAGTGATACCATCATGCTCAAAAGCCGCCACAGGCTGGTGGCGATTAACACATTCATCAACAACAGCCTGGCTATCCGTAAGAACCAGTGTCCCTTGGGGATAGTCAGGCTGCAAAGCTACATATTCTGTTACCCTAACAATATTCTTAAGATAATTCATGCTAGTCTCGGCTTCTTCCGTTTACAATGTAAATCAGACGAATCAACTGCAAGATTGTTGTAAATAACGCTGCCACATATGTAAGAGCTGCCGCTTTAAGAACCTTGGTAGCACCCATATGCTCCATGTCATCTAAGATTCTATCCTGCTCAAGAATCTTAAGAGCTCTTGCGCTTGCGTCAAACTCTACTGGCAATGTAATAAGCTGGAAAAATACCACAAAAGTAAATAAGAAAATACCAAGCTTTGCAAGTGGTGTCATTCCAAGTAAAAGTCCTATGATAACAACTGGCCATGAAACCCATGAACCTATGCTTGCAAGTGGCACTGACATACTTCTAAGCTTGAGTGGTCCGTAATTTTCCTGATGCTGAATGGCATGTCCACACTCGTGGGCAGCAACTCCTATGGCCGCTATAGTTGTCCTGCCATAAACAGAATCTGAAAGTCTAAGGACCTTTTCGTTTGGTGAGTAATGATCTGTAAGGTTGCCGCGAACACGCTCGATTCTCACATCATAAATACCTGCTGCATGCAGCATATGCTCTGCAACCTGATTGGATGTAAGCCCGCGCATTGACTTGATTTTGTTGAATTTGTTGAAGGTTCCCCTCACGTTCAACGCTGCAATTCCGCTGATTACTGCACCGATAATAACTAAAATTATAGTCCAGTCATAACCATATCCGTATCTAAAGTACATAATTAATTATCCTCCTTATGTCACATCTATTCGACAGCTCATTGAATAAATTTTGCCGTTAGATTTCTTCATTCTAACATCAAGGGTGGCGGTTCCCCTGCCAACACCTGTGATATTTCCACTAGAGTCTACCGTAAATACGTTAGCATCTGAAGATTTGTAAGTCACTGTATACTGCTTGTCAGTGAAATTAAGATAATCCAAATCTATTGCCACCTGAGCAGTAGCACCATTTCCCATATCATATGAAGAATCATAAGGTAACATGATACTGCCTATCTGGGTGCCATTATTAGCATAACTCTTTGTTTTGGTAGGCTTCTTGGCTGTAGCCGTTCTTGCGACCTGACCAGCATTTTGATTAGCATTTTGGCCATTTGCCGAATTCGCATTTGCGTTATTTCCACCATTATTATTGTTAGTGCCGTTATTGCCATTAGCATTACCTGTGCCATTATTTCCGTTGGCGTTGGCATTATTGGCATTATTATTTGTGTTGCTATTTGTATTGTTATTCGAGTTGTTATTGTTTGCGTTGTTATTATTTGTATTGGAATTATTGGCCCCATTATTGCTGTTGTTATTGGCGCTGTTGTTTGCCCCATTATTATTTCCGTTATTGTTGGCAGAGTTGTTACTTCCACTCTGTCCATTTTTCTCTTCCTCGGCCTTTTTCTCATCGTCAGACTTATCAAGCTTTATATACATGGCCGGACGAATACCTGTGCCAGTGTAATAGTAGCGCTTTTCGATAAGCTTTGTGCCCTCGTTGACATACAATCCAAAGGCTGGGTCATCATAGGAATTGGTCCTAAGTGGCCACGAATACGGTATAGGCTGCTCGTATTTAATAGTATCCTTGTGAGCGGTAAATTCATCCGTCGACAAGAAGAATATGTAATCCGAAGTAGCAACCTGTGAGTTGTAAATATTCTGATTCAAAGAATTCTTTCTCTGATTTTTAACATAATCTGCATCCAGTGTGGTGTCATGATAAAAGTTCATCAGACTTTCCTTGCTATTCTCAACCGATAGTGTGGTCTTTTGAATCTTGGCCCTTTCCTCCGGTGTAAAGCTGCCCTCATAAAATGTTTTGTTGAGCCAGCCTCTCCAGTAGCTCTCTGCCCACTTTACGTAACCTGCTTTGGTCCCATTGGACCTGTAATTGGAATCTATAGCCTGCCTATAAGAAGTGATTGATGCAGATGCAAGCGTCTGGCGAGACACGATAAGTGCAACCTTGGTAGAATCATCGTAGGACAAAATAGTCCAGTTGATGATATGGCCATCCAATGTACCAAAGGCAATGTCATCTCCCTCTGCATAGCTTGCCTTGTTGCTCTTGCCTTTTGCAGACGCAAAGACAGATGTTCCAACAATTGCAACCGCCATACAAAGCACTAATGAAAGTGACAATATGAACTTTGATTTAACAATGGCTTTTCTCATGCAAAAACTCCCAAAACTGCAAACTTCCCTTTTTATATTTTCATACTAAATCTCATACTTTCTTATGTCAAACAAATGACGGCTTTTTTAACAAAAATATCATTATTTTTATTGTTTTTTAAGAATTCAGTTGCTATACTGTGATGCGGAAATTTCAAATATTAGGAGTTTTTAAATGACAAAAAAAGATATGCTTAAATTATTGCACGACGAGGAACCTATTCTTCGTGCAGAGATTACCGCTCTATATTCGGTTTTGGATCACAAGCTGGGACTTCGCGGAGCTCAACTACCAATTACATTTGGAATGGATGAAAAGGCCCTTGGTTCTTACCTTCCTGCATCCTACGATAATGAAGAGCAATTCCAGTTCTCATTATTTTTCATTGGTTTTTGCTTGAACAAGCAGCTTTCAAAGCCAGAGCGAATCAACCTTTACAAACACGAATATGCTCACTATATGGCTCACCATTTAGTGATTCCAGACGAATACAACTGGCAGCCCGGTGTACATGGCAGTGCATGGAAATACTGCTGCTCTTTAATCGGAGCCATCCCTGCTGACTACTACGTAGAGGGGCAGGCCCTGAAAAAGGTGGATTACGATTCAGTCCTTACACGCCCTACCGTAAATCACAAGCAGGTGCAGATGCTTGATACTTATCGCACCCAGCGCATGTATAAAAATATAGAAAATTCCAAGGTTCAATATGAAATTGGAGACGTAGTTACTCATCCTAAGTTTGGAGAGGGTACAGTTAAAGAAATTGAAAAGCAGCCTTCATCTGTCCGCTTGCACATTGCATTTGGCGATGAGATAAAGATAATTGACCAGAAATGGTTGGTAAAGACCAAATATAAAAAGGTATCAGAACGATAAAATATGATAAAAGACTATAAAAGCGAAAGAAGCTATCTTAATTAAGACAGCTTCTTTCTTTATTGGCAAATTATAACTTTAACTATATTAAATCGCTCAAGTAAAACCTATGATAATTTATCCAGTACGCTCTTTAAAGTTTCCTCAAGGTCAAGGCCCGCCTCATCTACGATTACGTCTGCGTACTTTTCATATAATGGCACACGTTCTTCGTAAAGAGCCTTCAAATCCTGCCCATCCTTCAAGACTACGCCTCTACCCTTAAGGCTTCCAAGACGGCTATCCAGTGTGGCAAAATCCAATTTCAAATAAACAATAGTTCCAATCTCCTTGAGATGCTCCATTGCTTCCTTGCCATAGATAACACTTCCACCTGTGGCAATTATTGTTTTTGAAGCCTGGATGCTGGCATTCACATCGTTTTCCACCTGCATGAAACCTTCAACACCTTTGTCTGCAATGATTTCTTTAAGCAGACGGTTCTCACGCTTTTGAATAAGCAAATCCGCATCTACGAATTCGTACCCCAATTCTTTTGCAAGAACAACTCCCAAAGTACTCTTACCCACTCCCGGCATTCCGATTAAAACAATATTATCTTTCATATATCCCTCGCATAACAAATAAATCGGACATATTATGCCATAAATTTTTGTAATCTTCTACCCCTTTTTAAGAATGCCTAAGGGCTAACCCAAGCTTGCTTTTAATAGTTGAATAGATGATGTTTCCCAAAACCACCCCGCTAAGAGTCTGTACGGATAAGGTAAATAAGGTTGCCACCGCGTAAGTCAGTCCAAACATAGGAATCTTTATTAATGTATAAAGCAAAATGTGAATTAACCCTCCTATTATTGCTCCAACCCAAAGGTTAATTCTGGAGTTCTTTAAAATTTTAAAGGCAACCACCCCCATGACCAAAACCCAGGCTGACTTAATAATCATTGTAGGAATGACCCATGCCACATAGCCTCCGATTAAATCAGCCAAGCCAGCCCCAAGAGCCCCTGCGATAACTCCTCGTTTAGTTCCAAGAAGGCAGGTGGCTAAAATTATCATGCAATCCCCCAGGTGTGTATAGCCAAAGGCTGTTGGTATCTTGAAATAAAAGGTACCAAGAAAAACAAGTGCTATCAGCATTCCTTCGATTGCAATATCTCTTTGACTGTGTCCTCTTACCTCTGATTCTGTAACGTAATTATCCTTTTTCATATCAAATCCTCCTAATCTAGTAATGTGCCCATAAAGTTTTTCGCATTGTTATAAAAAATGTTTTCGTAATCTGCTTCCTTTAATGGGCAGGACAACACTTTTTGTATCTCCACCTCCGGTGCATGAAAAGGTGTATCTAAACCAAACATAACTCTTTCATTCCCCACTGTTTTGTATGCGTTATAAATCTGTGCAGTCATTGACGTACCCGATGTTTCCAGCCAGATATTTTTGTATCTCTTTGCAATGGTTTGAGCCGCCTCAACATATATGCCATGTCCATGTCCCATGTGAAGCATTGCAAATTTACATCTAGGGTGTCGCTCTGCCAAAAGTCCTATTTGCCATGGCAACGAAAATGGCTCATGTCCCGAATGGACAAAAAATGGTACATTGTATTTTTCACAAATCTCAGCAACCGGATCAACTATAGGTGAGTCTGCTGCATATCCATCAAATAATGATTGAATTTTCGCTCCCCTGCAGCCTTCATCCCTTATGAGATGTTCCAGCTCATCGTAGGCCTGCTGCCCCTTGGTGCAGTCCACCCAGACAATTGGCACAATCTTGTCCTTGGCCACTTTATAAGCTTCAAGCATCTCGTGATTTTTACTTGAATCTGATGGACAAAGCAACGTCTTTTCAATGTTAAACTTTTCCATCAAATCTAAAATCAGATTGATGTCTCCGCTAAAATTAAACGGGTTTCCCCAAGTACCTATGTGGGAGTGCATATCAATCTTTTTAAAGTAATCTAAACTAAACATAGCACCATATCCCTCCTTGTGTTGGATATGATGCTATATTATTTCTGACCGCTTTAAAAGCGGCAAAATCATTTAGTTTTTAAGGGACAGATTAAATTGTTCTTTCTGCTCCAATTTCAAAATGGCACTTAACTATACCTAAGTCCACCTTGCTGAGGATGCCTCCATTTTCAACGATTTCTACAGAGTCATCCTCATTTAACTTGATTGTAAACTTCTGCTGGTTAAGGGCAGTTGGCGCCAAGAGGGCCAGTTCAACACCTGAATTAAACCAGTCCGGCTTTTGAGCCTTTCCTGCAGTTACCTGCTCAGCACTTTTTGACTTACGTGTCTTGCCCTGAGTCTGACCGTAGCCTACGGCAATAACAAGAACTACTCTCTCATCATCGCCTACTGCTATAGGAAATTGCTTTTTATTGTATGTTCCAGTCCAGCATGTATTAAGACCCAACTGCTGAAGGAAAAGCACCAGCTTTTCTCCATAGTAGCCTACTCGCTCGTCAAGGTCATCGGCATCCTTTCCAACGCATGCAATAATGCTTGGTGCTGAGGCAAGACCAGTTGCCTTGTAGATTAATTTATTATATGTGCCACCTGCATCTGCAACAAACTGAAGGTGAAGATTGCCCTCTGCATTTAGCTGTGCCACCTTTTCTTCAATCTGTGAAACCTTCTCTGGCTCTATTGCTTTGTCAGTGTAATTACGCACCGAATGTCTCTGAAAAATCGCTTCCTTTTCTGTCATTACTCTTACCCTCCTGATTTTCTTTAATCATAATCCTTGTGCAAAAATTGTACACAACCGAATTGTATCATAATCTTATCGATAAATACAATCTGTAGTGCTATAATTAGCTCATTAAATTTTAAAAAATTATGGGGGAACAACTAACCATGGAACGACCTATACTAAAAAACAAACTTTATTTGTATCTTACAGAATTTTTTGCAGGAATGTCTGTTATGGCGGTTGAACTTGGAGCCAGTAGATTGCTGGCTCCTTATTTTAGTTCATCCCAGATTGTTTGGACCATCATCATCGGAACAATCATGATTGCCATGGCTCTTGGAAATCTCTACGGTGGAAAAATGGCCGACAAGGACCCAAATCCGGACAAGCTCTATAAACGAATAATAATTGCAGCACTATGGATTGCCGCTATTCCTGTTGTAGGTAAATATCTAATCATAGGCATTTCCGCCCTATTGATTTTTACTGTCAGCACTGGCTTTTTAACAATAGCGGCCTTTGCAGCCTGTATGATAATATTCGTATATCCGTTATTTTTACTTGGAACTGTCACTCCTTCGTTGGTTAAATTTTCAGTTGATAGTTTGGACGATAGCGGCAGCGTTGTTGGAAAGCTAAATGCCAGCAACACCATTGGTAGCATCATCGGTACTTTTGTTCCCACCTTTATTAGTATCCCTGCCGTCGGCACCAGCGTAACGTTCCTTATATTTGCTGGGATTTTGCTGATTCTTTGCATTATATATTTCGTAAGCTCCAAGATAAATTTTTCCAAGGCCAAGAGGGTTCCTGTTAGCATCGTTTTATTTGTAGCCTTCTGCTTTCTTGGCCATGACAACAGCTTTGCATTTTGGCAAAATGACTTGGCTTACGAAGGCGAATCTATCTACAATTATCTCCAGGTGCATGAGGACGATACAGCAGTTGTATTGTCTACAAATGTGCTGTTTGGAACTCAATCGGTTTATATGAAAGAAAAGGGCCCAACTGGCATGTACTACGACACCGCCATGGCATCCCTATATATGGCTGATGTTAAAAACAAGGATAAACTGGATTTGCTAATTCTTGGTAATGGCACCGGCACTTTTGCCACCCAGTCCAACAGATACTTTGAAAATTTAAATATCACCGGCGTAGAAATCGATGACAAAATCACAGACTTAGCAGGTGAGTACTTTGATTTTTCTGATGATATAGATGTTGTAACCTACGATGGTCGTGCCTATTTAAATGCTGTGGACGAAAAGTACGATGTGATTATGGTAGATGCTTATCAGGATATTACTATTCCATTTCAGATGTCCTCGGTAGAATTTTTTACTATGGTAAAGGACCATCTAAAGGAAAATGGTGTAATGGTGGTAAATATGAATATGCGAAACAATGCCAAGGGTAACATCAACGACTACCTAGCTGACACCATTGCAAGTGTATTTAACACCGTATATACCTCAGATGTGTTGGGAAATACCAACCGTGAG
>Ga0129307_1002271_pt1 | contig 15884 bp, 13 predicted proteins | sample P1105metagenome_FD_94437 | JGI IMG/M metagenome (GOLD analysis project Ga0129307, IMG submission 94437) | Capybara group fecal microbial communities from Wisconsin, USA - P1105 metagenome | ecosystem: Host-associated > Mammals > Digestive system > Large intestine > Fecal | place: USA: Wisconsin... | reverse complement strand
ACATCCGGCTTCCTTCAGATCCCACCTCACGATGGGCACCCTTGCCTTCGGCTGTATCCTTCCCACTACCGGGCGGATTCGGGACTTTCACCCGTTAGAAACGTGCGCCGCCGGGCGCACCACTAAAAAAGGACCGGAGGCATTTCATGCCTCACGGTCCTTTTTAATGGCCCTTATTCCATCTCTTCGTTCTTCGCCTCCAGCGCCTTGATCCCGTGGTAGAGCATCAGATTCACCGGCGTCGGGATGCCAAGCTCCTCTCCCATGCGGACTACCGTGCCGGAGAACATCTCCACCTCGGTCTTCCGGTGGTTCAGGATATCCACCAGCGTGGACGGCTTGTTCTTCTTCGGCAGCGTCAGGATATGGGCATTCTGCGCGTCGATATCCTCCTGCGTGAGGCTGATCCCCTTCCGCTGCGCGATCGCGAGGACCTCCAGCATGGCCTTGTTCCGGATCCAGTTCGCGTGGTCGTTCGTGTGGTACGCGCCGAACGGAATATCCAGCAGCGCGCAGGTCATGTTCTCGCCGATGTTGCACATGTACTTGAACCAGATGCCGTGCAGCATATCCGGCAGGATCTCATAACGGATCCCTGCCCGGTCGAAGAGGTCCTTCACCGCCTGTACCCGCGGGCTGTACGAAGGCTTTCCTTCCTCGTCGGCATTGTTCCGCTCGCCGAAGTGGACCTTCCCAAGCTCCGGATTATAGTGGGTCACGCCGTCCTGCATGACGATCGACACGCGCATGAACGAGTAGAGGACGTGGTCCCACCCGTAGACCTCGGCGAGCTGCTCCTCGCTGGAGATCCCGTTCATGACGCACATGATCTGCGTCCCGGGACCCACAAGGGCGCCGATGTCCTTTATGGCCTGCCTGAGCCCCGTATCCTTCACCGCCATGATGATAAGGTCCGGCGCTTCGGCCTGCTCCCCGGGCTCCACGACGGGAAGCCTGTAGACGGTATCGTTGATGGAAACGCCCTTCGCCTCAAGGCGTTCCTTCCTCGCGCCTCCCGCGACGATGAAAAAATCCCCTTCAGGAAGCGTATCATAAAGCTTCGGGACAAAGAAGGAACCCATGGCGCCGAGCCCGATGAGTGCCACACGTCTGATCTCCATAAAGTTTTTCCTCCGATCATTTACTGTTTTCCCGGCGGACTATGGTCTTTCCATGCCCGGTCCGTATTCCGGGACCCTGGTGTAAGAAGGAATGGCCGCAGGGCTGGTCTCGATGGTCCCGGGTCCCCTTCCCTCCCCGGTCGGCGCCGGAGCGCCGTGGCCGATGATGCGGCTCTTCTTTTTTATCCTGCCGTTCCCTGCCTCCGCCTCCGCGGTCTCCGCCGCGGCGGTCTCCGGCAGAGTCACGGTCTCCGCAGGGGTCCCGTTCTCTGCCCCGGAGGACGCTCCCGCGGATCCGGTCCCGCCAGAGGGCTTTGATCCTGCAAGCCTCGGAAGCTTTCCGGACTTTGCCTTCCCGGACTTTCCGGACTTTTCACCTTTTTCCGTCTTTCCGGCCGCTCCCGCAGAATTCTGCCCGCTGCCGGCCTCTGCTGCCTTCTGCCCGGCTGCAGCTGTTTCCGAAGTCTCTTTTCCGGAAGCGGCAGCTCCCGGAGCAGTCTCCTTCACAGAAGACTCCGCAGCACCGGCAGTGTTCTCCCTGCCTGCCTCCTTATCTGTCTCCTTGCCTGTCTCCTGCCCGGCAGCCGTTTCCGGCGCGCCGGCTTCATTAGAAGACGTTCCGGCCGTCTGCTCCGTCACGGCGGCGGAGCTTTCCCCGCCGTCCCTCCTGCCTCCGCAGGCAGTGACTGCCGCCGTCACGGACGCGGCCAGGGCTGCCGCGCAGAGCAGTTTACGAATAGATACCAAAAGATGCTTCACGGGCGCCTCCCTTCCTCCAGCGGACGTTCCGCCTGTACGTTCTGCCGCTCAGTCCTTCCAGAGATCCGTGACAAACCAGGTAAGGGCCATCCAGGTATATACCGAATAAAAGATCCCTCTGTCGTCGCAGCCGTTTTTCAGGACACGGCGCGCGTCGTCCTTCGTGAGAAGGGCGTAGCCGTCGAAGCATTCGCTTCCCACGGCGCCGTCCTGGGAAAACTCCGCAGGCCTGTTCCTCCGGAACACGGCAAGGACCAGGGCGTTGCTCTCATCCGTCATGCCGGGCGAGCTGAAGACCAGGGGGCTCACAAGTGACAGGCTGTCATTCTCTGTCACTGTGAGTCCGGTCTCCTCAGCGAGCTCCCGCGCCGCCGCCTTGAGTGCCGCGCGGCCGGCCGCAGTCAGGGCGGGTCCTGCGTGACTTCCGGCTTCCGGCGCATGGCCCGACGCGTTCCTTTCCGCCTCCTGAGCCTCGCGCTCCGCCTCCTCCCGGTCTTCGGCATCGATCAGGCCTGCCGGCGGGCTTAAAAGGAACTGCCCGGTCACATACCGGTACTCATAGCTTAAAAAGAGCCGCGGCTCCTCCCCCGGCGGGGCGATCACCGTAAAAATACTTACCGCGTCCGCGGTCATTCGGCGGAACTCCTCGTCCGTCTTTACGGCAGCCAGGTCGTCAAGACTCCGCCGCGTCGCGTCAAAATAATGCTTCCCGGGCGCGTACTGAAGGTCGTACACCCGGATGAACCGCTTGTCCAGAAGCGGCACCACGCATTCCTTCCTGATCTCCGGTTTCATGATCCTCTCCTGATCCAGTCTTTCCCTTACGGCTCCGTGATGTGCCCCGTAAGGGCGCACGCCGCCGCGGTCTTCGGGGAGGCAAGGTAGATCTCGACCTTCGAGGTCCCCATGCGCCCGAGGAAGTTCCGGTTGTTCGTCGCGACGACCCGTTCGCCGTCCGTCAGGATCCCGCCGGTACGCCCGCAGCAGAGGCCGCAGGACGGATGCGTGATCATGGCGCCGGCCTCGCTCAGCACGGAAAGCGTCCCGTTCTCCAGCGCCTCGAGGTAGATCCTCCGGCTCGCGGGCGTGACGATCAGCTTCACGTACGGCGCGATCTTCTTTCCCTTCAGGATCTCCGCCGCCGCCATGAGGTCCTCAAGGCGCCCGTTCGTGCAGGAGCCTAAAAAAACCTGGTCTATCGGCTTCGGCTCAAGCGAACGGACGGGTTTTACGTTGTCGACGTTCGACGGAAGCGCCATCACGGGGACAAAGTCCTCCGCGCGGTACTCCATGACGCTCTCGTAAACGGCATCCGGATCGCCGGAAAGGCTCTTCTGGAAATCGTCAAGGGTGATCCCGCAGTACTCCGCCGTCTTTTCGTCCGGCGTGAACAGGGCGCACTTTGCCCCGGCCTCGATCGCCATGTTCGCCATGGTCGTGCGGGAGGAAATACTCATGGCCTCCACGGTATCGCCCGTGAATTCAAGCGCCTTGTACGTGGCGCCCGCCGCCGTCAGGTCGCCGATGATCCTGAGGATCACGTCCTTCGACATGACGTTGTCCGGAAGCTTCCCCGTAATATTCACGCGGATGGTCGCCGGGACGCGCATCCACAGCGTCCCTGTCCCGAGGATCGCCGCCATCTCCGTGTAGCCGATGCCGGTCGAGAAGGCCCCGACGCTCCCGTAGGTCGTGGTGTGGCTGTCCGTGCCGAACACCACGTGCCCCGGCTTCACGTGGCCCGCCTCGGTCATGAGCTGGTGGCAGATGCCGTCGGACCGGTGAAGGTTCTTTATGCCCTGCTGCTCCGCGAAATCACAGCTGATATGGTAGGCGCGGGTGTCGTCGACCTGGCTTGCCGGCACCAGGTGGTCGCAGATGATCACGACCCTGTCCGGGTCCCAGACCTTCCGGAAGCCCATCTCCTCAAACTTCGACACGATGAAGGGCATCATGATATCGTCCAGCATGACGCGGTCCACATCGACAGTGACGATGTCGCCCGGCTTCACGTCGTGCCCGCAGTTCCTGCCTATGATCTTTTCAATAATGGTCTTTCCCATGGCGCACCTCATTCAAGCCCGTTCCGGCGGCGCATGGCCTTCACGAGGCCGCCCGCGCTGATGATCTCCACAAGGTTCTCCGGAAGCGAGACGATCGGGTAGGACTTTCCCTTGTACTCGATCTTCTCGTTCACGGTGACGGTGATCTCATCGCCCTCCGTCATATCGTCCGCGAGGTCCGCGTTCTCGATAAGCAGGAGCCCGTTGTTGATCGCGTTCCGGAAAAAGATCCGCGCGAAGCTTTTCGCGATCACGCATCTTATGCCGAGCGCCTTCACGACCTCCGGCGCCTGCTCCCTCGAGGAGCCGCAGCCGAAGTTCGAGCCCGCGACGATGATGTCGCCGGGACGGATCTGTCCCGCGAGCTCCGGGCGGAGCGGCGAGAACGCGTAGGGCTTCATGTCGTCGATCTTCTTGAAAACAAGGTATTCCGTCGGCATGATGATATCCGTGTCGATGTCGTCGCCGAGGAGCCATACCCTTCCTGTAAATTTATCCATACCTGGTCCTTTTCTTCTTTTTCCTTGTTCCGTATGCCTTCACCGCCGCAGTATGGCCTGTGTTTCCGGCACCTGTCCCGCCGCAGTACTGCCTGTGTTCACGGCGCCTGTCCCGCCGCGGCATAGCTGTACGCGATCAGGAAGTCTCTCATAACATGTCTGCCGTGCAGATCTCACCCTTCACCGCGGAGGCCGTGACCGTGGCGGCGCTCGCGAGATAGACGAAGGAGTCCTTGTGGCCCGCGCGTCCCTTGAAGTTCCTGGTGCCGGTGCTGATCAGGGTCTCGCCCGCGCCGATGACGCCCTGGCAGCTGCCCCAGCAGACGGAACAGTTCGGGTTCATGATGATCGCGCCGGCCTCCATGAAGGTCCTGAGCAGCCCTTCCGCCGCGGCCTGCTCGTAGACCTCGCGGCTTGCCGGGACCACGAGGAACCGGACGCCCGGGTGGACCCTCCTGCCCCTGATGATCTCCGCGCCGACGCGGAGCTCGTCGATCCTTCCGTTGTTGCAGGAGCCGAGGAACGCCTCGTCGATATGCGTCCCCGCGCACTCCGCGGCCGGACAGACGTTGTCGACGAAATGCGGCTTCGCGACGATGGGCCGGACCGACCCGAGGTCGATATCATAGACCTTCGCGAAGACCGCGTCCGCGTCGCTCGCGAACACGTGCTTCGGCCCGCGGCCGCGCGCGCGGAGGTATTCGAGGGTGATGTCATCCACCTCCATGAGTCCTGTCTTCGCTCCCGCCTCGACGCAGAGGTTGCACACCGCGATGCGGTCGGACATGCTGAGCGTCTTAAGGCCGTCGCCCGCGAACTCCATGGCCTTGTAGTTCGCGCCGTTCGCGCCGATCATGCCGATGATCGTGAGGATAAGGTCCCTCGCGTAGACGCCCTCCGGGAGCTTCCCGTGAAGGTTGAACCGGAGCGTCTCGGGGACCAGGACCCAGCTGGTACCGGTCACCATCGCGTAAAGATAATCCGTACATCCGACGCCCGTACCGAACGCGCCCAGCGCCCCGTACGCGCAGGTGTGGCTGTCCGCGCCGAAGATCAGCTCGCCCGGGCAGACATGCTTCTCGAGCATGACCTGGTGGCACACGCCCTCGCCCTCGTAGAAGGTGATGCCGTGCTCCCTCGCGAAGTCGCGCATCTTCTTCTGGGAGGCCGCGGTCTTCACGCTGTCGCAGGGGACGTTGTGGTCGACGATCCAGACGAGCTTGCTGACGTCCGCGATCCTCGGGTGCTTCAGGCTGTTGTACATATCGATGGTAAGGTGGGTGGTCCCGTCGTTCGACATCAGGCGGTCAAGCGTGACGGTCTCGATATCGCCCGCGCGGACGCTTTCTTTTCCCGCTGCCGCGGCGATGACCTTTTCGGCAATCGTCATTCCCATGGTCAGTCCTCCTTATTGAGCGATGCGATCAGGCCGCCCTGATCGAGGATCCTCTGCATCTGCGCGGGAAGCTTCGTGCATGCGTAGGTCTTCCCGTTCACCGTGACGGTGCCCTCCTCCATGGAGATCTCCATCTCCTCGCCTGCCTCCACGTACTCGTGGAGATCCTTGCATACGATCAGCGGAAGGCCGATGTTGATGGAATTCCGGTAGAAGATCCGCGCGAAGCTGTTCGCGACCACAGCCTTCACGCCCAGAGCCTTCAGGACGGCGGGCGCCTGCTCTCTTGACGAGCCGCACCCGAAGTTCTCGTACGCCACGACGAAATCACCCGGCTGTACCTTCGCCGCGAATTCCGCGTCCAGTGACTCGAACGTGTGCTCCTTCATCTCGTCGATGGTCGGATAAAGGAGGTACTGCGACGCGATGATCTGGTCTGTGTCCACGTCGCTGTCAAATTTGAAAATCTTTCCCATGGCTGCCTCCGTAAAATGATGCGCGTTTCCGGCTCCTGCCGGCATCGTCCGCATAATTAACTGTTTTATTGCAACATTATACCATATCCTTCAGCGCCTGTCCCCCGGCGCCCCGGCGGATTCTCCATAATTCAGAGAATCCTTTCCTCTTCTTAATCCTTTATTCACCTTTTCCCGCGGCAAGTATTAAGTTGACTTTCGGATAACATAATGTTACGGTAACCTCATAACACGGCCGGATCCGCGGGCCCTTGTTTTCTATGCCCCGCCGGTCTTAAACGTACCCTGACCATAAGGAGATATTTATGTGCGGAATCGTAGGATATATTGGAAATAAACAGGCTGCGCCGATCCTTTTAAGCGGCCTTTCAAAGCTGGAATACCGCGGATACGACTCGGCGGGCATCGCGGTGCGGGACGGCGACGCGCCGACCGTCGTAATCAAGCAGAAGGGCCGCCTCCAGGGCCTCATCGACAAGACGGACGGCGGGAACGCCGTAGCCGGGACCTGCGGCATCGGCCACACGAGATGGGCGACCCACGGCGTGCCGTCGGAGACGAACGCGCACCCGCATGTTTCGAACGACGGGAACGTCATCGCGGTCCACAACGGCATCTTCGAGAACTACCAGGAGATCCGCCTGAAGCTTGACAGTCATAATTATACCTTCTACTCCCAGACGGACACCGAAACGATCGTCAACCTGATCGACTACTATTATAAGAAGTACAAGATCGGCCCGATCGATGCCATCGCGAGGACCATGGTCCGCGTCCGCGGCTCCTATGCCCTTGTCGTCATGTTCCGCGACTATCCGGGCGAGCTCTACGTCGCGAGGAAGGAAAGCCCGCTGATCATCGGCGTCGGCGAGGAGGAATCCTTCGTCGCGTCGGACGTCCCGGCGATCCTGAACTACACCCGCAAGGTGTACTACATCGACAACCACGAGATGGCGCGCATCACGCCCGGCGTCGTCGAGTTCTACGACCTGAACGGCGACATCGTGAAGAAGGATTACCACGAGATCGAGTGGGACGCGGAAGCGGCCGAAAAGGCAGGCTACGAGCACTTCATGATGAAGGAGATCCACGAGCAGCCGCGCGCGGTGAACGACACGGTAAAGGCCTACATCAAGGGCGATCCTTCCAAGTCGGACCTTCTCTCCGTCGACTTCTCCTCCACCGGCCTTACCGAGGACGAGATCCGGAGCTTCAGCCAGATCCTCATCGTCGCCTGCGGCTCCGCCTACCACGTGGGCGTCGCGGCACAGTACGTTATCGAGGACCTCGTGAAGGTCCCGGTCCGCATCGAGCTCGGGAGCGAGTTCCGCTACCGCAGGGCCATGCTTGACAAGAACGCGCTCGCGGTGATCATCAGCCAGTCCGGCGAGACCGCGGACAGTCTCGCGGCGCTCCGCGAGGCAAAGCAGCGCGGCCTTAAGACGCTGGCCATCGTGAACGTCGTCGGCAGCTCCATCGCCCGCGAGGCGGACCACGTCATGTACACCTACGCAGGCCCGGAGATCGCCGTCGCCACGACCAAGGCGTACTCCGCGCAGCTTGCGGCGACCTACCTCATCGCGACAGGCTTCGCCGCCGCGCGCGGCGGGCTCGGGGAGAAGGAGCTTGACTGCATGCTCCGCGAGATCTGCTCGCTGCCGGCGAAGATCCAGAAGATCATCGACGACAAGGAGCGCATCCAGTGGTTCGCGAGCAAGTTCGCGAACGCGCATGATGTCTTCTTCATCGGCCGCGGGATCGATTACGGCATCTGCCTTGAGGGCTCCTTGAAGATGAAGGAGATCTCGTACGTCCATTCCGAGGCGTACGCGGCAGGCGAGCTGAAGCACGGGACCATCAGCCTCATCGAGGAGGGGACGCTGGTCATCGGCGTGCTCACGCAGAGCGAGCTCTATGAGAAGACGCTTTCCAACATGGTCGAGGTCAAGAGCCGCGGCGCCTACCTCATGGGCCTTACCACCGCGGGCAACTTCGACATCGAGGACACCGTGAACTTCGCGGTCTTCGTCCCGAAGACGGACGAGCACTTCACGCCCTCGCTTGCGGTCATCCCGCTGCAGCTGCTCGGCTATTACATTGCCGTCGCGCGCGGCCTGGACGTCGACAAGCCGAGGAACCTCGCGAAGTCCGTCACTGTTGAGTAAACCGGCAGGCCGCCCGGGGAGCATCGTCCGCGTTTTTCCTTAGCGCAGCAGCCTCTAGACGAATAATCCGCCCTTCATACGGCGGTAATACAAAATGAAAAACCGTGCCGCGTTTCCGGGAAATGCATCCGGATGCGCGGTACGGTTTTTCTGTGTCTGTCAGTTTTTCTGTATCTGCCGGTTTTTCTGTATCTGCCGGTTCTATCTGTATCTGCCGGTCCTGCGGGGTCACGCCCCGTAGAGGTCGTGCATCATCAGGGCGACGGACAGCGCGAGCCTCGAATAGTAGTTCCGGAAATCCACGCCGGTGATCTCCCGGATCGACTGGAGCCGGTTGATCAGCGTATGCCTGTGGATAAACAGAAGGGCCGCGGACCTTGACACGTTGCAGTTCTCCGCAAGATAGACGCGGAGCGTATGCGTATAGTTCGTATGGCGGCTCCGGTCGCGGGCAAGGAGGAGCTGGAGCGGCTGGCTCTGCAAAGAGTAGCCGCGGCTGTTCCGGTAAAGCGTCCCGAAGTGGCTGATAAAGGTGTAGTTATTGTAGGGACAGACGCCGCGGCGTGCCTCGATCTCTTTCAGAAGGGCGATACACTCCGACGCATGCCGGAAGGCGAGCGGGAGGTCCTCCACCGGTCCCGCCTTGTCGATCCCGGCATAGAAGGAGATCCCCTTCTCCTCGGAGATAAGCGTGATCCGGATCTGCAGGTCATAGGAGACCGCGTGAAAATCCTTGTCCCCCGTGAACGTCAGGAGAAAGCAGCCCTGCCCCACGTCGCGGCTCAGCGCGATCATCTGGTCCGCCTCGCTCTGGAGGAAGGATGAGATCTGGCGGAGGGCTGCATCGGCCGTTTCCTTCTGGTCGGCGGCCGGATCGACGGCGCAGACGCAGAGGATGTAGCTTTCTGTCCCGGGCGTAAAGGCGATCCCCGCCCCCGAAGCGATCCTCGCTCGCATGGCGCTCAGGAACGCGCCGGTATCGTACCCCGCGGGGTTCATAAGCTCCTTGTCGGAGCCGATCTCGCCGATCAGGATATGAAGGATGTCGGAGAAGGAGTACTTCGCGGGCAGGTCAAGGATCGGGAGCCCGTAGTGGTCCGCGTCCTCGAGGATATAGTCCGGGATGGCATCGATATAATAGCCGGTCTGGACCGCGATCCCGGAGACGCCGCGCTCGCGGAGCCGCGCGATGAGCCCGCCGAACTTTCCGCGGTCCTGGAGGCCGAAGCCTGTCGTGATCAGAAGCTCCCCTGCCTTGACAGTATCCGGCGTGTCGAGGATCTCCATGATATTCACCCAGGTGACGTGGTTGCCGCTGCCGTGCTCTCCCGCAGCAAGCGTGAGTCCCGGAAACAGGTTCCGGGTAAGGATGTCACTGATCGTAAGTGCCATAGCTGCCTCCTGAAGCTGGTCCGGGCCTTCCTCACTGGACAGTATGTTCACAGACCCGGCTCTCTCATGCTGCAATCATTGCATATCTGCGCCGTATCCGTCAAGGACATCTTGTCCAATGGGCCGGGATCCTTCAGGGATTCCCGGAGCCGGCCGGGGCTGCGTCCTTAAGGCGCGCTTCCCTGCCGCGGTAGGCAAGGACAAAGGCCGCGAGCATCACGACCGCCAGGAAGAAATAGACCCGGTACGCGGGGACGTAGCTTCCCGTAAGGTCCGCGATCATGCCGGGAGAGGTGCTGGAGAGAAGCCCGCCGAGCGCATAGAAGAACTGGCAGTCCTTGAGCGCCTTCGGATAGGTCTTTTCCGTGCTGAAGTCCGCGGCGGTGATGGAGATCCCGACCGTCGCGAGCGAGGCCCCGACCGCGTAGCACGCCGAGGCGGCGCAGAGGTACAGGAAGGACTTACCCTCGCACATGGAGAGGAGGACGAACGAAAGGATCAGGATGCCTGAAAAAAGGAGGATGCTGCGGCGCCCGCCGAGCCTGTCCGCCGACTCTCCGAGGAGGATCTTGCCGACGATCAGGACAAAGCCGAAGAAGGACATGACGCGGGACACCACCTCCATTTCGTGACCGGTGGTCCGGAACAGCATGGAAAGGCCTGAGGACGCGGTCAGGGCGACGACGCCGCACATCAGCATCGCGAGGATCACCATGGCGCCCGGCCGGACCTGCTCCGCGGGCGCGGGTGCGGCTGCCATGTCCGTGCCTGCGGGGGCACCGTCCGTTCCTGTCCGCGCGGGGGCGGCTGCCGCGGCGCTGCCCGCTGGGGCATCGTCCGCTCCTGTCCGCGCGGGGGCGGCTGCCGCGGCGCTGCCTGCAGGGGCATCGTCCGGGTAATTCCTTACAAGAAGGGTCACCAGCGCCCCGAGGACCACGACCATGGCCCCCTGCACGGCGAAGGCCAACGAAAGGCCGTACCGCTCGACCATGAAGGTCGCGAACTGCGGCATGAGCATGTTGGCGATCCCGCTGCCGGTCGAAGCGATCCCGATCGCGGTGCCGCTCTGCTCCGGGAACCAGCGGCGGATCAGGATCGAGGCGGGGATCATGGCGCCGATGCCGTAGGAGATCCCGAAAAGCGCGGTCCCGACGCACGAGACCGCCGGGGAGGAGGCAGCGGTAAGGATCGCGAAGCCCACCGCGGCGACCGCGAAGGTGATGGCCACGCCGCGGCGGATGTCGAACCGCCGGTAGAAGACGTCGGAGACCCGCATCGCGAGAAGCGCGACGACAAAGCGCGTGGTCGTAAGGAGATAGACCTCCGTGTTCGTAAACCCGCGGAGCTCACGGATGTACGGGAAGTACACGGAGAACGCGGTGCTTAAAAGCCCCATGTTGACAAAGACGGTCAGCATGCCGAGGAAACAGATCACATATCGGTACCGGCTGCGTTTCAATGCTGTGCCTCTTTCCGGCAGAACTCCTGGTTCTGTCTTTTTCTTTTCATGGTTTGTTGCTATAGTAGGAGAATATAGTATGAGAAACCGCAGTGTCAAAGGAGTCTGAATATTTTGAAAAAAATCGCGCCGTTCCTTGTCATGCTCGCCGGGATCCTGTGGGGCAGCATGGGGATCTTCGTACGGAACCTGAACGCCGCAGGCCTTAAGACCATGGACATCGTGTTCCTCCGGTCGCTTGCCGCGTCGCTCATCCTGCTCGCCTTCGCCCTGGTCTTCCGGAGGGACCTCCTCCGCATCAGGCTGAAGGACCTCTGGTGCTTTGCCGGCACCGGCATCGTGAGCCTTACCTTTTTCAATTTCTGCTATTTCAGGACGATCTCTTCCACCTCGATGAGTATCGCGGCGGTGCTGCTCTACACGAGCCCCGCCTTCGTCATGGTACTTTCGATGATCATTTTCAAGGAGCGGCCCGGAAGGACCGCGCCGCTCGTGCTGGCAATGACGTTCGCGGGCTGCGTGCTCGTGACCGGCGCGCTGTCGGACCACGCGGCGCTCACCGGGGCGGGGCTTCTGACCGGCCTCGGGGCAGGGCTCGGGTACGCGCTCTACTCCATCTTCTCCCGCTTCGCGCTGAACCGGGGGTACGGGTCTCTTGCCATCACGCTCTGGACCTTCATCTTCGGGACCGCGGGCGCCGCGTTCGGGACGCGTCCCGCGGAGGTGCTCCGGACCGTCCTTGCGGACCCCGGCCTGATCGCCCTCACGCTGGTCCTGGCGCTCGTCAACTCCATCGCTGCGTACGTCGTGTACACGCTCGGGCTCTCGTACATGGACAACAGCCGGGCCGCGGTCCTCGCGACCGTCGAGCCCGTCGCCGCGACCATCTTCGGCTTCCTCTTCTTCCATGAAGCCCTGACGCCCGGCGGTCTTCTCGGGACCCTTCTCGTCCTCGGCGGGATCGTTTTAAGCAGCCTCGGCCATGGGGACAGTCCCCATGGTCCAACAGATCACCCGGAAAGTGTTGAGTAACCGCACGAGTGTTTAGCCATGGGGACAGTCCCCACGGTCGAAATCACGCGAGCAGGGCGCGCACGGCCTCCGCGTCGAAGGTCACACTTTCAAGATGCTCCGCCTCGATCCGGTAAAGGGCGTTCCCGACCAGATGCTCCGCCGCCTGCTCAAGGTCGCGGATCCCGGACACGTCGGCGAACAGCTCCGTGACCGCGTCCACCGCGTCCTCGGTCACCACGCACTCCTCCGGGCGCACGCCCATGCGCTTCATGACCTTGGGAAGCGCGAACCTTGAGAAGATGACCCTCTTTTCCTCCGGCGTATAGTCCGGGAGCTCGATCACGGCAAACCGCGACATGAGCGGCGCGCTGATCTCGTCCTTGTCGTTCGCCGTCGCGATCGGGTAGACGCCGGTCGTCGGGATCATGCATTCCATATAGTTGTCCGTAAAACCGATATTGTCCAGAAGCGTAAGCAGGACGTCCGCCGGGTTGCCGCTGCCGGAGTGCGACGCGGCCTTGTCGAGCTCGTTGATCACGAAGACAAGGTTCGACTCTCCCGCGTTCCGGAAGGCCTCCATGATCATGCCGGGCTTCGCGTTCTCATAGATCCTGGAGCTTCCGGTCAGCTGCTCCGCGTCGTTGATGGAGCTCATGTCGAGCGTGGTCCACGGGAGCCGGAGGATCCGCGCGACCGCGTACGCGATCTGCGATTTTCCGGTGCCGGCAGGCCCGATGAGGAGCAGCCCGTACGCCGGCAGCGTGTGCGTGCGGTTGATCTGGATGATGGTCTCGATGATCCTCTGCTTCACCTTTTCCATGCCGTACAGCTCTTCGTCAAGGATCCTGCGCGCCTCCTCCGGGTCGATCGGCGCAAAGTAGTCGGTCTTCCAGCGGATATTCATCATGAGCGACAGGGCGTGGAGCGCGTGCCTCTTTTCCTCCGGCGAGACCTCATGTGATCTTGCGACGGCGAGGTTCCGCCGCGCCCACACGCGGATATTCGCCGGAAGTGTAAGTCCCGCGCACTGCAGGAAATCCGAGATGCTCTGGAGGCTCGTGAGCCGCATGCTGTCCGCGTCCTCCGCCACGTCTTCCGTGACCTCGTCCTCCGTCGGGGCAGGACTCTCCTGGAGCCGCCCGATCATGAACTGCAGGAACCCGTCCTCCGCCGAAAGCTTCGCGCCGGCGCCGCTCGTCATCTCGCGGATCTGCCAGACCGCGTAGCCAAGCTCCGTATTCTTTCCCGTAAGCTGCACCGGGATGCGGTGCTTCCCGAGCCATTCGACCAGCGCGGTAAAGCGCGCGTCCACGAGGACGATGTCGAACTCCGCCTTTTTTGTCCCTTCATGAAACTCGAACGCGGTGCGCCGCACCGGGTCCGTAAATACACCGGTGACGGAGGTCTTTCTCCGCGCCGTGCCCTTCCGGATCACCAGGATGGGATTCTCCGGTGAAGCCTCTCCCGCGTCCGAGCGGATCACCGTGTATGTCATTGCAGGACCGCCGTTCCGCGCGGCGGCCGCATCCTCAGCAGAATTAAAATCGAATACTTTCATGCGTTCTCCCCGATCTGTCCTTTTCAGCCCATGATAGCATACCTTCCTTAAGATTCCCACGATTCATTTTGCAGAACCGGCACATCGGGACATCCGTCTCTCCATCCTGCCCTGCCGCGCCGGCAGTTGCTTTTTTCCTCCGGATTCCATAAACTGAAGGTACAAGCCGTGATGTGTTCCGGCACTTACGCCGCGGCAGAAAGCCGCCGGACGGAGGTCCCATGCACGCCATCAATCTTTTTCTTGTCACGCGTCCTGACAGCGCGGATCTTTTCTCGGAATACGAAAGCGTCCTCTCCGGAAGGCGCTTCTTGAAGCGCACGAAACCGCATGAGGCCGCCTCCGTGCGCGGGCTCGTCCGGGATCTCCCGGAGCTCCCCGTGACCGCCTTCGACGGCTTCTATTTTTCGTGGAGCATCCCGCAGATCGAGAAGGAATTCGACCTTCTGAAATTCACCGCAGACGGCTCCCGCATCCTGAACATCGAGCTGAAAAGCCAGGAGATCGGGCAGGAAAAGATCGGGAAGCAGCTACGCCAGAACCGCTACTACCTGGGGCACATCACAAAGGATATCACGTCCTTCACCTACGTGGAGGATGCCTCCGCCGTCTATACGCTTGACGAAAACGGGGAGCTCCGCCCCTCCTCCTTCCCGGAGCTAGCCGGTGCGCTGAAAAGCTTCGACGTTCCCTGCCTTATGTCCGGGATCGAGTCACTGTTCCGGGTCACGAACTATCTCGTGGCCCCGCTGAACGAGCCGCAGCGCTTCCTCGCGGGGGAGTATTTCCTCACGCGCCACCAGCAGGACCTGAAGGAGCTGGTCCTGAGGGACCTGACCGGCGACGTCTCCTATGTCTCCGCGGAAAATGCCGTTTCCCCGGGAGGCACAGCGGACGATGCCGGCAAAGCCGCCCGGGATCCTGCCCGCTTCATCAGCCTGACCGGAGGTCCCGGCACCGGCAAGACGCTCCTTCTCTACGATATTGCCCGCACGCTCTCCGGGACCGGGCGCGTCTGCCTGATCCACTGCGGGCCGCTTCTTGATGGGCACCGGACGCTTGACCGTGCCCTGGACAGGATCGATATCATCGCGGCGGATGCGCTGCTGGACCCTGAGGAGGAGATCCGCACCGCGGCGGGAGCGAAGTTTTCAAGCCTCCGGGACTACGACTGCATCCTGATCAACGAAGCGCAGCGGATCCCCGCCCCGCTCCTCACGGCGATCTTAAGGGACGCGGAGTCGGAGGACGGGCCCCGGTGCCTTTTCTCCTTCGACCCCCGCCAGACACTGAACGCGTCGGAGGTGTTCCTGAACGCGTCCGGGACCTTCCTCACCCTTTCGGGAACGCATACCTACAGGCTCACGAAGACCATCCGCGCGAGCCAGGAATTCTCCGCGTTCATCACTGCGCTCTTTGACCAGAAGAACGCGCCGCCCGGCAGGACCTACCGCGACGTGGACGTCCTCTTCGCCCGCAACCGCGCGGAGGCGAAGGATATCCTCGAAAGCCTCTGCGCCGGCTTCACCTTCATCCGGTTCACGCCGTCGCCGTACCGGCGTACCCGGCTTGACGACTACCGGGGCGGCTGCACCGTCCACGAAAGCATCGGCCAGGGCTTTGACAACGTGGTCATGGTCATGGAGGATGATTTTTACTACGACGAAAAGGGAAATCTCAGGGCAGGCCCCCACCCCTGCCATGAATACCTGTTTCTGAACATGCTGTACCAGGGGCTTACGCGCGCCCGCGCGCGGCTGCGGATCATCGTCTGCGGAGACGAAGCGCTCTTCGCCCGGATCCATGGGATCAAGGCAAAGAGCGTTTTAGAACAATAAAGCAGCAAACCGGTCCGGAACGCTTTGCGTCCCGGACTCCGGTTTGGCCGAGGCGCTCCGCGCCTTGGCTTGCATAAAGCAGCAAACCGGTCCGGAACGCTTTGCGTCCCGGACTCCGGTTTGGCCGAGGCGCTCCGCGCCTT
>Ga0129307_1002270_pt1 | contig 15889 bp, 12 predicted proteins | sample P1105metagenome_FD_94437 | JGI IMG/M metagenome (GOLD analysis project Ga0129307, IMG submission 94437) | Capybara group fecal microbial communities from Wisconsin, USA - P1105 metagenome | ecosystem: Host-associated > Mammals > Digestive system > Large intestine > Fecal | place: USA: Wisconsin... | reverse complement strand
AGCAAGCCCCTGCGCAAGCGCCGTCGCCACTTCTTCTTGCAAAAGAGCGCCCGACTGCTGCGTCACAAGCGACACCAGGCGAATCAACTCCACCTCGCGCTTTTCCACAAGCGGAGTCGCCGCAGGAACCTCGTTCTGCGTGAAGTTGTCCATCACGGCACGCAGTTCCTTGTCCTGCGAAAGCGCCTTCGCCCCGTCTTGCGGACAGCAATCACACGCGGCAAGCACCGCACCCATACCAAGCATCGTCATAATCGTCCCTAGTTTCATGGTTTGTTCCTTTTCTTTCTACGCCTTTAATATAAATAAATGCGCAAACCCCGCAAAATACCAAGTTTTCATGCTCAGTATGCGCGAAACGCATAGTGAAAAACGACACATCAAGGCTTTATGGGCGTTCCCCGCCCGCTCCATCTAGACAATTTCCCAAATTTTATATTTTTTTATTTTTGGGAAATAATCCTTTCCATCCGTAAAGACTCCATGACTGTCCGCGCCCCCAAATGTAAGCCTTTTATGGTAGATTTGGTAAATTATACAAGACATCCAAAGTGATTGATTTCGGAATCTGCCTAGTGAAAGAGCGCGGGGCTTGCCTTTAGGGCCAAATTTGTAGATATTGTATGGAGGAGGTTCGCCATGACTATGATTGCCGCCTATTTTGATGGAAATTCCGTTCAGACGCTGGAAAAAGCCCCGATGAAGCGTAACCAGCGGTTGCTGATTACTGTCCTGGATGAATTCCTAGACAGTGGCGCAGAGGTCAAGTCCTTGCGTGGCGGCCTATCGAAATATGCAAATGCTGAATTGCGTTCCCAGGAGTCTGCGGCATGGGCTTCCGCGGCAGAGGAAAAGCATGCAATACGTTGACGCAAACGTTTTTCTCCGCTTTATACTTGACGATGACCGTGAAATGGCTGATTATGCCGAAGAATTACTGGCAAAGCGTCAAGCGTTCGCCCTGCCCGAAGTCATTGCCGAAATCATCTATGTCTTGATGAAAGTCTACAAGGTCTCTCGGACAGAAATCGTCAATTAGGTGAAATCACTTCTGGAGTATGCGGACACCTACAACCCTGATGTAATGCGTTATGCTTTGTCAATATTTGCCGAAACATCCTTGGATTTTGTGGACTGCGAACTCATCGCGTATAACCATGTCAGGAACGCCGAAATTGCAACCTTTGACAAAGCTTTGAAAAGACATCTGCGTTAAAATGGTGTACACCTAGAGCCCCCTAGGCGTGAAATGCCTGAAAGTTCAGACAACATCGAAAAAAACATAGGCGAAATCACGGTCAAGGATTCCAAGACACTCTGCCGCGAGGTGATGTCCATCAGCGACACCATGGACGTTTTGCGCAGCAAATGGACCGTCGAGATTCTCACAGCAATCCTCTGTGGGAATACCCGTTTTAAGGACATTCTCGCTTCCATCCACGGGCTCAGCGAAAAAGTCCTGACCATGCGGTTGCGGCTCTTCAAGGGTGCCTCCCAATGCAAGACTTTCTGCATCCATTTTTTCGGAATGGTTCTCCATGCCTATAAACCGCAAAAAAACAAGAAGATTGTTCTTATGCAAATATTCTTGCGTTTTAAAATCCGATTTCAATTTTTCGTATGCAGCTTTACTTGATAGATTCTCTATTTCAGAAAGTGTGCCCTTTTTATACCGCACCTCGTTCTGTTTCGCTTGGCTTCGGGCATTTTCAAGATTCTCTTTGAGAACGTCTAGGTTTTGCTTTTCAAGCATGAGTGAAAAATATTGTTCCTTTACCTGCGAAGCAATTTCTGAAACCATTTCTTCGTAGGAAATACGCGACGCTTCGTAATCCAGTTTGGCTTTATCTACCGTAGCAAAATAACTTGACGAGAGAGTGACGGCGATTTTTCCTTCGATGCCGATATTGTTACGGACAACTTTTCCTGTTTTTTCGTTCCTCAACTCGGCATTTTCAAGTTCACCATCTGGGGGGCGTTTCAAATCGGGAAGTTCTATATCGTCGATTGCCGAAACGGTGACAGAAGGCAGAAGCGAATTCCAGGAATGCCTAGAAGAGCGTTCCGACGCCTTCAACGCAATTGACTCCCGTTTGAGGGATGCGTTGTTCTTCATCGCAAGAGTCAAGGCATTTTCAAGCGTAAGAACGCCACCATCGGCAAACACCCAAAGGGGAACAAATGCAATTAACAAAAAAAGTCTTTTTCGCATAAACAACTCCTGAAATCTAAAGTTACAAGAGTATGTTTTAAAAAGACTTGGACAAACCTTTCCGAAACCTTAATTTTTTTTGGGAATTTATGAAATTTCTAAATTCTATATTCCTCAAAAAGGAATTGTGCATGAAACAAATTTTTGATATTGCTGAACTGAAATGGACTCGCGAGCCTGCAACTTATAAAGTTGGCAAGGATGAGATTTGCATCATGACCGAGCCTCACACGGATCTTTGGCAAAGGACATATTACCATTTTCGCAATGACAATGCGTCGGTTCTTCAGATTGAAACGGATGAAAAATTTTTCTCATTTGTCGTGAAGACGGATTTTTCCGAAAGCCATCATCGCTTTGATCAATGCGGAATCGCTATGTATCTTGATTCTGAAAATTGGTTGAAAGCATCTGTTGAATACGAAAATGAAAAATTCCAGCATCTTGGTTCGGTTGTTACCAATCACGGCTATTCCGATTGGGCTACGACCGCCATTAGTGCTGAAGTTAAAACAATGTGGTTCCGCTTTAGCCGTCGAGAAAGTGACTATTGCATAGAATGTTCGCAAGATGGAAAAAACTTCACGCAAATGCGCATTTGCCATATGTGGGAAGGTGCTGGTAAAATCCGCTTTGGTATTTACGCTTGCAGCCCTGAGGATTCCTCGTTCATGGCAAAATTTTCAGACTTTGCATTGACAGAATGTCTGTGGAAGGCTCACGACGGGCAACAACCGGATTGTCCTTAATTTTAGAAACCGTTTATTCTTTTTTCTCGCGGAAGGCTTTGGGCGTCATCCCTGTCATACGTTTGAAAAATTTCCCGAAGAAGCTGACATCAATAAAGTTCAGGTCATTGGAAATTTCTTGAATGTCTTTTTGCGTTGATTGTAAAAGAACCTTGGCGTCTAGGGCGATGTATTCGTTAATCCATTGTTTTGCGCTTTTGCCGCTCATTTCTTCAACGACTGTAGAAAGATATTTTGGAGTAACGAAAAGTTCATCGGCATAATGTTTGACGCTGTGGTTTTCGCGGTGTTCTTCTTCAACTTTTTGCAGGAATGCGTTGAATAAAGCTTTCTTGCGGTTGGATCCTTGTGGTTCAATACATTTTTCGGTTAGAATATTGAGGCATTCGAATGCGGTGGATATTACAAGATTTTTGATAATTTGATAGTGGTAGCGGTTGTCTTTGGTGACTTTTATTTTTTCTTGTATGTGTCTGAACGATTTTTTTATTTGTTCAAAATCTTCGCCATCTCTTTGCTGGAATGGTGATTGTTTTGCCTGCTGAAAAAGTTGTATGCTATCTTTGACTTGAGACATTAAGTCGTTCATCATGTCCATTGAACATGCGATACATAATGGTTTAATATCGTCGCTTATACTAATAACATGAATGATTTGACCTGGAAATGCGACAAAAATACATCCTTTTTTCAGCTCATATGTTTTTGTGTTCACTTCGATTGTGCTGTAGCCTTTTTCAATCAAAAATAATGCGATACCTTGTATGTAAAAATAGCCAGATGTGTCTAGCCCTTCAATGTTTTCAAAAAAGACAATTTTCCCAGGAACAGTGTTTGACTGCTTCAAAAAATCTAATAGGGAAAGGTCGGCTTTCTTTATGTTATTTGCGTTTGTAGGCTTTCTTTTCATAAAATCGAATAACAAATGTTTAAAATTGCTCCTAGTAAAAATTACCTCAATTTTGCCTAAAAAGTCACTAAAAAGTTTGAATTATGGTAAAAATTTCTGTTTTTGGCGAAATTTTAACCTTATAATTGACGAACCTAAATCATATTTTTTAAAGTATGAATACGAAATTGTACATACTTCCTCTTTTGATATTGTCTCTTGTTGCTTGCGAAAGTGATTTTAATTCTCGCAACGACAAGAAAATCGCTCAGAAACAAACGCCGATAGTTAAAGTCGAGACTATTGTCGCTAAGAATTCAAATGTCGGCAGTTCGTTGCGTTACGCGGGTTCTATAGCCGAAGTCGCGACAACGATGGTAAGCTTTTCTTCGCCGGGGACGGTGAAGTCGGTGCGTGTGACCGAAGGCAAAAAGGTGAACAAGGGTGCGCTCGTGGCGACCTTGGATGATACTTCTGCAAAGAGTGCCTTGGAGATTGCCTCTGCTTTGAAAAATCAGGCGGAAGATGCGCGCGCCCGTATGGAAAAGTTGCATGAGAACAAGACCATTTCTGAAATCCAGTGGATGGATGTTGAAAGTAAATATAGGCAGGCGATTGCTGCTGAAAAGCTTGCGCAAAAGGCGCTGGATGATTGCAAACTTTACGCCCCTGTAACGGGAATTGTTGCGGGCAAATCGCTTGAAATCGGGCAGAATGTTGTACCGAGCTCTCCTGTGTTTCGCATTGTGAATATAGCGACGGTCAAGGCGGTTGCCTCCGTTCCCGAAAAAGATGTTGCTATGCTCAATGTGGGTGACAAAGTAGAAGTCCGTGTCGGTGCACTTGGCGATAAAACTTTTGAAGGGAAGATTACAAATAAGGGAATTTCTGCTAATCCGCTTTCGCGTTCTTACCAAATCGAAGCTGAACTGAAAAATAAGAGTGGCGAGCTTTTGCCGGGAATGCTTTTGGAAATGTTCATCGATAGTAAAAATTCTCTCGCTGGTGTAGAACTCCCCGCATCTGCGGTGCTTTTGGATGAATACAATCGCTCTTTTGTTTGGGTCGTCCGTGGTGGAAAAACGATGAGAAAAAATGTTGAAACCTCTCTAGGAAATGGTTCACAACTTTTGGTGCAGGGAATTGACGATGGTGATTCCGTTGTGGTAAAGGGAATGTCCAAGGTGGGCGAAGGTGATCGAGCCCAAACGGCAAATCAGGTTATTGCTCGATAGGGGAATTCTATGAAAAAGAAACGTTCCTTTGTTGAAACCGCCATGCGCTATCGCGGCATTGTGTTTATGCTCTGCTGCATTTTGGTGCTATTTGGCGTTTATGGCCTTTCTGCTAACCGAAAAAATGAGTTCCCTGAATTTACGGTGCGTCAGGGTGTTGTGATTGCGGTTTATCCCGGTGCAACTGTAAAAGAAGTGGAAGACCGTGTTACGAAACCGCTTGAAGATTACATCTTCACTTATGGCGATGTCAAAAAAAGCAAAACGACTTCTATGACTCGCGATGGCATGGTGATTGTTCAGGTGGCGCTTGAAGATTACGTGTATGACAAAGATGGATTTTGGAGTCGATTCAAGCATGGTGTTTCGCAGTTCAAGTCGAGTTTGCCTGCTGGAGTCCTTGCAATCATCGTGATGGATGATTTTGGCGATGCTTCGTCGATGCTCTTGGCGATAGAAAGCAAGAATAAAACTTATCGTGAATTGGGTGAATATCTTGACGGACTTGCGGATAACTTAAGACCGCTTGAAAGTGTCGGCCGCATTACGCGTTTTGGCGAACAGAAAGACCAGATTTCTATTTATCTGGATAACGAAAAACTTTCCCAATATGGGCTGGGCTACAAGTCGGTGACCGCGTTCCTTTCGGGGCAAGGCCTCGTGAATATTGCGGGAACCTTAAGGGACGGCGATTACAACCACCCGATTTATGTGGAAAGCGGCGTGAATTCTTTAGAAAGTGTCCGCGAAACGATTGTCTTTAGTGCGCCTGATGGAAGTGTGGTGCGGCTGAAAGATGTTGCCCGTGTGGAACGCGAATATCCTGATCGTACGGCCTACATTGAGGTGAATGGCAACAAGTGCGTGATGCTTAGCATCGAAATGAAAAAAGGCCACGACATCGTGAAAATGGGCAAGGAAATAAAACAGGTGCTTTCGGAATTTGAAAGTAGCTTGCCTGAAGAAGTCAAGATGTTCCGCATTACGGACCAGACGGAAGTTGTCGGCAAAAGTATTGATGACTTTTTGAGAGAAATCTTGGTTGCCGTATTGGCGGTTATTATTGTGGTTGTTCTGTTGCAACCTTTCAAGGTGGCATTGATTGCGGCTTCGACTATTCCAATATCCATTTTCATTTCGCTTGGGCTTTTCTTTGGCCTCGGCTACGAAATAAATGGTGTGACGCTTGCTGCCTTGATGGTGTCGCTGGGAATGATTGTGGATAATTCCATCGTGATATTGGATGATTATCAAGAACGAATTTATGGTTCCGGTACACGTTGGAGAGCGGCGGAACATAGCGCCGTTCATTTCTTGAAATCGATTTTTTCGGCTACGCTCGCCATAAGCATTACCTTCTTCCCGTTCTTGGTGACGATGAATGGAATGTTTAGCGATTTTGTGACAACATTCCCGTGGGCGGTGACTATCGTTCTTTCGATTTCTTTGCTTGTGGCGATATTTATTGTTCCCTATTTGCAATTTGCTTTCTTAAAGCCGAAAACGAAAAAGAAGAGTAAGTTCTCTTTTGAGAGTCTCTCGAACTTTATCTATGAACGCGTTTTAAGAACTTGTTTCAGGTTCCCCAAATTGACCATTTTTGTGGCGATTATTTGTGTTGTCTTGGGCGCGGTCATGATTATTTCTCGCCCCATAAAACTCATGCCGATTGCGGAACGCAACCAGTTCTCGGTGGAATTTTATTTGCCGAACGGAACGTCGATTCACCAGACTTCTGCCGTGGCAGATAGTATGAAGCGTATCTTGGAAAAAGATCCGAGAGTCACCTACATTACAACGTTCAAGGGAATGTCTTCGCCGCGTTTTCATATGACTTATGCACCGCAATTTGCAGGTGAAAATTTTGCACAGTTTATCGTAAATACAGAAAGTGCTCGTGCTACAGAAGAGATTATCAAGGAGTATTCGGAAAAATATGTAGATCATTTTGCAAATGTATTTGTGCGCTTTAAACAGCTCAGCTTTAGCGATGCCGCGTCGCCCATAGAAATTAGAATTTCTGATGGAACGGATGAAGGTCGTAAAGTTGCAAGTGATAAGGTGAAAAATTATTTGCGGGGTCTCCCTGGAGTTTATCTTGTTCGCAGTTCTTATGGAGAGCCCTTGAGCGGCATTAAAGTTTCGCTTGATGAAAATGCTCCGAAACTTGGGGTGAACCAGTTCTCTGTTGAGGCGATGCTCGCTTCTCGCTACAATGCCGGATTCCCTATTGCAACTCTTTGGGAAGGTAACAGAAATGTACCTGTTGTGCTTAAGGGAACGCATGCTGATTCTGCAAGTTTTTCGAATCTTGAAAATGAACAAATCGCAACTTATGGCGGACTTTCTAATGCGCCGCTCCGCCAGATTGCGAAATTCTCGCCTGTATTCAACGAGGGCGCGCGCGATAGAAGGAATGGTCTCCCGACGGTGACGATTTCTGCCGAAGTTTCGCCTGGCGTCAGTGCGAATGACCTTGCTTTAAAGCATTTTGAATCGCTGAAAAAGTTGACTGCTAGCGAAGGTGTTAAATTGGAGCTTGGCGGCGAAGCTGCCTCTGTTATCGAAACACTCCCTGGACTCCTTAAAGGTCTCGTCGTGGCTGTTGCTATGATGTTCTTTATCATGGTATGGCACTTCCGAAAAATTCGTATCGCGTTCACGTTGTTCTCGTTGCTTTCGCTTTCTATTTTCGGGACGGGTGTTGCCATGTGGATTACGGATATGGATTTCACGATTACGGGCGTCCTTGGCATGGTGAGCTTGTTTGGAATTATGGTGCGTAATGGAATTATCATGATTGATTATGCTGAGGAATTGAAGCGCAAGGAACATTTGAGTCCCAAAAATGCCATATACAATTCGGCACTTAGGCGTATGCGTCCGATATTCCTGACTTCGGCGGCGGCTTCTGCGGGAGTCTTACCTATGATGGTGAGTGGAGATGGTCTGTGGGTGCCTATGGCCATCATCATTTTCTGGGGAACGCTTGTGACGATGTGCTTGATTTTGACTGTGCTGCCCGTTGCTTATTGGGGCGTCAGTTGTATGAAATTCAGACGCAGGAAAGTTGTGAGTCGATAGTGAATGGTTGAAAGAGAACATTCTTTTTGCGTCATTCTGAGGACCGAAGGGACGAAGAATCTAGGGAGTTTATAAAATGAATAAATTGAATAACATAATTATTGCTTTTCTTTTAGGCATTTCCGCTTCGTTTGCGGCGGATGTGTATACGCTTGATGATTGCTTGCGTATTGCACGCGAAAATAATGCGACTTTGAAGAGTGCGAAAGTGAATCGCCAAATGGCCGAAGAAACTGAAGGGAGTGCCTTCCCGGCGTATTTTCCGAAGGTGTTCGCTGGTGGTTTTGCCTTTATCTCAAACGATTTCTTGGTCAAACAGAAAATGGACTTGTCCAAAGAAATGGAAAGTGTCGGAGAGCAAGTAGCGCCGACCTTGTCGCAAGCAGGAATTGATCCTTCTGTGCTTCAGGGGCTTCCATCGACATTCAATATGGGAATGGTCGATAAAGGAATTATCGGGCATTTGACTTTGATTCAGCCGATTTTTGTGGGCGGGCAAATTTACAACGGCAATCAACTTGCCAAAATTGGGACACGTGCTGCCAAATTGCAAGAAACACTTGCCGAAACGGAAATCCGCAAGAATACGGAGACCTATTACTGGCTCATCGTTTCGCTTAAGGAAAAATTAAAAACGCTTGCCGAAGCGGAAAAACAGGTGGAGGCGATTCGGAGCGATGTGCAAATTGCCGTATATGCCGGTGTCGCTGTGAAAAATGATTTGCTCCGTGTTGAACTCGAAAAGAAAAAACTGCAAAGCAATCGCCTGAAACTTGAAAACGGAATTTCGGTGGCGAAGCTCATGCTTGCAAGGCAAATGAACCGTGACAATGCTGACTTTGACCTTGCCGAGGCTGATCTTATTCAAATTACACCGCCTGAATCTTACGCAATTTCTGCTGACGATGCTGTTGAACGCCGTGCCGAAAGCAAGCTGCTTGCCATCAGTCGCGAAGCTGCCGAAAAGGAACGCTCGATGGAACGCGGCAAGGTGCTGCCTACGGTTGCTGTGGGCGCGAGCCTTTTGTATCAAAACTTGCTTGATGACGATGCTGTAAATGGAGTGCTTTTTGCTTCGCTTACTGTGCCGATTTCGGATTGGTGGAGCAATAGCTATTCTATCGCGAAGCTTGATTTGAAGGCGAAAAAGGCGGCAATTGATGAAGTTGAAAACAAGAACTTGATTAAGGTGGATATTGACGCCAAATGGAATACGCTGAACGAATCCTTTAAGCAAATTGAAATCAGTCGCGATGCTATTGCCCAAGCCGAAGAAAACTTGCGTACACAACGTGAATTCTACAATGCGGGTACGGCAACGCTCAGCAATCTGCTTGAAGCTGAAACATTACGCCAGCAGGCGACGGATTCTTACACTGAAGCCGTCACTGGATATTACACGGCAGTCTGTGCATATTTGATTGCGACGGGCCGGTGAGCAGAACGGTTGTGGGAAAAATGAAAAACGGATGCCGATTTCTCGACATCCGCTTTGTTTTATTCTAGAACTTCCCAATGACCTCCGCGATCTCCGCCAATCCTAGATATATGCCCTGATTTGGTGAGACTTTTAATTGCCATTTTACACCGTCAACAGTTATTTCGCAAATCTTTGACAATTCTGATATGGTTATATTGGGGTTGCCCTTCATTGCGGTCAGAATTTTCTGTGTATTTTTTTGATTGCTGCGAGATTGAATCCGTTTTTCCCTGTTGTGTGATCTTCGGTGTAAAGCCCTGCGCTCTGTATAAATTTCTTGCTTGCCGACGAAGCCCACAAGGCACAAATACGGGAAACGCAATTCCCCAAGGATCTGGAAAAAGCCTACGAACTTGGCAAGAGACTTTGCAGCGAAGGGGGGGGGGGGACAGTATTGTTGAACTAAAAAGTGTAAAATTCTCAAAAAATTTTGATTTTTTCATACTTTTTAGCGTATGAAGCGCAAAATTGAAGAAAAACTGCTCCAATGGGCCGACAATTGGCCATAACTGCTTGGAACGGGCGATAGGAGCAAAAGTTGAAGATGACGATGCAGTAAGCTTGTAAAAAAAACATCCAGCTGACGGCAAATCACAGATAGAAATCACCTTGCAAGATAATTCGGTTTGGTTTTCAATTGAGTAAATGGTGGAGCTTTTTGAACGCAATAAATCTTCAAACCGCTAATACATGCAGCTATTGAGGTTGTTTATAAAGTAAAAAAAAGACTTATCAAGACGATGATTGGCGATTGATAAGTCTAGAGGTTTTGGGTTTTGAATTAGTCTTTGTAAACTACGATAACGTTTTTTCTTAAAGCGTTTTCGATAAAGTTGAACATTGTATTGTAGGCGTTGTCGCGGACTTCCTTGCGGGAGAGGAAAATGTCGTGAATTCCGTTTGTGAACGTGACTGTGGTAACATCCTTGCCGAGTTTTGGAGCCCATTTTTTAATGAGGTTTACGTCGAGCATGCAATCGCAACGCATGTAATCGTCGGTCCATTGAATTTCATTGACGGTGCAGCCGCTACGCATGACGAGTACTGGAGCTTTTATCTGCAATCCATTGTGAATCCATTTGATGCCTCTTTGCGTGGCGCGGAGGTAACCGAAATATTGTTGCGGCCATTCATCGCTTTTCCATTCACGATTGAATTCCCATTCGCCTTTTTCGCTTTTGAGAAGTGATATGTTGTATTTGGGTGCTTCTTGTGCGGGGGCTTTCATGTCGGGGAAAAGAAGCGCAATGTCCGAGAAAACGGGGAATGCAATGTTGCGGACAAACCAACTGTTTTTGTAATCGAGGAAAGGGCTATTCAAAATGAGTGCTGCAAAATCGTCCTTGTTGCGTTCGTTCAAATAGTTTGGCGTGATGAGCCCACCTTGGGAGTGCCCGATAACGATAAAGGGAAGTTTGCCGGAATTTTTTGTGGCGATTCGTTTGCTGAGGGCTACGGCGGCATCTAATTCAGCGTAGTATTCCTTGACGCTGCGCATATCGGAGCGAGGCTCGCCTTCGCTATATGAACGTCCGTTGTAATGCAAGTCGATGGCGAAGAATGCAAAACCTGCGGAATCAGATTTTTCAGCGAGTTCTTCTTGGAAGAAATAGTCATTGTAACCATGAACGTACAAGATGATTCCACGCGGATTTGCGTCGTGTGTTGATGCTCGCGGGGAACTGCCGAAGGGGTATTCGATTAACGTGGAATGGAAAATTTTTTCGCCATCCGGTTTTGTTTCGATGGGATAAGTTTGGTAGGGGGCGCCGAGTGCCAAGTCTGTGACTTTATTTGCTATGGCGTTTTCTGTGATGACTTGCAGTTCGCTAGAAGAAAGCGGAACGCTGTATAGTTTATCTCGCTTTTCTTCTTTGCAAGCGGCGAGGCAAGCGTGAGTTGATGTTGTTAAAAAGAGTACAGCTGTAGCTGCGATGAGTGTTGTTTTTATCTTATTCATGCATACACGATAATAAAACGCATGAATTTTTACCGCTCCGAAAGGGTTTTAAAAACTCCGACTAGATTGTGATCATATTTGATATTCAATTTTAACGAAAATTTGATGAAATTTTGATGAATTTTTATTAATTTGATGAAAATTGAATGAATTTGATGAAAAATTATTGATTTTTAACGAAAATTATATAAATTTAACGAAAAAGGAATTCGTCAAAAATATGCAAGAAAAGAAGCTGAAAAAAATCGTTGAAGATGTCATTTTGCAAAAATGCGAGACCAATCACATCGAAATTAAGAAAGCCGAAGGTGATTGCCCTAAAATTTTCGACACGCTTTCTTCTTTTTCAAACCAGAAAGATGGTGGCGTAATTCTTTTCGGCATTGATGAAAAAAACGATTTTCAGATTTGCGGTGTTTACGATGCCGCTGATATCATCAAGAAAATTTCTGAGCAATGCTTGCAGATGGAACCTCCGGTTAAAGCGTTGTGCACTACGACTGCAATCGACGGTAAGATTGTTGTATGCGCCGAAATCCCTGAAATGGATGATTTCCAAAAGCCCTGTTTTTATAAGGGTAGCGGAAGGCTTCGTGGATCATTTGTCCGCGTAGGTGACAGCGACCGTCAAATGACGGAATACGAAGTTTATACGTATGAGGCTTTCAAGAAAAAAATTGAGGACGAACTTAGACCTGTTGCTAGAGCCACCGAAAAAGAATTGGAGACGGATGCGTTTCAAAAATTTGCTATTGAGTTAAAAAATAAAAAACCGAATGTAGCCTCGTTGCCGATAGCGCGTCAATTGAATTTGTTGGGATTTGTTGCTGGCCATCACCCAACTGTGGCCGGCCTTTTGATGTTTGGAATCTATCCGCAGGGATTTCTGCCTGGGCTTTGCATTACAGCGGTTGTTGTTCCCGGCACCGAAGTGAGTAGCACAGGTGATATCGGCGAGCGTTTTATCGATAATAAAAAAATTGAGGGTACCATTCGGCAGATGCGCGAAGATGCTGTAGCTTTTGTTGTACGCAATATGCGCTACCGCACTATTGTCAATGAGCAGACCGGCGAACGTGAGGATCGCCCCGAATATCCAATTATCGCCATTCGCGAAATAATTCTGAACGCTCTTGTTCATAGGGATTATAGCATTCATACTGATAATACTCCTATTACAATCAAGATGTTTACCGACAGGATTGAAGTAGAGAATCCTGGTGGACTTTACGGACGTAATCGCATCGAAACTTTCGATGAATTTGGCGCGGACACGCGAAATCCATATTTAGCAAATGCTCTTGAAATCATCGGTCAAGCAGAAAATCGTTATAGCGGCATTCCGACTATAAGGCGCTCCATGGAAGATGCTAGGTTGCAACCACCTAAATTTGAAAGTGTTCATGGCGTTTTCCGCGTTACGTTGTTTAATGCTGTAGTGAAAGATGTGAGTGCTTTATTGCCTCTTCAACAGGAAATTTTAAATTATTGCAATCAACCTCGAAGCCGTAAGGAACTAGGTGAAAAATTTAGGGATAAACTAACCATCGCTTACTTGATGACGCAATTTATTTATCCCATGGTTGAAAAAGGTTTGTTGAAAATGAGCATTCCCGGCAAACCCAAAAGTAAAAATCAGCGCTTCACGCGTGTGTAGATGAGAAATATTCTTTGTTTACAGTGCGCTGTCGAGTGCCATCATGAGCGTAAAGCCGACGGCAAAGAGGATTGTCCCGGCGTCGAAATGGTCGCCTTCGCTCACTTCGGGGAGCATTTCTTCGACAACAACGTAAATCATTGCACCTGCGGCAAACGAGAGCAGATACGGCATGAATGGCGAAAGCATTTCGGCGGCCAAGAGCGTAATCAATGCGCCTACAGGTTCGACGGCTCCGGAGAGCGCTCCCAATGCGAAAGCTTTTTTGCGCGAAGCACCTTCGGCTTTTAGCGGGAGCGAAACAACGGCCCCTTCGGGGAAGTTCTGGATAGCGATACCGATGGCGAGTGCGAATGCAGCCGAGAGCGTGATGGCGACATTCCCGGAAAGCCAACCTGCGAAAACGATTCCGACGGCCATGCCTTCGGGCAAATTGTGGAGCGTTACTGCGAGCGTGAGCATCGTCGTGCGTTTTAATTTTGCACGCGGACCTTCGGGAGTTTTGCTGCCCAAATGCAAATGCGGTGTGATTTTGTCCAAAATGAACAAGAATAAGATGCCTGCCCAGAATCCAATTGCGGCGGGTGCGAATGCGAGTTTGCCCATGTGTTCGCTGGCGCTGATTGCCGGGAGGAGAAGGCTCCAAACGGACGCGGCCACCATAACGCCGGCTGCAAAGGCGAGCAATCCGCGTTTGAGATTTTGCTTCATTTGCCCACGCACAAAAAATACGCAAGCGGCACCGAGAACCGTTCCTAAGAACGGAATGGTAAGACCTTGGACAATTTGTAAAACAGGCTGGTTCATATTTTAAAAGATAGTATTAAAATGGAAAAAAGGGAGAGTGGGAAATATTGAATAATAAATGATGTGTCCGAATGGAGCGGTCGCAAACTTTGCTCTTGTGTATATTTATAAAATGAATATTTGGAATATATTTGCACCGGTTTATGAGTTGACAATGCGTTCGCAAAAGTCAATTTATGATTATTTATACAGGCGGATTGGCGAGGTCGCGAAAGGGAAGGATGTGCTTGAATTGGCGACGGGGCCGGGGATGATTGCGCGACATATTGCTCCGCATGCAAATCATGTGGTGGCAACGGATTTTGCTCCGAAGATGATTGAGACGGCTCGCAAGGCGAAGAATCCTGAAAACGTGCGCTTCGAAGTGGCTGATGCGACGTCGTTACGTTTTGAGGATGATTCTTTTGATGTCGTTGTGATTGCGAATGCGTTGCATATCATTCCGAATCCAGAAAAGGCGTTGGCGGAAATCCGTCGCGTCTTGAAAGAGGGAGGCGTGCTCATTGCTCCGAATTTTATATTCCGCGAAGGCGGCAAAAGAAATTTGTGGCAAAAATTGCTGAGCCTTGTCGGGGTTCACTTTGCGCATGAATGGACTGAACGCGAATACAAGTCTTTTTTGAATGCGAACGGCTGGACGATAACGAAAGATTGCGTTATTAAGGGCAGAATTGATTTAGCGTACGTGGAGTGCGAATAGTTTTCTCTAAAAAAAGATATATTAACATAAACTGACCGATTCTGTGATAAGGAGTGGGGGATGAATCGTTTGATTTTATGTTATTTGTTTATTTTTGTGGCTGTCGGATTCGTTGCCTGCGGTGACGAAAATAGTGCAGCTCCTTTGAGTGGAGAAAGTAATGTTGTTAATGAATCGAGTTCTTCGTGGATTGTGACCACTTCGTCGAGCTCGTGGCAGGCTCCCTCTTCGAGTTCTCGCAATGACAAAAAAGACTCCTTGGCGGCGGAAAATGCTGATACATCGAAAATAACTTACGCTCTCAAACCTTTCGACGGCCCGCTTTCTAATCCGCACAAGGGCTTTACAGTCCCGACGGGTGGTGCGTGGGTGTTTGTGCCGGAGTTTGAATACGGCCCCTATGGTTCCCTGAACAACAAGGCGTGGGACTTAATTTCATACGGCTCCGGTTATCAGCAGTGGAATAAATTGAATCCGGCAAAAGGTGTTTATGACTGGACGGAACTGGAAAAACTTTTGAATGCTCTCGCCGAACACAACATGGGCTATGCCTTGCGCGTGTTACCGTACACGCCATCCTTTATCAAGAGCGATTTTCCGCCCCAAGAAGAATACGATTGGACTCCGCCTTTTGTCTATGAAATGGGGGCGAAGAAGATACAGATTGACTTGCGTGGGACAGACTACCATGCATACGCTCCGGTCTGGGATGATTCCATCTATATTTGGGCGGCAAAGGAGTTTGCGAAGGCTCTAGCTGAAAAATACGATGGCGATCCGCGTATAGAATACATTGACATTCGCACTTTTGGCGAATGGGGCGAATGGCACACGTCTCACATATTGGGGAGCGAAATGCCTGCCTATTCGGTGTTGATCGACATGCTGGACTATTACGCATCCCTGTTTAAGAAAACTCAGCTGGTTCTGCCATCTAATGGTTTTGGCGATGTCTATACGCATGCGCTTGAACTCGGCATTACCAAGCGAGATGATGGGTTCATTGGCATTCCCGGCAGGCCGGATACTTTGTTGCGAGCGTACAATGCGAATCTACCGACCATTGCCGAAAATCTGGCCGGTTACAAGACGATGCTTACTTACGACGATCTGATT
>Ga0129307_1002268_pt1 | contig 15903 bp, 15 predicted proteins | sample P1105metagenome_FD_94437 | JGI IMG/M metagenome (GOLD analysis project Ga0129307, IMG submission 94437) | Capybara group fecal microbial communities from Wisconsin, USA - P1105 metagenome | ecosystem: Host-associated > Mammals > Digestive system > Large intestine > Fecal | place: USA: Wisconsin... | reverse complement strand
TATTCTGGAGGAAAAATCCCAATCGTTCAGTCAATCCAATCAAACCGCGTTGGATGCTTTGCTGAAGCCGTTTCGCGAACAGATTGAAGGATTCCAGAAACGGGTGAATGAAATTCATTCGGAAAATGTGAAAGGTAATACGGCGCTGGAATCGGAAATTAAAAAAGTGCTCGACATCGGGCTTGCCATGTCTCAGGAAGCGAATAATCTGACGTCCGCCCTGAAAGGCGAAAAGAAAACCCTCGGCAACTGGGGCGAAGTACAGCTTGAACGGGCGCTGCAATCGGCGGGCTTGGTGAAGGACGAACATTACCGCTCACAGGCGCATTTTAAAGATCAGCACGGCAAAAATAATTATCCGGATTTTGTGGTGTATTTGCCCGATAACAAACATTTGATTATCGACAGCAAAATGTCGCTGGTGGCTTATGAAAGTGCGGTCGGCTGCGACGATGAATCGCAGCGTGCGCAATTTATGCGCGAACATTTGAAAGCCGTGCGCAATCACATTAATGATTTGTCGCAAAAGGATTACAGCAACCTGATCGGCATGCGCAGTCCGAATTTCGTGCTGATGTTTATTGCGGTGGAACCCGCTTATATCGAAGCCATGAAAGCCGATGCGGATTTGTTTAATTTCGGTTATAACAAAAACGTCATTTTGGTGTCTTATACCACGCTCATGCCGATTCTGCGCACGGTGGCGAATTTATGGCGGATGGAACGGGGTAACGAAGAAGCCCGTGAAATCAGCGAACGCGCCGGCGAAATTTACAATCAGATTTGTCTGGTGGCGGAACGCTTGGCGAAACTCGGCGCGACGCTTTCCAGCGTCAGCAGTCGTTATAACGAAACGGTTACCGCTTTGGTGGGACAACAGGGTTTAGCGGGCAAAGTGGAACGCTTTAAGGATTTATCGGCAAAAGCCAATAAAACCTTGCCTAAAGTGGAATTGCTGCATAACGATATTGATACGGACAAATTGTTGGTGGTGAAAGCCGTTGACGATAAGCCCGAACTTTGATGTTATTTTTTATTGATTATTTTAAGGAATGAAAGAAATGGATTATCCGGAAAGCAAAAAAACGGAAGAAAAAATGGCGAAATACCGACGTAAATCGAACGTTATCGGACAGATTATTTTTGCCAGTCGCTGGTTGCAGTTGCCGATTTATTTGGGATTAATTGTGGTTCAAGGGATTTATGCTTATAAATTCATCAAATCCCTGTGGGAATTGCTGTCCACCATCAACGAACTGGACAGCAACGCCATCATGCTTTCGGTGCTGAATTTAATCGATGTGGTGATGATTGCCAATTTACTGGTGATGGTGGTTATCGGCGGTTATGAAATTTTCGTGTCGAAACTGAACACGGAAGATCATCCCGACGAACCTGAATGGCTGGATCACGTTAACGCCTCGGTGCTGAAAGTGAAATTATCCATGTCGATCATCAGCATTTCGTCCATTCATTTGCTGCAAACCTTCGTGAACGCCGCCAATATGCCGGAAAAAACCATGATGTGGCAGTTATTGCTGCACCTCGGTTTCTTAATATCCGCCGTGGCGATGGCTTATACCGACAAAGTGCTTTACAGCACCAGTCATCACGGGCATTAAAGCCGGTCAAAAACGTTCATTTTTTTGCCCGCACTTTTAACAAATAAAAAAGTGCAGGCGATTTTTAACGAGTTTTTTAGCTTTGTAACCAAAACGTCACCGGGCCGTCATTGGTCAGGCTGACTTTCATTTCCGCCGCGAATTCGCCCGTTGCCACCTGAATTTTTTCGCCGCATTTTTGCACGAAATAACCGTAAAGTTCGTCTGCTAAAGCCGGGTCGGCACCTTTGGAAAAACTCGGGCGTAATCCCCGTTGGGTGTCGGCGACCAAGGTGAATTGCGAAACCACCAGCAGTTCGCCGCCCGCCTGTTGCACGTTTAAATTCATTTTATCGTTTTCGTCGCCGAACACGCGGTAATTCAGCACTTTTTCCGCCAATTTATCGGCGCGCATTCTGTCGTCGTCTTTTTCCACGCCGAGCAAAACCAACAATCCCTTACCGATTTTTCCCACGGTTTTTCCGTTTACATCCACTTGCGCCTGCGTGACGCGTTGAATCAGCGCTATCATTTTTCATCCTTAATCCGTTCCGAATTGAAATTTTCCGCCCGAATAAGCGGCAATTCGTCCAAAACCGCCGCCAGTTGCGCGCCCAATAAAATAAACAGCCAGCTTAATTGCAGCCACAAAAGCATGAGCGGCAAGGTCGCCATCGCGCCGTAAATTAATTGATAAGAAGGAAAAGTGGTGATGTACCACATAAAAGCCTTTTTGCCCAACGTGAAGAAAACGGCGGCGACCAACGCGCCGGCGGCGGCATGTTTCATGTTGATTTTTTTGTTCGGAACAAGGGCGTAAATCAGGGTAAAACTGAGCCAGGTGAGAATGAAGGGGACAAAGCTCAGCAGCTTGATGCCGAACGGTAAATTCAGTTCACCGCGAAACGGGCTTAAATTGGCCACATAAGTGCTGATGGCAATGCTGACACCAATAATAATCGGGCCGAGCGTTAAAATGGTCCAATAAACCGCAAAGGAAAACAGGGTGCTGCGTTTGGGCGTTCGCCAAATGCCGTTGAGGGAATTGTCGATGGAATGAATCAGCATTAAGGCGACCAAAATCAGACTGATAATGCCGACAGCGCTCATCTTTTTTGAATTCTGCACGAATTCGTCAATATACTGCCCTACGATATCGCCGGCGGACGGAGCAAAGTTGGTGAAAATAAATTCTTTTAAGACGCCGGTGACGTCATGGAATATAGGAAAAGCGGAAAAAATAGAAAAAAACACCATAATTAACGGCACAATGGCAAGCATGGTGCTGTAAGTCAAGGATCCCGCTTCCAGCAAAAGTTTATTTTGATTAAAACGCGACCAGAATATTTTGCCGAAGTCGGCAAGCGCGACGTATGTCATATTCATAAATAGGCCCCGCAGCAATGTTTGAATTTTTTGCCCGAACCGCATAAACAGGGCTGTTTCCGATCGGGCAAATCCAAGGTGGGATCGGCAAAATACCAGCGTCCGTCAATTTTCACGAACAGAGAGTTTTCATGATGCGCTTGTTTTTCGCCGTTTACCGTAAAAAATGCGTTAAATTCCACCGTGCCGTGGATTTTGGACACCGCAGGCTGATGACGCAGGATCTGCAATCCCGCCCATGCCGTGCTGTCCGCCCAATTCTGCAATAAGGTTCTGTCCAATTGCGCCTGTTGATTCGGCACCGTGGTTTGAATCACATAATCAATATTTTTCAACACGTAAGCGCAATAACGGGAACGCATTAACCGTTCCGCCGTTTGCGGATAAATTTTAAATAAATGAAACGGTTGACAACAATCGGCATAAGCGAGGCCCGATTGACAAGGACAAAGTGCGGTCATAATTTCTCCTTTTTTCTCGGGGTAGGATAGCATAAAATACGGCATATTTAATCGACAAATAACTGTGTTATCCGGCAAAACCGATGATAAAAAACGTTGATTTTTCCGACCGCACTTTTCAATAAAAAGGATGATTTATGAGCATTTACCCTATCGCGCGCAATTCCCGAGGAGAAACCTTCGGCATTCACAAAAAAATGGCAAACCGCCACGGCTTGATCGCCGGTGCGACGGGGACGGGGAAAACCGTCACCTTGCGCAAATGTGCGGAAGCCTTCAGTGACGACGGCGTTCCGGTTTTCCTGGTAGACGTAAAGGGCGATTTGTCGGGGCTCTGCCAAAAAGGCGCTTTGCAGGGGAAAATTGCCGAACGGGTGGAAAGTTTTGAATTGGGCGGCGAAGCCTATTTGGACAGTTATCCCGTCTCGTTTTGGGATGTGTTCGGCGACAGCGGTATTCCGTTGCGCACCACGATTTCGGAAATGGGACCGATGTTGCTTGCGCGTCTGCTTAATCTGAACGACACGCAAGAAGGTTTGTTAAACATCCTGTTCCGTGTGGCGGACGATAAAGGTTTGCTGTTGACGGATTTAAAAGACCTGCGTGCCATGTTGAAATTTTTGGCGGATAACGCCAAAGAATTTCAACTGCAATACGGCAATATTTCCGCCGCCAGCGTGGGCGCCGTTCAACGAGCCTTACTGACGTTGGAAAATCAGGGCGCGGACAAATTATTCGGCGAGCCGGCGCTGAATCTGGAAGACTGGCTGCAAACCCGCGACGGAAAAGGCGTAATTAACATATTGAATTCGGAAAAACTGATTAATTCGCCGAAAATGTACGGCGCATTTCTATTATGGCTGATGGCGGAATTATTCGAACGCTTGCCGGAAGTAGGCGATCCGGACAAACCGAAATTCGTCATGTTCTTCGACGAAGCCCATTTGTTGTTCGACGATGCGCCGGCGGTGCTGGTGGAAAAAGTGGAACAGGTGGTGCGTTTAATTCGTTCCAAAGGCGTAGGCATTTATTTTGTAACGCAAAACCCGCTGGATTTGCCGGAAACCGTGTTAGGACAACTGGGCAACCGCGTCCAGCATGCTTTGCGCGCTTTTACGCCGCGCGATCAAAAAGCGGTGAAAACGGCGGCGGAAACCTTCCGTTCCAACAAAGAAATAAACGTGGTGGAAGCCATTACCGCATTGGGCGTGGGCGAAGCCCTGGTTTCCTTCCTGGATGAAAAAGGCATGCCGACGCCGGTGGAAATCGCCGCGATTTATCCGCCGAAAAGCCAACTGACGCCGTTAACCGAAGAACAGCGTCTGGCCTGGGTGAAAGCCGACGATTTATATCCTCATTACAGTCAAGTTGTAGACAATGTGTCGGCGTTTGAAACGCTACAGCAACAAGCCGATTTGGCTGATGTGGCGGAACAACAGGCAAAACAGGCGCAAGAGGAAGCGGAAAACGGCATTTTAGGCAGTTTAAGCCGCATGATTTTCGGCACTCAAAAACGCGGGGAAAAGCTTACGCCGACGGAACAAATCGTCAACGGCGTGGTGAAATCCGTGGGGCGCAATATGCGAAATCAACTCACCAAACAGATTATGCGCGGCATTCTGGGCGCCTTGAAAAAATAACGGAAAATCCGACCGCACTTTTTTGTTATAATTCGCCTTTATTTTGTAGAAAAAGAGACAGCTATGCCAAATTTTGACGCTCATACGCCGATGATGAAACAATATCTGACCATAAAAGCGGAAAATCCCGATATTCTGCTGTTTTACCGTATGGGCGATTTCTACGAACTGTTTTACGACGACGCCAAAAAAGCGGCGGCGTTGCTGGACATTTCGCTGACCAAGCGCGGACAATCCGCCGGTCAGCCGATTCCTATGGCGGGTGTGCCTTATCACGCGGTGGAAGGCTATCTGGCGAAACTAGTGCAACTGGGAGAATCCGTCGCCATTTGCGAGCAGATTGGCGATCCCGCCGTCGCCAAAGGGCCGGTGGAACGCAAAATCGTGCGGATTGTGACGCCGGGCACCGTCAGTGATGAAAACCTATTGCCGGAACGGCAGGATAACCTGCTGGTCGCGATTTATCAGGAAAAAGACCGCTTCGGTTTGGCCTCTTTGGATATGTCTTCCGGACGATTTCAAATTGCCGAACCGGAAAACGCGGAGACTTTGCATGCGGAATTGCAACGTTTGCAGCCGGCGGAATTGCTTTATTGCGAAGATTTTACCGAAACGGCGATTATCGAACCGTTTAAAGGTCTGCGCCGTCGCCCCGTTTGGGAATTTGAATTGGGCACCGCCGTGCGATTGTTGAATCGTCAGTTCGGCACTCAGGATTTAACGGCGTTCGGCGTAGAAAAAGCGGTTTTAGGCTTATGCGCGGCGGGCTGTTTGTTTCAATACGCCAAAGAAACCCAACGCACCGCATTGCCGCACATTAAAAGCATCAGCCTGGTGCAAAATACCGATACGGTGCAATTGGATGCCGCCACTCGCCGCAATTTGGAATTAACCCGGAATTTAAGCGGCGGAACGGAAAATACGTTGGCTTCGGTGCTGGACAAATGCGTGACGCCCATGGGCAGCCGTTTGCTGAAACGCTGGATTCATCAGCCAATCCGCCAAATCCGAAAATTACGCCAACGCCAGCAAACCATCGCCGCTATTTTGCAGGACGATTTAATCGGCGCGCTGCAACCGCTGTTACAACAAGTAGGCGATATGGAACGGATTCTGGCACGGGTAGCGCTGCGTACGGCGCGTCCGCGCGATTTAACCCGTTTAAGAACCGCGTTGGAACAGCTTCCCGAATTGCAGCAAATGATAAAAACTTCGCAAAATCTGACCGCACTTTCCCAACCGATGGGCGAATTTACCGAACTTTGCGAGTTGTTACGGCGCGCCATTATCGATTTGCCCCCGCTGCTGATTCGGGACGGCGGCGTCATTGCGCCGGGATATCATGCGGAACTGGACGAATGGCGTTCGCTGGCCGACGGCGCCACGCAGTATTTGGAAGAATTGGAACGGCGCGAACGGGAAAGCACGGGAATTGATACCTTAAAAGTCGGTTACAACGCGGTACACGGTTATTACATTCAAATCAGTCAGGGGCAGGCGCATAAAGCGCCGATGCATTATGTGCGCCGCCAAACCCTGAAAAACGCCGAACGCTACATTATTCCCGAACTGAAAACCTATGAAGACAAAGTGCTGAAAGCCAAAGGTGCCGCTTTAGCGTTGGAAAAACAGCTTTATGACGAGATTTTTGACCAGCTGCTTCCTCATTTGGCCGCCTTGCAGTTATCCAGCATGACGCTGGCGGAACTGGATGTGCTGACCAATCTGGCGGAACGGGCGGAAACCCTGAATTACGTTTGTCCCGAATTCAGCCCGGAAATCGGCGTGGATATTCAAAACGGACGTCATCCGGTGGTGGAACAGGTGTTGAAGGAACCGTTTATCGCCAATCCCGTTCAACTGAATCCGCAACGTCATCTGCTAGTGATTACCGGCCCGAATATGGGAGGAAAAAGCACCTACATGCGCCAAACCGCGCTGATTACGCTGATGGCCTATATCGGGAGTTTTGTGCCGGCGGAACGGGCGGTAATCGGACCGATAGACCGCATTTTCACCCGAATCGGCGCCAGCGACGATTTGGCTTCCGGTCGCTCGACTTTTATGGTGGAAATGACGGAAATGGCGAACATTCTGCATCAGGCCACCGCCAACAGCCTAGTGCTGATTGATGAAATCGGGCGCGGCACATCTACATACGACGGCTTGTCGCTGGCTTGGGCCTGTGCGGAATGGTTGGCGAAGAAACTGCGTTCACTCACGCTGTTTGCCACCCATTATTTTGAATTGACCGTGTTGCCTGAACAGCTCGTCGGCACGGCAAACGTACATTTGGATGCGTTGGAGCACGAAAATACCATCGCCTTTATGCACAGCGTACAGGATGGCGCGGCAAGCAAGAGCTACGGTTTGGCCGTGGCGGCGTTAGCGGGCGTGCCGCAGCCGGTGATTAAACTGGCGAAACAAAAATTGACGCAACTGGAAAAACTGTCGGCGCAAAGTGCGGATCAAAAACTGCAGAATTTCAGAGCGCTTCAGCAAATGCAGGGCGAACTGGCGTTAATGGAAGAAGACGACGGCAAAAACGCGGCGCTGGAAATGCTGGAAAAACTGGATCCCGACGAACTCAGTCCTAAACAGGCGTTAGCTTATTTATATCAATTAAAAACATTACTTTAGGATAAATGATGAACGTAGCCGAATTTCACCAAAATATCGATCAAATCTGGGACAGCATTGAAGAACAATTAGAAGCGCAGGATGCCGATGCGGATTGCGATCGTCAGGGTTCCGTATTCACGATTACCTTTGATGACCGCAGCCAGATTGTGGTGAATAAACAGGAACCGTTGCTCGAACTTTGGCTGGCAAGCCGTTTGGGCGGATTGCATTTTGCCTGGAAAAATAACGATTGGGTCAATGGACAGGGCGTGCGTTTTTGGGACGCCCTGGCGGAAGCCTGTCGGGCCCACGGTGAACAGGTGAGTTTCGCCTGATGGAAAAAACATCCGAAATTTTGACCGCACTTCAGGTTCTGAAAGAGGTTTTCGGTTATCAGTCTTTTCGTCCCGGACAGGAAGAAGCCGTTAACGCGGCGCTGCAGGGGCAAGACAGCCTGGTGGTGATGGCGACGGGAAACGGCAAATCCCTGTGTTATCAGTTGCCGGCTTTGTGTTTTCCGGGGCTTACGCTGGTTATATCGCCGCTGATTTCGTTGATGAAAGATCAGGTGGATCAACTGCTGGCAAACGGCATTGCGGCGGATTACCTAAATTCCAGCCAAACGTTCGAACAGCAGCAACAGGTACAAAATAAAGCCATTGCCGGTCAACTGAAATTGCTTTATCTTTCCCCTGAAAAGGTAATGACCAACAGTTTTTTTTCCTTTATTTCCCTCTGTCGGGTGAGTTTTATCGCCATTGACGAAGCTCACTGCATTTCCCAATGGGGACATGATTTTCGCCCCGAATATACTCAACTGGGCGGTTTAAAAGCCAGTTTTCCCGATGCGCCGATTATGGCGTTAACCGCCACCGCCGACAGCACGACGCGACAGGATATTCTGCAAAATCTTCGGCTAAATCGACCGCACTTATACGTCGGCAGCTTCGATCGCCCGAATATTCGCTACACGCTGGTGGAAAAATTTAAACCGATGGAACAGCTGTGCAATTTCGTAGCGGCGCAGAAAGGCAAAAGCGGCATTGTGTACTGCAACAGCCGCAATAAAGCGGAAAAAGTCAGCGATGCGCTGAAAAAACGCGGCATCTCGGCGGCTTTTTATCATGCGGGCATGGAAGTGACCGAGCGGGAACGGGTGCAGCGCGATTTTCAACGCGACAACATTCAAGTGGTGGTGGCGACTATCGCATTCGGTATGGGCATCAATAAATCCAACGTACGTTTTGTGGCGCATTTCGATTTATCCCGCAGCATTGAAGCTTATTATCAGGAAACCGGACGAGCTGGGCGCGACGATTTGCCGGCGGAAGCCGTGCTGTTTTACGAGCCTGCGGATTACGGCTGGCTGCATAAAATTTTAATGGAAGAACCGGAATCGGCGCAGCGCGACGTTAAACTGCACAAGCTGGAAGCCATCGGCGAATTTGCCGAAAGCCAGACTTGCCGCCGTTTGGTGTTGTTGAACTATTTCGGCGAAAATCGGCAAAAACCCTGCGGAAACTGCGATATTTGTCTCGATCCGCCGAAAAAATACGACGGGCTGATGGACGCGCAGAAAATTCTGTCCGCCATTTACCGCACCGGACAACGTTTCGGCGTGCAATATGTCATCGGCGTGTTGCGCGGCATGAATAATCAGAAAATCCGCGAACATCGGCACGATACGCTCAGCGTGTACGGAATCGGTAAAGATAAAAGCAAAGAATACTGGCAATCCGTCATTCGCCAGTTAATTCATCTGGGATTTATCCGGCAAGTGATGAACGAAGTGGGCGTGATGCTGCATTTAACCGAAAGCGCCCGCGCGGTGTTGCGGGGCGAAATTAAGCTGGAACTGGCGACGCCGCGCTTATCCGCCATTGCCACGGTTTCTTCGCCGCAACGCAGTGCGGTCACCAATTATGACAAAGATTTATTCGCCCGCTTGCGTTTTTTACGCAAGAAAATTGCCGATCGGGAAAATATTCCGCCGTATATCGTATTCAGCGACGCTACATTGCAGGAAATGTCCCTTTATCAACCTACCAGCAAAGCGGAAATGCTGCAAATCAACGGCGTGGGCGCCATCAAATGGGAACGCTTTGCGCAGCCGTTTATGGCGATAATCAAAGAACATAAAGCGTTGGTTGAACCGGCTAAAAAGCCGCTTTCTCAGTAAAAGTGCGGTCACAAAAAGCAACGCTTTTTGAACGTTGGCTTTGCTAACGGTGGCGAAGCCATAAGTAATCGCACCGGCGATTACGCATAAAAAACGCCACGTTTTTTCTGAAACAAAACCGCATGTTTGTTTCATTTTACAGGCGTTCAGGAACTTTCCTCATGTCTATAAACTCAAATACAGCGAATAAATTACCAATAAAAGGACGTTTTATGAAACTCAATACGAAAATTGTACTTAGCACAATTCTTGCCGGTTTGTTTTCGGCAAGCGCCGGCGCCGCATCTATTCCGCGCGACATTTATGTGCCTGACGATGCGGACATTATCAAGGCGGACCGCCAGGGCGGCGGCGAATTTGAAGCGGAATTCCGTTTGGATTCCCGCGACGTCAGCGTGCCGGAATTAGCGCGGGAAGTGATTGCTCATGCGCGCAGCCGGGGTTTTCATTTAGAAGAGAAAGAGATCAAACGCGATGATGCGGATTTAAAATTTGAACGCGGCGACGAAGAACTGGACGTTTCCATCGAATTAAAAGATCATCACCGTATCGAATATAAAGCGGATTTGGATTTAGATAAAAATTAATCCGTCCAATTGTCTAACGGTTAAAAAGATCATCCGTCTGAATAAAAATTTAGGCGGATTCTTTTTATTTCAGGCTTGAAAAAAGGTTTTTCTCTCCCCATTTAAGCAAAAAGTTTCCACAAAAAGGACAAAATAATGACAACTATCGTATGTGTGCGAAAAGACGGAAAAATCGCGATTGGCGGCGACGGACAGGCGACATTGGGTAACTGTGTGGAAAAAGGCACGGTGCGTAAAGTCCGCCGCAGTTATAAAGGAAAAGTGGTAACCGGATTTGCCGGTTCGACGGCGGATGCCTTCATTCTGCTGGAATTGTTTGAGAAAAAACTGGAATTACACCAGGGTCATCTGGTGAAAAGTGCGGTGGAATTGGCTAAAGAATGGCGCACGGAACGTTCGCTGCGCCGTTTGGAAGCGATGATGATTGTGGCGAACGAAACCGATTTTCTGTTGATATCCGGCAGTGGCGACGTAATCGAACCGGAATTCGACGTGTTAGCCATCGGTTCGGGCGGAAATTATGCAAAATCCGCGGCGCTGGCATTATTGCGGACGCAAAATGATTTAACCGCCGCCGAAATCGTCAAACAAGCGTTAACTATTGCGGGCGATATCGATATTTATACCAACCACAATCATGTTATCGAAGAAATTTAATTTTATCGGCACGAAAGCATATTCGTGCCTTTCACATTTTAAGATGCAACCCATCACATAAGAAAGGAATAGATTATGTCAACAATGACACCAAGAGAAATCGTGTCTGAATTAGATTCTTACATTATTGGCCAAAGCGAAGCGAAACGCGCGGTAGCCATTGCGCTGCGTAACCGCTGGCGCCGTATGCAGCTGCCGGAAGAATTGCGTCAGGAAGTTACGCCGAAAAATATTCTGATGATCGGTCCGACCGGTGTCGGTAAAACGGAAATCGCCCGTCGTTTGGCCAAATTGGCCAATGCGCCTTTTGTAAAAGTGGAAGCGACCAAATTCACCGAAGTGGGTTACGTCGGGAAAGAAGTGGATACGATTATTCGCGATTTAACGGATATTGCGGTGAAGCAGATTCGTAAAATCGAAGTGGAAAAGAACCGAATGAAAGCGCAGGATGCGGCGGAAGAGCGCATTTTAGACATTCTGTTGCCGAGAGCGAAAAATAAATGGGGCGAAATCGAATACGAGAAGGATTCCGCCACCCGCCAAGTGTTCCGCAAAAAATTACGCGAAGGCGCGTTGGACGATAGCGAAATCGACGTGGATATCGCCTCGCAAACCAGTGTGGAAATTATGACGCCGCCGGGCATGGAAGAAATGACCTCGCAGCTTCAATCCCTTTTCGAAGGTTTGGCGCCGAACAGTTCGAAAAAGCGCCGAATGAAAGTGAAAGACGCGATGAAAGTCTTAATCGATGATGAAGCCGCAAAACTGGTTAACAACGAAGATTTGAAACAAAAAGCCATCGAATCGGTGGAACAAAACGGTATCGTGTTTATCGACGAAATCGACAAAATCTGCAAGCAGTCCGACCGCGGCGGCGCCGACGTTTCACGGGAAGGCGTACAGCGGGATTTGCTGCCGATTATCGAAGGTTCGACGGTCAACACTAAACACGGAATGGTAAAAACCGATCATATTCTGTTCATCTGTTCCGGCGCCTTCCAGATTGCCCGTCCGTCGGATTTATTGCCGGAATTACAGGGCCGTTTACCGATTCGGGTGGAATTAAAATCGCTGACCAAAGAAGATTTTGAGCGGATTTTAACCGAACCGAGCGCGTCGTTGACTTTACAGTACAAAGAGTTAATGAAAACCGAAGGTGTGAGCATTGAGTTTACCCCGGACGGCATCAGCAAAATCGCCGAAGCGGCATTTCACGTGAATGAAAAAACCGAAAATATCGGCGCTCGCCGTTTGCACACCGTGCTCGAACGCCTGATGGACGGTATTTCTTTTGATGCCAGCGAACGTTCCGGCGAAAGCGTGGTAATTGATGAAAAATACGTATCGAACGTATTGAATGACGTGGTGGATAACGAAGATTTAAGCCGTTTCATTTTATAAAAAACAACGTAAAAATCGCCCGCACTTTCGAAAAGTGCGGGCGATTTTTTATCAGTTTTTATTTTTTAGCCGATTTTACTTTTTTAGTTTTTGAATTACTTACGGTTTTAGCTTGCGGATTTTCCTGTGCCTGAACCGCTTGAGGAGCCGGTTGCTGATCCGGTTTTACAAAACCTTTTTCTTTCATACAGGCATCAAATTTTACCTGATCCTGGCTGGCACCAACCGATTGCTGGCAGGCTTTCAACGCTTCTTCCACTTTTGGATTGCCGCCTTGTGCGCCCTGTTGAGGCATCGGTGCTTGGTTCATTTCACCCTGAGCCATGGCATCGTGCGGCGGTTCCGGACGATCGTTAGGCGATGAACATGCGGCTAAAGCCAATGTTGTCAGTGCAATACCGAGTAATTTTTTCATAATAAACCCCTTAATTTAGAAATAAAAAGTGGATAGGAAACGTTGCCTATCCACTTTTTTAGAGTTTCGGAACACCGATTAGTTCAGAAAACTATCTATTCCGTTCTTTTCGCCTACACGTCATAAGTGGTGGATGCCGTGTTGCCGCCGCGGCCGGTCCAGTTAGTGTGGAAGAACTCGCCGCGCGGCTTGTCCGTGCGCTCGTAAGTGTGAGCGCCGAAATAGTCGCGTTGCGCCTGCAGTAAATTCGCAGGCACGCGTTCGGAAGTGTAACCGTCTAAGAAGGTAATCGCAGACGCCATGCAAGGCATCGGAATGCCGACTTCGACAGATTTCGCCACCACTTTGCGCCAATCCGCCATGGCATTTTCCAGAATGCCTTTGAAATACGGATCGGAACCCAGGAACACTAAATCCGGATTCGTTTCATAGGCGTCACGAATATTGCCTAAGAATGCGCTGCGAATGATGCAACCTTCGCGCCATAATAAAGCGGTGGCGCCGTAATTGATGTTCCACTCGAATTGCTCGGAAGCTTCGCGAATCAGCATAAAACCTTGAGCGTATGAAATGATTTTTGATGCCAATAACGCTTTTCGTACCGCTTCAATCCAGACGTTTTTATCGCCATCAACGGGTGAAACGGTTTTATTGAATAATTTTGCCGCTTCGACACGTTGTTCTTTGAATGAAGACACGCAACGCGCGAATACGGCTTCGGTAATCAACGTCAACGGAATGCCGAAGTCTAAGGCGTTGATACCCGTCCATTTACCCGTGCCTTTTTGGCCGGCGGTATCCAGGATTTTTTCCACTAACGGCGTGCCGTCAGTATCTTTGTAGGCCAGAATATCCGTTGTAATGTCCACCAGATAGCTGTCCAGCTCGGTTTTTTTCCATGCTTTGAAAATTTCGTGCATTTCGTCGTAGCTTAAGCCCAAGCCTTCTTTTAAGAATTGGTACGCTTCGCAGATTAACTGCATATCGCCGTATTCGATACCGTTGTGAACCATTTTCACAAAATGGCCGGCACCTTCTTTGCCCACCCAATCGCAGCAAGGTTCGCCTTTGTCGGTTTTGGCGGAAATCGCCTGCAAAATCGGTTTTACATAAGGCCAGGCTTCCGGGTTGCCGCCCGGCATGATAGAAGGCCCGTGGCGCGCGCCTTCTTCACCGCCGGAAACGCCGGTGCCGATAAAGCGAATACCTTTTTCCGCCAACGCCTGCGTGCGGCGGTTGGTATCCGGATAATTTGAGTTCCCGCCGTCAATAATGATATCGCCCGGTTCCAAATGCGGCAGTAAAGCGTCGATAAAATGATCCACTACGTCACCGGCACGCACCATTAACATGACTTTACGCGGTTTTTCCAGTTTCGCCGCGAGCTCTTCCAAAGAATATGCGCCGATAATATTCGTGCCTTTCGCCGCGCCTTCTAAAAACTCATCGACTTTAGATGTTGTACGATTGTAAGCTACCACTTTATATCCGTTATCGTTCATATTAAGGATCAAGTTTTGACCCATTACCGCTAAACCGATAACGCCGATATCGCCTTTTACTGACATGTTGATCTCCTGTTTTGGTTAATTTGTGACACGGAAAAAACTCTGAAAATTTTGACCGCACTTTAATTGGGTTAACTGGTAGGTTTGCCAGTTCGCCATTGTAACTTACTGTTTTAGTATATGATTCATAAGGTAATCTGCTAAATATTCGACTTCTAATTGAGTTATTTTATTTAAATAAGGATTTTCTTCCGAGCCTATTTTTTTCTTTATTGGATCATAGGCTCTATGTAATTTTTCTATCCATTCAAGTTGAAATGCATAGTTCTTTTCGATTTCTTCTAACTTATAACGAGTATTGCCTTTTGTTCTGGATGCTGTGAAAACTATATTACATTTATGTTTTTTAATTAGGCATTGTTCAACTCTTTTATTAATTACTGAAGCTGTATCTCCTCCGGTTGAAATGCCAATCTTAATTTTTTTATAAGTAAAGAGAGCTACGACGTCTGCATTTTCATTTGAAAAATCATCGTCATATCCTAGAAACTGTAATTCAGAAATATCTTTTAAATGGGATATAAAAGCTTTTAATGCTGTTGTTTTTCCTGAATTAGATTTGCCATATAAAGCAATCAAATAGTTTTTCATAGTTCATTCCTTTTTTGGTTAATTTATGACACGGAAAAAACTCTGAAAATTTTGACCGCACTTTTATTCTTTATGTTACCGGCAGCGCCGATTTCCGCTAAGACGGTTCGCCTCACGGTTAATTCTGTTCGTGGCGTTTAAATTTCTCTGATTTGAGATTTCCCCGTTTCCAGCGTATCAAGCCACTGCCAACTTTCTTGCCCCAATAATTTATCATTATCCGAACGGAATTCGGTAGTACATTTACCCAAACGGTTTTCCAGCCGAGTATTTAAATGCTGATAAGTAAAGGATATTTTATTTTCGCTTATCCATTTCCCAATCAGGAAACCTTTAGCTATTTCACCGCCGTAATATTCCGCCCAAATCATTTTATCTTGTTGATAATAATAAAATTTAGTTTCACCGCTGACTTCGCCGTTTTCACTGTTTTGCACGGCGGTAAAAATTTTATTGTTTAAGTTAAACATGTTTTGTTCCATTTGCTAAAGACGGCAAGCTCATTCGGCCCCCCCCACGATGGCGCCCCACGATGGCGCGCGTCTCCTGACGCGTGCCTTTTAACTATTTTTAAGCACGCGTCGGGAGACGCGCGCTATCCCAAGCTATCCAAAAATTACTTATTAAAAATCGCCGCTAACTGATCTTTATCCAACACCACATCTCCATTTTCCAACACTAACGCGGGGATGCCGATGTAGCCGTTTTGTGTGACGGTTTCGAAGGCCGGGTGGTTGTCGCGTAATTTCAAAAAGGCTTTTAATCCTGCCGGATTGCCCACCATATCCACTTTTT
>Ga0129307_1002267_pt1 | contig 15906 bp, 2 predicted proteins | sample P1105metagenome_FD_94437 | JGI IMG/M metagenome (GOLD analysis project Ga0129307, IMG submission 94437) | Capybara group fecal microbial communities from Wisconsin, USA - P1105 metagenome | ecosystem: Host-associated > Mammals > Digestive system > Large intestine > Fecal | place: USA: Wisconsin... | reverse complement strand
GCGAGCGAAGCTATGAATATAGCGGAGGGTGTGAGGCGCGGCAGTCGCGCAAGAGGAGTGGTCTTGGCTCGCAGGCGTAGGAGAGGCCCGAGTACGCAACCAGAGATAGACGCCGAGGCACGGCAGGCTAAGCGGAGCTTGTTGTCTGAAGCGCGGAAGCCGTAGCGACGCCAAGACCCGACGGTTTGAGCGAGCTGCCGCGCCGAGCGCCCGGAGCGGTCAGTGTCGCAGAGTGCGCAGATGTTGCGGTCAATTGTGATTGTCGTCGCCCCCGCGATTTGCCTGGCATTGAGCGGTAGTGATCCATAATTTGTGCGGGCGACAATCACAATCGCCCGCGCGGTGATCAGTCGGGAGGGTCGCGCCTGTCGCGACCGAGTAAGAAGGAGTTTTTCTTTTCAACATTGAAGCGGCGAGACGCCGCTTCCCCCAGTCAGTGCTCGTGTTGCAAACTCACCGCTAACGAAGCCCCGTTCCCAAGCGATTCACAAGCGAGCGAAGCTATGAATATAGCGGAGGGTGTGAGGCGCGGCAGTCGCGCAAGAGGAGTGGTCTTGGCTCGCAGGCGTAGGAGGCGTATCGTATGCAACCAGTTAGTGTTCGCATAGCAAACACAACCAGAACGAAGCCTAGCCGTTCACGAGAGATTCACAAGTGAACGAAGCAATGAATATAGTGGAGGGTGTGAGGCGCGGCAGTCGCGCAAGAGGAGTGGTCATGGCTCGCAGGCGTAGGAGAGGCCCGAGTACGCAACCAGAGATAGACGCCGAGGCACGGCAGACTAAGCGAAGCTTATTGTCTGAAGTGCGAGAGCCGTAGCGACGCCAAGACCCGACGGTTTGAGCGAGCTGCCGCGCCGAGCGCCCGTAGCGCGCCGAGCGCCCGGAAATTTTGGCTGTCGTGGTGGACTTTGCCAATGAAATATGCTATATTTAACGGGAATGGTCATAGGAGATATTGTCGCTTCGAACGGTTCGAAGTGCCTTTGTCCCTTGTGCCGTAAGGTGTTGACAAGCTGTAAAAGGCCTGAAAACATTGTGTATTCTTTATGTCGATAGTGGGAGGTAGAGCATGTTGAAAGGCATGACGAGATTCGCGACGCTGCTCGCAGCGGTCGTGGCGCAAGGCATCGGCGCGGCTCGCGCGGATGTGCGCGAGCTCGTTGACGCGGGAAAAATTTCCTGGTCGGGTTCTCCCGCCGTCATCTATCTTAACGCCGACGGCACAACCGCCGACGAGACCACATACTCCCACCTCGTCCTTAAGTATACCCAGACCGGCAACGCCGGCACACTCACCATTGCCGACGGCGTCAAGGCCGGCGCACGCATTCTCCTTGTTGGCGGCGGCGGCGCGGGCGGAAGCGCGACTGGTACAAACAGGAATGCTGGTGCTGGTGGCGGTGGCGGTGCCGGCGGCTTCGTGGAGGCTGCGGAAACCCTAGAATCAAATACGTATACCGTAAACGTTGGCACAGGAGGTGTCGCTGTAGCCAAGTCTGTAGGAGGAAACGGTGGCAGTTCTTTGATTGGAGTAGGAGACGAGGTTGTATTAGAGGCACTGGGCGGCGGCGGCGGCGGTGCTGCCAGCGATGGTAATTCCGGGGCCTCAGGCGGTGGCGGATCTCAGCAGTATGCTAGCAAAACCACAACGCCACACATAGGGGGTGCGGCGGTTGAGGGGCAGGGTCATGCTGGCGGCTTGGGAGATGTAGGTTTCTCAGCTGGCGGCGGTGGTGGCGCTGGGACAGCAGGAGGTCCTAGTCGCGAATCAAATGTAGGTGGCAATGGCGGTGATGGTCTTTCCAGCTCAATTATCCTTGATGGAGATGGGAACCCAATCTTTTACGCTGGTGGCGGCGGTGGCGGAACGCGCACGCAGACAGAAGAATCAGACCTCGGGTTAGGAGGCAACGGCGGCGGTGGTAACGGTGGCGGAGAGGCTGGTGCCACTCAAGGTGTCGATGGCCTAGGTGGCGGCGGCGGCGGAAGCAGTCTAGGCGGAGACGGCGGTAATGGCGGAAGTGGTGTCGTCATTATCCGCATTACATCGGCTGTAGAGACGAAGATCGATGTTCCGTCGATTGACAATGTCCCGTACAGCGGCGAGAATGTCGTTGCTTTTGATTTCGGCTTTGCGTACAAGTTTGTCGGGGGCGTGACGAACGCGACGGAAATTGACACATATACGTTCCAGGTCGAGCCGCAGGAAGGGTTCGAGTGGAAGACGGGCGGCACGGATGCCAAGCCGATTACTTGGCGTATCGTCAAGCGCGCAATTGACCTTCCCGTCGTTGCGACAGATCTCGTCTATACCCCGGGCGTCGACCAGATCGGCGTAACGGTTAGCGACGACTACGCGACTTTCTGCACTTTCACCGACTCGAGCGTTACGAACGCCACCGATGCAGGAGTCTATTCCTTTACGGTGCGGCTTAACGACACGGAGCGCACGTGCTGGAAGGACGGCACGACCCGCGTGATTTCCGACGCTTGGCAGATTGCCCCTATCGCAGTCCCCGTTCCCGTCGCGAAGGACGGGCTTGTCTACACCGGTGCGGACCAGAACGGTTTCGAATCCCTCGACCTTGAGCGCTATGAGCTCACGGCGGGCGTCACGAACGCTACGGCCGGTGGCGCGCATGCGTTCACCTTCTCGCTTCTCGGCAACACTGCCGATGTGAAGAACTACGTCTGGAACACCAATCCCAAGACGGCCGATGATTATTCCGGTGAATGGACCATTTCCGCCGCCGCGAACTCGATAATCTCCCTCGAGATCGACGGATGGAAGGTCGGGCTCACGCCCAATCCGCCCCGCATCAACGCGAGGTTTGGTGCCGACACAGCGGTCTACAAGTACGGATTCGGCACGAGCGAAGAGTCCGTAGCGACCTGGTTCGACGATCCGAACAACGTGAATGCCGCCGGAAAGTGGATCGTCAAGGCCGATATTGCGGCAACAGACAGCTGGACCGCAGCCCATGACATCTGCGTTTTTGAGATGTGGGACGATCCATCGGCGATTTACCACGACAGCGCGGAAATCTATGTCAAGGGACGTGCTGGTGCGACAACAACGCTCGAGGGCTTCCCAGTCTTCGTCAAGATCTCTGCCGCTCGCATGCCCGGCTTCGACTACGCCCTTGCTGGCAACAAGTGTGACGGACTCCTCTTTGTCGACGAATTCGGCAACCTTCTCCCCTACGAAGTCGAAACATACGACGCGTCGGGAGAGTCCATACTCTGGGTCAAGCTTGCGAAGCTTCCGCCGACGGGCGTTACGCTTACGATGTACTGGAACATCAAGAACGGACAGTCGGCGCCGTATCCGTATTCCCCGAAGGCTGTCTGGAGCGATTACACGGGCGTTTGGCACTTCAGCGAGTCCGAAGGCGGCGCAAAGACGATTCTTGACTCCACGGCAAACGGAATCAACGGCGCGGCGCACTCCAACTCCCTGGTTACCCCGGGTGTTGTAGGCAACAGCCGCGGCAGGACGGACGCGACTGGCGGCTCGGGCAATATGATGAAGGTCGAAGCCAAATCGGTACTCGATACGCTTACGCCTACGTTCACGATCTCGGGTTGGGTGATGTTGACGACGACGGAAATCAACTGGGGCTATCTATATTCCCGCAAGGAATCCGACGCGTATGTCTCCTGGGGCTGGCAGTTCCGCGGGAACGGAGACCTCAACACCGTTCGCGTGTATTCCCGCGGCAACGCCGACAGCGATCAGCAGCGAAATCTTTTCAATACGAGCGGAAAGTTCGCAGCCAATAAGTGGACGAAGTACGATGTAGTATATTCCAACGAAACCGTGTCGGTCTACCTTGACGGAGCTAGTATTGGAACGCAGAACATAATCCCGGCGGGTCCTGCGGTCAACGGAAACCTTGCGTTCACGGTCGGCGGACTTAACGGTGGCGGTCACGGCACACTCAAGGGCTACAACGACGAGGTGCGTCTGAGGAAGGGCACGGTCGACGCCGAATGGATCGCGATGGAATACGAGTCAATCCACGACGAATCGTTCACCACGAACTCCATCGTTAAGCGCGACGGACTCAAGCTCAACGCGTGGCTGGAGCTTCCCAAGATGAACAAGACATCGTGGGACGTCAAGGACGCGGCCGGCACGATCACTTCGATGGGACGCCTCCTCTACGGCAATGTCGCGGTTTCCATCTTCTCAGTGTACGACGAGACGGAGACATACGATAGCATCGCTGACATCACTGAGGAAGGTCTCTACCGCGCAACGTTCTACGCTACGGATGCTGACGACTGCGCGCCTATCTCCTACTCCATCGACATCCGCGTCGTCACCAGCAAGCCGTATACGGATATTGTTGGCAACGGAGGCGATTCCGGTCGTGTTTTGCTAATGAACAACCATACTGCAAAATCTGGGGTTGTGAATGTAGACTATCAGGGTTGGTTTGATGCGGACAATGCGGGTGCTTATAAGGCGGACACACCGACATACTGGCACCATGAAAATCTTTCGGCTCCCTCTGTTGCGACATTCAATTTGTTGAATGGTTCGGAATCAATTCTTTACAAATTGGGAGGGGCTCGTCTTTGGCATTTAGTGAATTGCCGACATGGCAATACTTTCCCCAAATCTGAAAATCCTGATCTTGTTCCAACGCAAAATTATTTATCGTGGAATACAACATATTCCCGAGGGATTATGGATCACACTATCTTGAAGCGTACTGGATTGCAGGCAGCAGCAGACCATACTACCGTCGGACAGCTTGTAATGCAGAACACGGCAGATGCGGTGGTATATTCGTCGTGCTTTACAAATGGCATCGGCACAATCTACTTCGATGCAGTCAACGGCTGGTGCCGTAGCACGGAGAACTATGAAAACTACAAGCTTGTGGTCGAAGTTTGCACGAATACCGTCGACGGACTTGAACCGACGGATGAAAACTCTTTCACTGTGGTCGAAGGGACTGATGAAGGGGGATTGCCCATCATCACAACAAACTGGTATGGAAAACTTGAGGGGCAGTGGGTTCCTGCCCAGATGACGCCGTACAGGCGCGATATCACCGAGGGCAATCTCGAGTTCGAGAAGGAGGATCCGACTGAGGAGCTTACACTCGACATCGCCAACGGCGGAACTATGGATAACTTCTTCCGCGTCATTGTTCCGCTTGATATCCACGGCCCAGTTCGCTTCCGCATAAGGCGTACCTCTTCTGACGCAAACTGGCCAGCAGACAACTCCTCCTTCATCCTCCTCGACAATATTATCGCTTCGCTGCCTGCGATGAGGGGCGATCTGTTCTCCGCCGGACACTTCGACGAGACGAAGTCGAACAACACGACGCTTGGCTGGGAGCTGGCGGCGAACGTGCCGTATCCGTCGCAGAAGGACGAGTCCGTCATCGGGCGCGCCAAGGCGGAGTACTATGTTAACGACGGCGATGGCACGGCGATAGACACGTCGAAGTTCTTCTCTGGTGCCAAGGTTCACTACCGCTGGCGCTACCTAAACCAGCTCTCGTCACCGTGGAAGGAGATCGACCTCGACCCGGGTAATGGATTCAAGGCGCTTTCTGCGTTCGAACTTCCCGGACATACCTGCGATGTTGAGTACTGGTACGAATACAGCCTGCAGGCGCCGTTCTACAGCTACGTCGACTATTCCGGACTCGGCAAGGCGATTGACTACACCGAGGAGCGTGGCGTCATAACGAACAGGCTATCCTCCGCCGAGCTGCCGAGCGGCGGCACGGACTGGTTCTTCCGCGTGCGCGAAGGCAAGAGCGCATTTTCGGGCGTCGACATCGTCTTTGCACGCGGCGAAGGCGCCGCGGTGGAGCGTGTCCATATGGCGCTTGTCGGCAACAACTCCTGGCGCGGCTTCATCCAGACGAGGGAGGACCAGAAGGGCGATCTCCTGTACCGCATCGAGGCGTTCGACCGCCAGACTGAGGAATACGCCGAGTACGCGGCGTCGACGAATTTCTGGTTCTGCAACTTCGAGAACATGGAGCTCCCGATAAGCTCGTCGCTTTCCGAGGGAGGGGCCGACAACTGGTCGACAGTTGCGCTCGACGCGGTGACGGGCTACATAATGTTCCAGATCGACGACGAGACGAAGTCGATCACTGTCGTGCACGCCGACTACCAGAACTTCAACCTCTGGAGCGACGCGCTCAACTGCAAGGACAACAACGGCAGGAGCCCGATTTTCGTCGGTACCTCCACGAAGAACGCGTACAAGATCGGCGTCTCGCCGATGAAGCAGACATTCAGCGAGGACTTCTCGACATGGCTCACGATGCCTGCAACGAACACTTATTGGCAGGTTCCGACATATGCCGACGTCAACCACCTCTACGGACATGAAGCGTACGAAACGTTCAGCAGTGACACGAACGGTCTGTGGGCTATCGGACAGGGCATGTGGGTCTCGAAGTGGTACAAGGAGGACACGGACGGCTCGGGCGTCGCCATCCAGATGGAGGGCAACGGAAAGGGCTACCTGCAGTTCACGGACGCGCCCGCCGCGCCGCGCGGACTGGAGTCCGTTTCGTTCAACGCCCGCCTCGGTCAGTTCATCCGCTTCGACGACTTCGCCTACTACTACGGCTCCGTCATCTCGAAGATGCAGAACTATACGTTCCTCACGCGTTCCGCCTTCGACCTGGCGAAGAACAAGGGCTTCAGCGGTAACGCGTCGCTCTCGCTCGTCGCAAACTACCTGCCGTCTAAGGGCTGCTACGAAGCTCGCTGGGAGTGGATCGGCACCAACCTCAAGAACAAGAACAACTCCAAGGGCCAGCGCCTGTGCCTGTACCGCTGGAACGTCAATGGAGACGGAACGAAGACATCAACGCTCATCTCGGCGTGGACGAACGACGTGATTTCCACGAAGGAAGTAACGGCAATTGACGCCAACAACCGCTTCATGCCGTTCATGATATCCGTCTCCAACGACGTCGCTAACGCGTGCACCTGGGTGCTTGCGGGCGTTCGTCTTGACGAGGGCAGCAACGGCGCCAACAACGGAATACGCCTTGGCGACGCTTGGACCAACTACGGCAGCAAGTGGCACTACATACGCTTCCGCGACAATTCGACGAAGCGCCTCGCCAAGGGCACGTACGGTGTCCTTTCCGCGAACTGCGACGGTGTTTTCGGCCGTCCGCAGATTTCCTACAAGGCGCTTGCGGAAGTCGTGAACACAACTCTCGGCGGCGGGCGTAGCGAGAAGCTTAAGAATCAGACGCTCGCAATTTCAACAGGACTAGATCCTCTTAACATCTGCGCCACCGACTTCAAACCGCGAGCTTCTGCCGACGAAGAAATCGACTGGAACATCATTCCGGGGCGGATGACCAACTACTATTCGACGGACGTTCTCAACGCCATCCAGAGCTCGCCTGTCGCGCAGAAGCTCGAGATCTACGTCGGAACGGCCGGAAGGGCCGACTTCGGCTCAACGCCGCTCACGACCATCGACCTCGCGAGCTTCGGCGGCAGCCCGTTCACGGTTCCGCTCTACACGACAAAGGACTGCTCGGTGAAGTTCAAGGTCGCCGGCTCCCTCGAGGACGTGCGTACGGACATCGTGATCGACTCCGTGTCGCTCAAGCAGTGGCGCGGCGGAAACTGGAACGTGGATGGATCCGTCAACGGCGTGTCGCAGTATCTCCCCGCGTGGGCCGATCCCGACCACCGTTCGAACATCAACGGCTACTCCAACTTTGTGTTCACCTCGTGCTGGGTCATCGACAACAACATCCTCATGAGCGCCAAGAGGTCCGATCTCCAGACGCCGAGCGCGATCCGCTCTCCGCTGATGGACGGCTACCTCAGGAACGGACGCGGCGGCGACGGCACGATGCGCGGCAAGGGCCTCGGCATGATGTCCGTCGAGTACAAGAACGCCCAGCCGAACACGATTCTCCAGCTTCAGATCGCGACGAACGACGTCTCCACGTCGACTGTCGACGGATACGACCTGTCGTTCGACGACGCCATCTGGACCACGGTCACCAACTTCAACTTCTCGACGATGTCGTCGTCCGAGCGTCTCAAGGGCGTCCTCAACTGCCACCTGGGTCTCCACGACGTCACTGGCGTGATGCGTCTCATCGTCTCGACCAACGTCATCGCGGCGGTCCAGAACGTGACCGATACGTCGCGCTTCGGCGAGGTGACGATCACGAAGATCGTCTGCCGCGACGAGCCTGCGGTCGACATCCACAGCTGGTGGGGCTGGAACATGAGGACGGTCGGAGGCGATCAGGACCGAGAGAAGAGGATGTTCATCTCCGACTACTCGTACGCGGCCGGCGACATGGGCCTTTCGGCGGCGCTCAACAACTCGGTCGCGAACGACTCCACGTCGTGGATCGACCTGAGCGACCGCGAGTCGTACCTTCCGCACAAGCCGTTCGTGCAGACGCCGACGTTCACGTCCAACGTCGTCGGCGAGGTCTCGTTTAAGGCGAGGAAGTACAGCGGTTCCGATCCGGCGGCGACGCTCGTCCTCTTCGGTTCCGTCGACGCTTCCGAGACGGACGAAGGCACGTGGAAGAAGCTTGACGGCGGCGTGTTCTCGGTGACGAACGCTTACTACGAGACATACACCTTCAAGACCGATCCGGGCCAGGCGTACAAGGCGTTCCGCCTCGCGGTCGTCGGCGTTTCGGGAATCACCGAGGATCCGTCCGGCGGCGGCAACGGACTGCCCCCTGGCGTGATGGCCCCGGAGCGCGTGCTTATCGACGAGATGTACGTGAGCGAGGCGATCCGCGCGAGGATGGGCTTCAGGAACATCGGCTGCTTCAAGAGCGACATGATCGGCACGACTGAGGTTCCGGGCGTTCCCGGCAGGCTCGAGCAGCCGCTCTGCGAGGAGTCGTGGGGCGTGCAGTGCGAGGTCTACGGTGCGCAGCTGGCGGACGACATCGACTTCAGCCGCAAGCCGCGCGTGAGGCTGCACTGGTTCGAGGGGACGTATCCGTGGGGCTTCGAGAAGTGGGGCGAGATGTCCGAGGGGCAGGGTCACCATGCGGCGTGGCTCTCGCCTGTGACTGGCGGCGACGAAGGGCGCTACGTTTACCGCTCCAGCCAGCGCACGAGCCCCGAGGCGGTCGTCCCGATGTCGACCTTCGCTCCGACGCCGGTGCAGTACATGCTTGAGGTCGTCTACTACACCGTCGGCTCGACGGTGGCGGTGACGAACACGATAGCGCAGTCCGACTGGCAGGTTCCGGAGTGGTACAAGCCGCTCGACTACAACAGCGACCCGCAGTACGGCAACGGCAGGACGTTTGCGGCGTTCAACATCCTGGACAACGTCGCGCCGGGCTGGGCGTGGATCAACGAGGTCAACATCACCGGCGACATCGACATCAACTACGAGAACACGGACGCCGACTTCCAGTACGTCGAGATTGCGCAGCCGCCGGAGGCGGACATCTCCGGGTGGTCGGTTAGGCTCCTCGAGTCGGGCGAAGGCGTAGGCAGCGGCATCGTGATAACGAACGTCCTCGCCACTTTCGGCAACTACGAGCTGGAGGGCAAGAAGGACGCGAAGTGGATCGACCCGAACGCGAACATGGTTTTCCGCGTGCTGGCGAACAAGGCGGCGAGGGCGAACGGCAACCTCAGCTACGACGACGGCACTCTCGACGCGGTGTGGGATCCGGAGCGCGCGGACCAGTGGTCGGCGGTGTTCACGCGCGCCGGCGAGATATCGTCGTTCGACGCGGTCGCGCTGCAGCTCGTCAGGACGAGCGGCATCGTCGAACACGAGATCGTCGTGAAGGGCACGAACATGTGGGAGGACCTCAACATCCTCGAGCCCACGTGGTCGGTGAACACGAAGGCCTACCTCGAGTCGAAGATGCCGAAGACGGACTTCGTGCTGACGCCGTACGACAACCAGGGCGAGCCCTACTCGACCGGCGTCGTCCAGAACAACGGCGCCGTCTCGAACGACTGGTCGAACCTCAGGATCAAGACGCCTGGCAGGATCAACCAGGGCCAGGTGATCGATCCCGACCACCCGCTGCCGAGCGGCGAGGACGTCATCGTGTACCTCACGGTGAACGGAGACCACATCGGGCAGTGGAACGGCGAGATCTTCACAAACTCGATGATCATGGTGTCCGTCACGAAGGGCAGCCAGCGCGGCACGAACGTGACGTACAGGGTCGACCCGTGGTACGTTGTCGGCACGCTGACGACGAACGGGGTGTCGGCGCTTGGCGGACTTCAGCAGACAAAGGCGACGCAGCCGCGCGAGTATGTCTTCGAGGGCATCGGCAAGGGTGTGTCCAACAACGTCGTCGTCGTGGCGTCCGCGGCGCCCGATCCGAAGATCGCCGAGCTTGGCTGCGGCGAGGACAACGAGTACCGTCCGGCGGTCATCGACTGGCTTGAGAAGGGCACGGACCTCTACGGCAATCCGTTCCAGGACATCGAGTCCGGCGAGATTAAGCTTGCGGAGTTCTGCACGCTCAACGGAACGGTCGTGACGAACCTCACGCTTACCGAGATGTACTGGCTCGACATGGACCCGACGGCCGGGCAGCTCGCGCTCATCGGCGGAATGGCAGAGGCGCCGGCGGCTCATCATTGGATTGCGGGCGACGGCTCGGAGTGGGAGAATCTTAGGATGGGCGTCTACATGATGATCACGAACAAGAGCGATACGGTCGTGGAGCGCGAGTTCCGGCGCGGGCCGAACGACTTCGGCACGCACTGGACGCCGTACGCGCTGCGCGGACTCGTGCCTGGTTCCAACTCGCTTGGGTACGATCCGGTCCTGTCGGACTGGGACAGCGTCACGTTCAAGGTGACGGGCCGCTTGCTGAACGGACTCACCAAGCCGGGCGAGCTGAGGAACTGGAGGCCGCTCAGGTGGTTCGTGTTCACCGAGGATTCGTTCACTGCCGACGGACTTTCGCGCATCGAGATCATCGATCCGCACTCCAGCGAGTCCATGGGTGGCTGGACGGAGGAGGACCTGGAGTCCCCGATCGGCTACTTCTGGTCGATCGACACGCGTCTCCAGCCTATCACGATCGAGACTTTGAAGAAGGAGAACTACTATGGCGAATAGTGCGATCACGAGGGTGGCGGCTGCCGCGCTCGCGGCGGCGTGCTGCGCGTTCGTAGGCGGATGCGGGAAGGACGAGGCCCCGAAGGAGGAGGCCGCGGCGACCCCTGAGGCATACAAGCGCATAAAGGACGCCGAGTACATCGAAGCGCTGGAAAAGCAGCGCGGCGAGCAGAAGGACATAACGAGGAGGATCGTCGCGCTTCAGGCGGAGCTTGCCGCCCTTGGCGCAGAGACGAACACCCCCAAGGCGGCCGAGATCATGGAGTCTCTACAGGCGGAGAAGGAGCGCATGCTCAAGAACCGCATAAAGTCACAGGCGCTCGTTCGCGACAGAATGAACCGCGAACACGAGTCCGCCAAGGCAATTGAAGAAGCTTCGAAGCAGAAGGGCAAGTAAAAACTATGAAAAAGAAACTGATCACACTGGTCATATCCGCAGCGCTCGGACTCTTCGCGGGGCTCTCCGCAAAGGCCGCAGCAGGGGACATATACGACATCTGTCCGTGCGACGAGTTCGGCACCGACCTGCCGGGCGCGTACACAGACTATGCCCATCCCGTCGACGCGGGCAGCGAGCTGTACTTCAAGGTGCGTCTCATCGCCCGCCAGGCCAATGGCAACAGGTGGTACATCAAGTACCTCGGGCTTGGCGACGACTTCGTGATGAACGCGCTGTATCCGATGCAGATCGGCATCTATGTTTCGGGCAAGCGCGAGTATGCAACCCTTGTCGAGCAGCGCGAAAGGGGCAACTTCACGACGGAGCTGATCTTCAAGTACGTCACGAAGCCGGGCGACTTCGCGATGCCGATCAGGCTCGCCACGGAGACTGGTCCCGCCGGCGACGACGGTTCGAGCGGCGCGTACGCGTTCAACCCGAACCGCGACTTCTGGGACTTCCGCTTCGATGAGACGACCGACAACGGCGACGGCACGGTGACGACGAACACAGTCGCGTGCTCTTGGCTCATCGCGTCGACTCCCTCGCTTGTCGAGGTCGGCGTTCAGCGCAAGAACGACTACTCCCTCGAGAAGTGCGGCTTCTTCGTCAAGACGGTCGACTTCTCGCCGGATCCCGAGAGCAACGAGTACTGGCGCTCGATCCACGAGAACTCCACCATCACCGGCGGCGGCACGGTGCCGAAGCTGGTCGCGAGCGCCGCGCCGGAAGCGGAGGTCACGCTCTATGTGTGGTCCGAGAACGAGGACGTCTTCTACGTCAACACCGACAACGTCGTCAACATGCGCGTCAACGCGCAGGGAGACATCGAGCCCAGGCACGTCGGAAGCGTCACCTTCCAGGGCGGGCAGATCACCAAGGACTTCTCCATAGTCGGCGCGACCGACGGCGAGGGCATGACGGCTAACATCGTCCTCAGCGCATATCCGCAGTACAACTTCTCCGCCAAGACAGAGAAGCTTCTCCAGGACTTCCTCACCGCGAAGGTGAGGTGCATCGAGGCGCTGCCCCCGAGCGTCATCGTCGAATGCGACCGCAACACCGCCTACGCGAACGGCGACTACACGACCTACGCGGCGGTCCTGAACGTCTACCTCTCGCAGGCGTACGAGGAGAGCGCGATCGACGTCTCCATCACGCCGATGTTCACGGACGGCAGCACGACTGACTGGAAGCAGTACCTCAGGTTCAGCACTACGTCCGACACGATCGACGAGCCGATGGTCGACGGCAGCGACGCGGTCATTCCGACCGTGAGGATTCCTGCGGGGACGACGGACAAGCAGACGATCTACGTATTCGCCCTCCGCTCCGACACGCACACGATCGGCAGCGCCAAGGTGAAGTTCCAGTCCGCGATCGTCGACAACCCCACTGCTGACGCGGCGATTCAGGAGAAGGGCGCCAAGTCCATCAACATCTCCGCCGAGACGACTGCGATCATCGCGCCTTCGGAGGGCTCGAAGGCCGTCTCCACGACCTGCAACGACGACTATCCGTTCACGATTGCGGTCAGCGACACGTTCGCCGACACGCACGACACGACGACGGGCTACAGGATCTTCGTCAAGTACAGGAGCTCCGACATGTTCGTCCCGTTGCCGGACAGCTACTACGTCGGCGACGGCGGCGCGCTCTACAAGCTCGACCTCACCGACCCGGACCATCCCGTCAAGACGACGGACCAGCCGATTCTCAAGTACACCTCGTCCGGCACTGACATCGAGAGCCAGGTGTACGTCGTCGCGCCGGTGAACCCGAACACGGGCAGCGCGAAGAAGAGCGAGATCCGCACGTTCCTCGCGGACGTCCGCGAGGCGAGGTCCGCAACGCTGAGCTACTGGGACGAGAGCTTCACCGAGGAGAAGCGCTCCTTCCAGGAAGGCGAGTCGGCGGCGATCAGGATCAGCCTCTCCGAGCCCTACGAGGACGAGTCGCATCCGATCTACGCGTTCCTCAAGCCGAGCTCCGGCGCGACGCCCGACATGTTCTCGGCCGCACCAAACAACTTCATCCTCGGCGCGGCAGAACCCGAGGGCATTCCGGTCACGAGCGTCGGCGACACTGTCGAGGGAATCATCACGTTCCTTGACGGATACCGCACGCCCGGCCTCACGATTGCGTTCGAAGTCGTCTTCTCCGACGACCAGAACTGGGACGGCGTCGACGAGTCGAAGAGGGTGAAGGGCTATGCCTCGACCAAGCCGACGATCAAGATCTACAACGTCGAGCCGACCATCAACCGCATGGAGATGAACGGCATCAAGGCGACGGGCGACGGCTACCATTTCAACAACAAGCTTCCCCAGGGGCAGCAGCAGAAGTTCACGCTCTACGTCGCCGACCCCGGAACTTACGACCTCGTCAACGACGTCAAGCCCTTCCAGGTGCGCTGGACGGCGATGATGACGGACGGCACGGTCTACGACGACCCGATCGTCATCGAGGGCAACCCGAGGGAGAATCCGTTCGAGTACTCCTTCCCCGCGGCGGGCGAGTGGGAAATCACCGCCGAGGTCATGGACAAGGACATGCTCGACTGGAGCGAGGTCACATACACGGTCTACGTGACGGTCCTCGACCAGCCGGCCGTCGAGCAGCCCGGCGAAGACGTCTTCCTCGCCGAGAAGCTCACGGCGAATGAGCTGGAGAAGAGGAAGTTCAATGTCGGCGTCGGATACTGGGATCCGAAGTACAACGGAGACCTCACCGTCGTCGTCAAGGTGTCCGAGGCCGTTCCCGGCAAGGTGAACCCCGGCACACTCAAGCTCGACCCTGCATACGCGCTCACTCCGGAAGCGGCTCAGACGCTCCTCAACACGCTCGCCGATCCCGCGCATCCGTATGACGCGAACAGCGACTACTACGTCATCACGCTGAATAAGACGCAGCTCCAGCTCGGCATCGGCTACGCCGAGCTCGACGGTACGGACAACGCCTCCATCAGCGGCTTCAGGATCACCTCTTTCGTGATCAACGACGACGTGCTGCCTACGAGCGGCAAGGCGGCGAACGCTTACTACCTCGAGTCCGCGCCCACGATGGTCTACATCGACAACCTCGTTCCCGAGCTCGGCAACTGCACGCTCGAGAACACGAACGCGTGGAAGGTCGCCGGCGGCTCTGCGACGCAGTATCCGATCAGGTGGCAGGTGCGCTACGACGTCGACCGCGACTGGGACACGCCGTGGGCCGACGGCTCCGGCACGGGCATCAAGATCACCTTCTCCGGCTGCCAGAACGCGGCCGAGGAGTCGACGATGATCACCGAGGCGCGCTCCGGCACGTTCATCCCGAACTTCGGCAATGCGCAGGGCGACCAGATCGTCACGATGACGATTGAGGACAAGGACGGCGGCGTGATCACGTTCTCGTACATGTACTTCGTCGAGCCCTCCAAGTTCCTCAGGACGATTGCGTCCGGTCCTTCGGGCGGCGTCGGCACGACCCTTTCGCGCAAGTACTCGCAGGCGAAGGGACGCGGCGAGGGCCACATCTGGGTCAACGGCGGAACGCTCGACCCGGGCGAGAGCAACTACTTCAACTTCATGTGGAACTGCGGTTCGCGCATGTCCGTCGAGGTGTACGGCTGGGGCTACAAGGTCGGCGACATCGACGACGGCACGCTCAAGCAGTGGGACTTCAAGGTCTCGCCCACGGGCAAGCCGACGGAAGGCGCCCCGTACTACGCGTATCCGAATGACCAGTACGACTCCTACCTCTACACGTGGCTGAGCCATGTCCTTGGCGATAACGGCGGCCTCACGTCCTCGAGCCTCAGCGACTCGGCGATTCCCGAGATTGCGGGCCAGCTGACGATGCCCACGCCTCTCGGCCTCCCGGGCGAGGCGTCCGAGAGCGGCGGCTACGTCGACACCTACGTCGAAGCGGTCTTCGCACGCGAATGGCGCGCCGCCGACAACTGCGGCGATATCAACCAGGACGGTATTCCTGACCGCACGCTCATAGACTACGACTTCGGCATCGTGTTCGACGGTGTCGGCGACTTGGTCGACCAGTCCGGCTTCAACAACGACAACGACTTCCTGCCGTCGCTCTCGACGAGCGGGAACAGGCTCGTCCCGAGCATCGCGTCCGACTGGGCGACGAAGGGCGGCGCCTTCAACGCGTTCCTCGAGGTCCGCGGCTTCGGCTCCGGACTTAACGCGGGCTACAAAAACGCCGACGGCAGCGACCCGGCCCCGGACTACAGCGCGAACGAGAAGAGGGCCTACCTCGCCTGGAAGGAGATCGCGACTGTCGAAGCGCTCCAGGGCATGGGCGAGGACGCGTTGAACGAGCTCTTCAACCAGGTGGCCAACCTTGCGCTCGCCACGGCG
>Ga0129307_1002266_pt1 | contig 15908 bp, 15 predicted proteins | sample P1105metagenome_FD_94437 | JGI IMG/M metagenome (GOLD analysis project Ga0129307, IMG submission 94437) | Capybara group fecal microbial communities from Wisconsin, USA - P1105 metagenome | ecosystem: Host-associated > Mammals > Digestive system > Large intestine > Fecal | place: USA: Wisconsin... | reverse complement strand
GAAAGCACGAATCGGTGACCCGGGGCGCAGGCCCGAGGGAATTCCGATACCAACGGTACAGTCCGGATGAGAGAAGAGATTTCAGGGCTCCGGGACCGCGTTTCGGGGTCCTTTGCTTTGAAATCGGAAACCCGGCAGGCCGCGCGCAGCGCGAAAGGCAGCGCCGGGCGGAAGCTGATCGTTTGGAGGTCCTGTTATGACAAGAAATCAGTGGAGCATACGCAAACTCGCGTTCATCGCCATCATGGCGGCTGTGGCATCGGTCCTGATGCTGTTTAATTTCCCGCTTCCCTTTGCCCCGTCTTTTATGAAATTTGATATTTCAGAGCTGCCGGCGCTGTTCGCCGGCCTGTTTCTGGATCCTTTAAGCGGCTTTCTGGTGGTGCTGATGAAGATCCTGCTGAAGCTGGTGATGCAGGGCACGGAAACGGCATTTGTCGGAGAGTTCATGAACATCGTGGCGGCATCGTCCTTTGTGGTGCCGGCAGCAGTCATTTATCAGCGGAACAGAAGCAAAACGGGCGCGCTCATCGGCCTGCTGGCGGCTACGGTCTTTGCCAGCATCGTGGCGGTGCTTCTGAACCTCTGGATCGCCTTCCCCATGTACGGAAAGCTGTACGGCCTTTCCATGGAGAAGATCGTGGCCATGGGCACCAAGGTGATGCCGGCCGTCAAGGATGAGCTGACCCTCATGCTGTATTCGATCTTCCCCTTCAATCTGGTCAAGCACGCCGTGACCTCGCTGGTCACCTGGCTGATGTACAAGCGCGCCGGGCGGGCGCTGCAGAATCTCATCGGAAAGAGAGAGGAAGCCTGAGCATCCGGGAAATGCCCGGCGGAAAGCCTGCTTTTCCGCTGGAAAAAGCGCCTTCGGAATGCTATGATAAAACACGCATGACAATCACATAAACGGAGGATCCAATATATGTACAATGTCAGAAAGATCACAGAGGACATCTGGTGGCTGGGCGCCTCGGACCGCAGGCTTGCGCTGTTTGAGAACACCTATCCCGTGCCGGACGGCATGTCTTACAACAACTATGTGATCATGGACGAAAAGACCTGCCTGATGGACGGCATCGATGATGCCGTGACCAGGCAGTTCATGGACAATCTGGACCACGTGCTGGGCGGAAGGAGCCTGGACTACATGGTGGTGCAGCATATGGAGCCGGACCACTGCTCGGCCATTCCGGAGCTGCTGCGCAGATTCCCGGAGCTGACCATCGTGGGTTCCGCAAAGGCCATTCAGATGATCGGGCAGTTCTATCACATCGATCTGCAGGGCAAGGCTGTCATCGTCAAGGAAAACGATACCCTGGAGCTGGGCAGGCACACGCTGCGGTTCATGACGGCGCCCATGGTGCACTGGCCCGAGGTCATCGTCAGCTATGACAGCGCGGACGGCGTCCTTTTCTCTGCTGATGCCTTCGGCGCCTTCGGCGCCATGAGCGGCAACATCTTTGCCGATGAAGTCGACTGGGAAAGAGACTGGGCCGATGAAGCCAGGCGCTATTACGTCAACATCGTGGGCAAGTACGGCCCCCAGGTGACGGCGCTCCTGAAAAAGGCTTCCGCACTGGACATCCGCATGCTGCTGCCCCTGCACGGTCACATCTGGCGTCAGGACCTGCAGCTGATCCTGGACCGCTATGCAAAGTGGGCCTCCTATACGCCGGAAGTGAATTCCGTGGCCGTTTTCTTCGGCTCCGTGTACGGCAACACCGGCAACGCGGCGGACATCCTGGCCATGGAACTGGCGGAGCTGGGCGTCAGGAACGTGCGCGTTTACGACGTCTCCAAGACCATGACCAGCGAACTGGTCTCCAGAGCCTTCCAGTATTCCACGCTGGTCTTTGCAAGCTCCACCTACAACGCGGAGATCTTCGACAATATGCATCTGCTGCTCACGGATCTGAAGAACCACAATCTGTCCGGCAGGACGGTGGGCGTCATTGAGAACGGCAGCTGGGCCTCCATGGCCGGCAAAAAGATGCTGGAGCTGTTCTCCGCCATGAAGAACATGAACGTGCTGGAGCCCGTGGTATCGCTTACCTCTTCCGTGGACGAGAAGAGCCTTGCCGCCATCAGGAAACTGGCCAAAGCGCTGGCGGACTCCCTGGCGTAAATGCCGGGACCTTCACGGGCACTGAAAAGTCTGAGACAGGAGAACGATATGGACAAAGAGGAAATGTCCCGCGAAAAAATCATCGTCAGGACCAGCATCATCGGGATCGTTGCCAATGTGTTTCTGGCAGGATTCAAGGCGGTGGTCGGCCTGATGACCAATTCCATCGCCATCGTCCTCGATGCGGTCAACAATATTTCCGATGCGGGCAGTTCGCTGATCACGATCATAGGAACAAAGCTGGCCGGAAAAGAGCCGGACAAGAAGCATCCGTTTGGCTATGGGAGGATCGAATACCTGAGCGCCATGATCATTTCCGTGATCGTGCTGTACGCAGGCATCACCTCGTTCGTGGAATCCGTGAAGCAGATCGTTCACCCGGAGACGCCGGATTACAATGCGGTCTCGCTGATCATCGTGGCGGTCGCCGTTGCGGTCAAGATCGTGCTCGGCCGCTATGTCAAGGGCGTGGGCGTGAAGGTGAACTCGGATTCCCTGATCAATTCGGGCGAGGACGCCACCCTGGATTCCGTCATTTCCGCATCGACGCTGGCCGCCGCGGGGATCTTCCTGATCTTTCATATCTCCCTGGAAGCCTGGCTCGGCGCGGCGATCTCCCTGGTGATCGTCAAATCCGGCATCGAGATGCTGCGCGACACGATCTCGCAGATCCTGGGCGAGCGGAACGATGCTGAGCTTGCCGCAAAGATCAGGGATACGGTCGTGAGCTTTCCCGGCGTGCAGGGCGCCTACGATCTGGTCCTGAACAACTACGGTCCCGATGCCTGGAACGGGTCCATCCACATTGAGGTGCCGGATACTTATTCCGCGGACCGGCTGGACCGGATGATCCGTGAGATCATGACGAAGGTTTACAATGAGCATCAGGTCGTGCTGACCGCGGTCGGCGTGTATTCGGTGAATACGAGGGACGAAGAGGTCATCCGGACGAAGCAGAAGGTCCTGGACATCGTGCTTGCTCACGAACACGTCCGTCAGATGCACGGCTTCTACCTGACGAAGGATCAGAAGCAGATGCGCTTCGATCTGGTGATCAGCTTTGATGCCGATGACCGAAGGGCGGCGTTCAACGAGGCCGTGGCGGACGTGCAGAAAGCATTCCCGGACTATGAGCTTCAGGCCACCATGGACACGGACTTCACGGAAGAATAAAGCTGTTTGGAAGAATAAAAACACCGGTCTGCTCAGGCAGGCCGGTATTTTTGTGCTTTGCAGGGAGGAAAAATGCTTGGCAGGCAGGGCTGACATCGCCCGGGCAGCGGCCGGAAGCCGCGCGGACGCCGCCGGCGCGCCGCGCTGCAGACCTTACTGCTCGTCGCTCAGGGCCTCGGCGGCTCTGACCGTGACGGTGCGCTCGTAGCAGGAGAAGATGCCGTCCACCCTGGACGCATCCTGCGCGCCGCCAAACAGGCTGACCACCGGAAGGATCACCAGGCCGGCCAGCATCGCCAGGACACCGGCGTTGATGGGGGAGGTGAAAAAGCTGTTCAGGAAGGGCCTTCCCGTAAAGCTGCAGAACATGTTCACGCACATGATGCCGATGCCGGCAGCGAAGCAGGCCCAGACGCCGGCCGCGGAGGCCTTTTTCCAGTAGAGCCCGAACAGGAACGGAGCCAGGAAGGCGCCGGCCAGCGCGCCCCAGGAAATGCCCATCAGCTGCGCGATAAAGGTCACTGTGCTCTTCGCCTGGATGATGGCAATCACGGAGGATACGGCAATGAAGAACAGGATGAGCAGGCGGATCATGCGCAGCTTGGCGTCCTCCGTCATGCCTTCCTTCTTCTGCATGGCGGGCGCCGCGATGTCCAGAGTGATGGTGGACGCGGAGGTAAGCACCAGGGAGGACAGCGTGGACATGGAAGCGGAGAGCACCAGGATCATCACGATGCCTACCAGCAGATCGGACTGCCCGGACAGCATGCAGGGGATGATGCTGTCATAGATGGGGCTGCCGGAGGCGCTGTACTCGATGCTTGCGCTGTAGAGTCTGCCGAAGCCGCCCAGGAAGTAGCAGCCGCCGGCCACGATGATGGCAAAGAAGGTGGAGATGACGGTGCCCTTGCCGATGGCATCCTCATCCTTGATGGCATAGAATTTGCCTACCATCTGGGGAAGGCCCCAGGTGCCCAGGGAGGTCAGCAGGACCACGCCCAGCAGAAAAACGGGCTGGGGGCCGAAGAAGGAGACGAAGGCTCCGTTCAGCTCGGGCGCCGTTTCCGCGGTCAGGGTGGAAAGCTGCCGGACGGCCTCGGTGAAGCCGCCGTTGGATTTCAGCACGGCCAGCACGATGGCGGCGATGCCGAACAGCATGATGATGCCCTGGATGAAATCATTGATGGCAGTGGCCAGGTAGCCGCCCGCGATCACATATACGGCGGTCAGCACGGCCATGGCCAGCACGCACCAGCTGTAGTCGATGTGGAAGGCCATCTCAAAAAGGCGGGAGAGGCCATTGTAAAGCGAAGCCGTATAGGGGATCAGAAACACAAAGATGATGACGGACGCGGCCGTGCGGAGCGCGGGAGAATCGAAGCGCTTCCCGAAGAAGTCCGGCATGGTGGAGCTGTCCAGATGCCGGGTCATGAGCCTCGTGCGCCTGCCCAGCAGCATCCAGGCCATCAGGGATCCGATGAGCGCGTTGCCGATGCCGATCCAGGTGGAAGAGATGCCGTATTTCCAGCCAAACTGTCCGGCGTAGCCGACAAAAATCACCGCTGAAAAATAGGAGGTGCCGTAAGCGAAGGCGGTCAGGATCGAACCTGCCTTTCTGCCGCCCAGCACGAAGCCTTCCACGTTGAAGGCCTGCCTGCGGCAGACGATGCCGACACAGACGGTAACGATAAAGAATAACAACAGGGGGATGATTTTTTGCAGCATGGCTGAATTCCTTTCCGCCTCCGTATCCCCCGCATACAGCGATTTCCGAAAAACAAAAACCGCCCGGGTGATTCCGGACGGCTTAACATGCAAAACTGGAAGCTCTTATCTGACCGCATCAGAAATCACTCTTACGCCGATATGGTAAGAGGGATAATAATAGTAACGCTCAATTTTTGCGTTCCGATGCAGCATTGCAGGCTCCTTTCAGGATTTTCCGTGAGTTTAGCGCTTTTAAGTGTTAAAGTCAAGCGCTTTTTTCGAATTTTTTTGAAAAAAACATGGCTTGTGTTTTTTCTTGACTATGCCGGAGATTGGTGGTATTATACGCACAATTCATGAAAAGAGGTTCTATATGAGGATCGATTCCGTTTACAATGCAGTTGCTTTTTACTTTAGCTTTTACTTTACATAAGAATCAGAGTAAAAGGTGTTTGCGATGCATTTAAACGGATTTTAACGGGTTCATACATATTTTCAAATGACCGGAGCTGCACAGCAAATACCTGTGCAGCTTTGTTTATTTTCAGGAGGCAGGAATTATGAATGTGATCAGGGTAAACACTTCTTCCCCCTACCCGGTCATTACGGGCAGCGGTCTGCTGGCAGAGACCGGAAGGTTTATCAGGCAGTACGCACCGGATGCGGTGACGGCTGCGCTTGTGACCGATGACACGGTGGAAGGATTGTACGGCGGAAGGGTGAGGGAAAGCCTTCTGGAGGCCGGATTTCAGGTCCTCACCTTTGTTCTGCCGCATGGTGAGGCTTCCAAATGCGGGGAAAGCTATCTCCGCCTGCTGGAGTTTCTGGCAAATGGGCGCCTTTCCCGCAGCGACCTGATCGTTGCGCTCGGAGGCGGAGTTGTGGGCGACCTTGCCGGATTTGCGGCTGCCACCTACCTGAGAGGGATCCGTTTTGTTCAGATACCGACGACCCTTCTGGCACAGGTGGATTCTTCGGTCGGCGGAAAAACCGCCATAGATCTGCCTTCAGGCAAAAATCTTGCAGGCGCCTTTTACCAGCCTGTGCTGGTGCTTTGCGATCCGGATTCACTGGACACGCTGCCCCCGGAAACGCTTACGGACGGCTGTGCCGAGGTGATCAAATACGGAGTTCTTATGGATGAAAAGCTGTTTCAGCATATGAAGGAGAGAGGAATCGGCTTTGACAGGGATTATATCGTCACCCGCTGTATTGAAATGAAGCGGGACATCGTCTCGGCAGATGAGTTTGACTGCGGACAGCGGCAGCTTCTGAATCTGGGACACACCCTTGGCCATGCTGCCGAAATGCTGAGCTGCTACCGGCTGTCACATGGGCGGGCGGTTGCGATGGGCATGGCGGTGATCGCCCGCGCTGCGGCAGCAGACGGGATATGCAGCAGTGAATGTGCTGCAGAGATCGCAGCCACACTGCAGCGCTTCTGTCTTCCGGTCAGTTTTGAGTATACGCTTGATGAAGTGTATCAGGTCATGCTTTCCGATAAAAAAAGAAGGGGAGACAGGATCAGTCTGGTGATCCCCGTCAGGATCGGGCACTGTGAGATAAGGGAATATACGCTGGACGGGATGAGATCCTTCATCGGCCGCGTGATGTGTTCTGCAGAACAGAAAGAGGAATAAGCGTTATGGAACTTAAGGAAATCAGAGAAGAAATCAGCCGCACAGACACGGAAATGGCAGAGCTGTTTATCCGGCGCATGGAAGCGGTCAGAAAGATCGCCGCATATAAGCAGGAGTGCGGGATCCCCATCGAGGACAGGGAACAGGAAGCCAGGGTCATTGACGAACACGCCGGCCGAATAGCCGATGAGACGCTCCGTTCGTTCTATATTCAGTTTCTGCAGAATACCATAGATGTCAGCAAACGCTGGCAGCATCGCCTGCTGAACGGCATGCGTGTCGCATACTCTGGTGTAGAAGGAGCGTTTGCCTGCATTGCAGCTGAGCGGATCTTTCCGGACGGAACACTGGTCCCGCTGGCTTCTTTTGAGGAGGCATACGGCTCCGTGAGTTCAGGCATTTGCGACGCGGCCGTGCTGCCCATTGAAAACAGCTACGCCGGAGAGGTCGGGCCGGTGCTCGACCTGATGTTTTCCGGGGAGCTGTTTGTGAACGGCGTGTATGATCTTTTCATATCGCATAATCTGCTGGGCATACCGAGTGCGCACAAGGACAGCATTCAGAAGGTGCTCAGCCATCCCCAGGCGCTTGCCCAGTGTCGGAATTACATTCAGAATCACGGATTTGAAGCAATTCCCTCAGAGAATACAGCCGTTGCCGCGCAGACAGTGGCGGAGCTGGGGGATGTTCATACGGCAGCAATCGCAAGCCGTGAAACGGCCGCCCTGTACGGACTCAGGATCCTGGAGCATGACATCCATGAGAACAAGACCAACACGACCCGCTTTGCCGTGTTTTCACGCGTGGAGAGCCAGATGCAGGCAGGCAGGGAAGGAATAGCCTTTATTCTGCTGTTTACGGTCAGTGATGAGGTCGGAGGCCTTGCAAAAGCCATCAATATCATCAGCGCGTTTGATTTCAATATGCGCGTGCTCCGTTCGCGGCCCATGAAAGATCTGCCCTGGCATTATTATTTCTATGCGGAAGTGGAAGGAGACGATACGTCCGAGAATGGACGCCGGATGATCAGCGCACTGAAGGGAGCCTGTCCCATGATCAAGGTTGTCGGGCATTATACGGCGGCTTTCAACACTCTGCAGGGCGGGGAGAGCATCTGATCGTTCAGGACGGCTCACAGGCTTCCGGAACGGAAAAGCAGGCAGAGCATCTGTACTGCAGAGCAAAGAGGTATTATTATGAATATGGATTTTAACCGCAGACTTCCCATGCCGGCGGAGACAAAGGAAATGTATCCCCTGACCCCGGGCGTGGCGAAGACCGTAGAGAAAAAGACGGCAGAGCTGAAAGCGATTTTTGCTGGAGAAAGCAGCAAAACCGTGCTGATCATCGGCCCGTGTTCAGCGGACCAGGAAGACAGCGTCATGGATTATGTTTCCCGGCTTGCCCCGATCCAGGAGAAAGTCGGAGACACGATCATGATCGTTCCAAGGATCTATACCAACAAACCGCGCACGACAGGCGAAGGGTATAAGGGGCTGGTGCATCAGCCGAATCCGGAGGGAAGACCGGATCTGTTCAAAGGCATCATAGCCACCAGGGAACTGCATATGAGGGCAGTCAGCGAGACCGGACTGATCTGCGCGGATGAGATGCTTTATCCGGAAAACTATCAGTATCTGGATGATCTGCTCGGCTACGTTGCCATCGGGGCGAGAAGCGTGGAGGACCAGCAGCACCGCCTGACAGCCAGCGCGATCGAGCGCCCGGTGGGCATGAAGAACCCCACCAGCGGCGACCTGACGGTGATGATGAATGCCATCATGGCGGCGCAGCATCAGCATGATTTTATTTACCGCGGCTGGGAGGGACACTCCAACGGAAATGTATATGCGCACGCGATCCTGCGCGGCTATGTCAACCGGCAGGGCGTCACTCATCCGAATTATCATTATGAGACGCTGCTGTATCTGGCGGAACTGTATGACAAATGGGAGCTGCAGAATCCGGCCCTGGTCGTTGACTGCAATCATTCCAACAGCGGCAAAAACCCGTTTGAACAGCCCAGGATCCTGAAAGAGGTACTGCATTCCTGCAGATATAATCCGCGTTTGAAGAAACTCGTAAAGGGCTTCATGATAGAGAGCTACATTGAAGACGGAAACCAGCCTGTGGGGGGCGGCGTATACGGAAAGAGCATCACGGATGCCTGCCTTGGATGGGAAAAGAGCGAACGTCTGATCTATGATGCGGCGGAGGCACTGTCATAAATGAAGGTGACCATTATTCCTTCCGGGCTGCACGGAAGCGTCAGGGCGATCGAGTCCAAGTCGGAGGTCCACCGGCTGTTGATTGGTGCGGCGCTTGCCGACAGTCCGACGGAGATCCTTTGCAAAGCTTTGTCTGATGATATTTCCGCCACGGCAGAATCGCTGAATCGGATCGGAGCCGATATCCATTACGAAAAGAAAAGCGGAAGCTTTCATGTGGTGCCCATTTGCCGGAACAGCTCCGGCGGGAACACCGGGAACAGAAGCTGCGTTCCGGACGTAGGTGAAAGCGGGTCAACGCTGCGCTTTTTGCTTCCGCTCATCTGCGCACTCGGAGTAAACGCGCACATCGTAATGCGCGGCAGATTGCCGGAACGGCCGCTGTCGCCCTTGTGGGAGGAACTTGAGAGGCACGGATGCCGCCTTGTGCGGAATGACGATGGTTCGATCGACACGGCAGGCAGGCTTCGCGGAGGAGAATTCCGCATGGCAGGCAATGTTTCTTCCCAGTTTATCAGCGGGCTGCTTTTTGTCCTGCCTCTTTTGGAAGATGTTCCCGGCATCCGGCTTTACGGCCCTGTGGAGTCTGAAGCCTATATCCGCATGACGATGCGGGCAATGGAACAGTTCGGCATTCGCACGGTCCGGGACGGTGACGTTCTCAGAGTCCTCTCCGGCAGCAGTTATCATTCTCCGGGAAGGCTCAGCCCCGAGGGCGACTGGTCCTGCGGGGCTTTCTGGGAGATCGCCGGTATGCTGACGAAAGGCGGCAGGGAAGGGCTTGTGTGTACCGGCCTGGACGAGGGCTCCATACAGAGAGACCGCGCAGTCCGCGAACTGAAGCACAGGATCGCCGCCGGCGGAGCCGTTGTCGATGCCCGAAACATTCCGGATCTGGTGCCTGTCCTTTCCGTTCTTGCGGCAGTATCGCCAGGGTCGACTTCATTTATCCATGCGGAGCGGCTCCGGCTGAAGGAAAGCGACCGCATCCGGTCCACGGTGCGTATGCTCCGCGCGCTTGGAGGAACAGCGGAGGAGACGGTGGACGGACTGATCGTGTACGGCAAGGAGCGTCTGAGCGGCGGCTGCGCGGACAGCTGCAATGACCACCGCATTGCCATGAGCGCGGCGGTCGCTTCGGCTGCGTGTACGGGAAAAGTGATCATTGAAGGCGCTGAAGCCGTTAACAAATCCTACCCGCAGTTCTGGGATGATTTTGAAAGGCTTGGAGGAAAGATCACCCGGGAGCCGTCCGGGCATCCGGAGAATCAATAAAAAGGAAGCGAACAGAACATGAGCAATACCATTGGAACTGTATACAAATATACGATATGGGGGCAGTCTCATGCCCCGGCTATCGGCGTGACGATCGAGGGGATCCCGGCCGGAACACGGATCGACCTGGGCCTGCTGCAGGCTTTCCTTGACCGGAGAAGGCCCGGGCAGGGCCCAAACACCACGGCAAGAAAAGAAACGGATATTCCGGAATTTGTTTCCGGAATAACGGAAAGCGGGAATTCGGATGCCCGTATCGCGATGGCTTGCGGGGCGCCGGTCACGGCCGTCATCCGCAACCGGGATACCCGTTCTGCGGATTATGAAGAGCTTCGGTATGTCCCCCGGCCCGGCCATGCGGACCTTGCTGCCATGGTGCGCTATGGAGAGGCAAGAGACTATGCGGGCGGCGGGCAGTTTTCCGGCCGGATGACCGCTCCGCTTTGCATTGCCGGAGGGATCGCCCTGCAGATCCTTGCCGGACAGGGGATCACGGTATCGGCCCGGCCGGTCAGGATCGGCGGAGAAACCGATCCGGAACGGATGATGCGGGCCGTTGAAGCAGCCGCGGGCGAGGGTGACTCGGTCGGCGGCATCATTGAATGTGTGATCGAAGGCGTTCCTGCCGGGGTCGGGGAACCCATGTTCGACGGGATCGAGAACCGGATCGCGCAGGCTGTCTTCGGGATCCCTGCAGTCAAAGGCATCGAGTTCGGCAGCGGTTTTGCCGGCGCGGATCTGAGGGGAAGCGAAAACAACGACCCCTTTATACCCGCACAGGAAACGGACGGGGGTGCGGCAGCAGGTGTCAGAACAGTTTCCAACCGTCATGGCGGCGCGCTCGGCGGATTGAGCAGCGGTATGCCTGTTGTATTCAGGGCTGCTTTCAAGCCGACTCCGTCGATCGCGAAGGAGCAGGACAGTGTGGACATCCGGAGCGGGAAAACAGTCAGACTTCAGGTGAGGGGACGGCACGATCCCTGTATCGTGCTCCGGGCGGCACCGGCTGTGGAAGCGGCCGCAGCGGCTGCATTGTACGATCTGATCAGGATCAGACAGACATACGAGGCAAAACCATGAGATTCGGATTGCTGGGAGAGCATTTAAAGCACAGTTATTCGCCGCAGATCCATCAAAAGCTTCACGGAATGGATTACGGGCTTTATGAAGTGTCCCCGGAAGAACTGGAGGGATTTTTAAAAACGACGGAACTGGACGGGATCAACGTGACGATTCCTTACAAGCAGAAGGCAATGCCGTTCTGTGTACGGATATCGGACACTGCGGGCAGGATCGGATGCGTGAACACGCTGGTCCGCAGGCCTGACGGCTGGCATGGGTACAATACGGATTATGACGGCTTCCGCGGCATGCTGAAGGAGGGCGGGATCGACCCGGCAGGGAAAAAGGTGCTGGTGCTGGGAAACGGCGGCGCGTCACTGACGGCGCGCACGGCACTTAAAGATCTGGGTGCGGCAGAGATCGTGATCATGTCCCGCAGCGCCGGCGCTTCGGAAAGCCGGGAGGTCCGTATCGACAGTTACGGGCGGCTTGGCTGTCATGCGGACGCGGAGATCATCATCAATACGACGCCGGCAGGCATGTATCCCGGAAACGGAGAAAAGCTGCTTGATCTGGAGGATTTTCCGAAATGCACAGGCGTGGCGGATGTGATCTATAATCCTGCCCGCACGGCACTTCTGCTGCAGGCTGAAGCGCTTGGTATCCCTCATACCGGGGGGCTCGGCATGCTGGTTTCCCAGGCAAGGAGGAGCGCGGAGCTGTGGCTGAACAGACAGATCGCAGACCGGAAAGCTGCGGAGATCTTCACCGAAATGGAAAGAGAAATGCAGAACATTGTCCTGATCGGCATGCCGGGCTGCGGAAAGACCGAAATCGGCAGGGCGCTGCAGGCCCGAACCGGACGGAGATTCATGGATACGGATGAAATGATAGAGGAGCTGACCGGAAGAACGGTTTCCGATATCATTACCGAAGACGGGGAGAAGGCTTTTCGGGCATGGGAGACGAAGGCCGTCTCAGAGGCAGGAAAGGAATCGGGATGCATCATCGCCACCGGAGGCGGGTGTGTGACCTCAGAAGGCAACTATCCTCTCCTGCACCAGAACGGCAGGATCGTCTGGATCCGCAGGGAGCTGGGCCTTCTTCAGACAGACGGGCGGCCTCTCAGCCGCGCCGAAGGTCCGGAAGAGCTTTATAAGAAGCGCAGGCCTCTGTACGCGCGCTTTGCGGATATCATCGTTGACAATGACACCACTGTGGAAGAGGCGGCAGAACGCATCCTGAAATTGTTATAAACACGGGCTTCTGCAGCCAATGGAATGCGCCGGCCGGAGCGCATCCGGACCAGGACAGCCGGCACGGAGGAACAGCCATGAAGATACTGATCATTAACGGCCCCAATCTGAATATGCTGGGCATACGCGAGCCTTCACTCTACGGGCGGCAGGATCACGACGCCCTGGAAGCATACTGCCGGAATTGCTGCCGGGAACTTGCCGTGCAGTTTTCAGACCGGATCCCGGACGGGATAGACTGTGATATTTTCCAGTCCAACCACGAAGGCAGTCTGGTCGACAGGATCCAGCAGGCATATTTTGACCATGCGGACGGCATCGTTATCAATCCCGCGGCCTATACGCATACCAGCGTGGCGATCCTGGATGCTTTGAAAGCCGTATCCATACCGGCAGTAGAGGTGCACCTTACCGACATTCAGGAAAGAGAGCCGTTCCGCCGCATAAGCTATGCGGGCATGGCCTGTGAGCAGCATTTTGCCGGTCAGGGATTTGAATCCTACCGCCTTGCCCTGACCTATCTGGTACAGACATACGGCAAAGGAAAAGAGAGATGAAATGCGGAGGATGCGCGGCATTGTTCCTTTACAAACAGCCGCTGGTTTTATAGAATGGACTTGCGAAACCATGTTCCTTATATCAAAGGAGGATATCGATATGGAAATGAAGTTTTATCGCTGTGAAAAATGCGGGCAGATGGTCGCCATCGTGAAGAAGAGCAAATGTCCCGTCGTCTGCTGTGGGGAGCCCATGGCGGAAGTGATCCCCGGCACCGTCGATGCGGCCAAAGAGAAGCATGTGCCCGTGTACAAGGTGGAGGACGGCAAGGTGTACGTCACCGTCGGCGAGGTGGACCACCCCATGACCGAGGCGCATCTCATCGAGTGGATCGCCATCCGCACCACGTCCGGCAATCAGAGAAAGGCGCTCAAGGCGGGAGATCCCCCCAAGGCCTGCTTTTCCATCTGTGAGGGCGATGAAGTCGAAGAAGTGCTTGCCTACTGCAATCTGCACGGGCTCTGGAAGGCCTGAGCGCCGGGGAAGCAATTCAATAGATGAATCAGACAGCGGCATCCTGAGGGATGCCGCTGTTTTTGTGTGTATCAGCTTTCAGAAGAAACTCTGAGAGATCATCTGTGTTCCGCAAGGAAGAAAAGCGCCATGGTGCCGGGGCCCGCGTGCGCGCCGATGACCGGGCCGATCTCCGTGATCAGCGTGGCCTTGCAGCCGGTGCCCTCATAGATCATCTGCTCCAGCAGGGCGGCGTCTTCCGGACAGTCCGCGTTGGAGATGAAATATACGCAGTGTTTGGCGTCTTTGGCGGTCTCGATGAGTTTGTCCGCCAGGGCCTTCAGGGATTTCTTCCTGCCCCTGACCTTGGACATGCTGATCAGCTTGCCCTCATCATCCACGTGAAGCACGGGACGGATGTCCAGCAGGGATGCGGCAAAGTAAGAAGCCGCGCTGATGCGTCCGCCGCGCTTCAGGTAGATCAGGTCGTCCACGGTGAACCAGTGGGCGTTATAGGGAATGAGGCTGCGGATGTAGTCCGCGGTCTCCTCGATGCTGCAGCCTTCGTCTTTCTTCTGCTTTGCCATCCAGACCATCAGGGCCAGACCGGCGGAAGCGGAGAGCGTATCGATGGCAATGATCTTTCTGTCCGGCCATTCGGGCGCCAGCTCTTGTGCGGCGAGGATGCCGGAATTGGCAGTGGTGCTGATGCCGGAGGAAAGCCCGAGGTAGAGCACATCATTGCCCTTTTTCAGCTCCTCTTCGAAGATAGAGCGGAAGGCAAATACGTTGACCGCGGCGGTCTTTGCCACCTCGCCGGAACGCATCCTGTTAAAGAAGTCTTTCAGAGCGGTATCCTTGCGGGTAAATTCTTTGTCTTCTCCTTCAAAACGGCAGGTGAGATAGCCGCAGGGAACGCCCCACTCAGCGAGAGTCTCCGGGGAAAGGTCCGCACCGGAATCTGTCACGATGGTAAAATTGCGCATATACTGCCTCCTGTTTGCCGGTCATCCGCCGCTCGGGCGGAAAAGCAATGTTGACTTAAACATTAGGACATCTTGTCTTAAAGACAAGATAATATATTTTTCAGACAATGTCAAGCCGCAAAGGGCCGGTTCTATTGATAAAAAGCCCCAAATTATATATAATATAGAACAGGATGATCCTTTTGCGGGAAGCGCTGTTTCCGCCGCCCGCGCGCCGCGGGTCCGCATGCGGCGCTTTTCGGGATCATGAGTCTATCATAGCATTTTTGCTGCGTCTTTTTAAGAGGAACTGTCTATGGCTTACGAAAAAAAGCTTGTCGATCATAAGCTCCACAGCTGGGAAAACTATTTCAGGGATTTCCGCCTGCCCGACTGGCGGGAGATCCCGGATTTCGGCCTGTACATGGAGCAGGTGCTTTCGCTTATCAACAGTTATCTGGACTACGTGCCCAGGGAACTGCGGGCTGAGCAGCTGCTGACGGCTGCCACCATCAATAACTACGTCAGAAAGAAGATCATGCCGGAGCCGGTAAAGAAAAAGTACTACCGGGTCCACATCGCCTATCTGGTTATGATCTACACCCTCAGGCAGACGCTCAGCATGACCACGCTGACGCTGATGATCCCCTCGGGGCTGAGCGCGGAGGAATTTCGGCCCATTTACGAGGCCTATGTGAAGCGCTATCAGCTGACTGCCGGCCATTTCATGAAGGAAGTCAGGGAGGCGGCTGCCGGCATCGTCGGAGAAGAGATGACCGGCGAACTTGCCACGGACGACCCCAGGAATCTGATCATCTCCTCCGTGGTGATCAGCGGCTTTGCCAGACTTCTGGCGGAGCGCCTGCTGCTGCTGGACGGCAGGACCATGGAAGGCGAGGCAGAGAGGAACAGAGAGGACTGAAGATGGAAAACAGCTGCCTGATCATATCGGGAGGAGATTTTCACAAAAAGCCGGAGGCGGCGGACTATGCGCTGGTCATCGCCTGCGACCGGGGCTACACCTACGCAAAGGAATGGGGCATACGCCCGGACCTGATCATCGGCGATTTTGATTCCGCGCCGCCGCCCGAGACGGAGGTGCCGGTGCTGCGCTATCCATCGGAAAAAGACGATACCGACACCATGCTGGCGGTCAGGGAGGCCCTCAGAAGGGGCTTTTCCCGCATCGACATCGGCTGTGCCCTGGGCGGGCGCCTGGACCATGCCGTGGCCAATATGCAGGCGGCCGGCTACATCGCGGAGCAGGGCGCAAGCGCGCGGCTGATGGGCGAGGGCGAGGAAGTCCTGGCGCTGCCGCCGGGCAGCTGGCGTCTGCCCGCGCGCAAAGGCTGGTCGCTTTCCGTGTTTTCCCTGACGGAGCGCTGCCGCGGCCTGGACATCAGCGGAACGAAGTATCAGGTGAAGGACGCGGAGATATCCAGCCGCTTTCCCATCGGCGCGAG
>Ga0129307_1002264_pt1 | contig 15960 bp, 13 predicted proteins | sample P1105metagenome_FD_94437 | JGI IMG/M metagenome (GOLD analysis project Ga0129307, IMG submission 94437) | Capybara group fecal microbial communities from Wisconsin, USA - P1105 metagenome | ecosystem: Host-associated > Mammals > Digestive system > Large intestine > Fecal | place: USA: Wisconsin... | reverse complement strand
GAAAAATTATTTAACAATAAAAAGATCAAAAAATTTAATAAAAATAATTCCTTTTTTAAATTTAAAATATTTTAGTAAATTATGAAGGGGTAATAAGTTAAATATTTTAACTTTGATTTTATATGATATAAAAGATAATACATTTTTTATTATATTTTATTTGTATATCAAGGATAACTTCTTGACTGTAATAGATTTTCTATTGAATAATATGTTTCTATGGTAAATTAGCTGGAATATGACTTTCAGTTTGCCAATATACTACTTAAAGGTTATTTTAATTAAGTGAGTTAAATAATATTAACTAATTGATGGAAAATATATTTATTTAAATAGAATAAGATGTATAATTTAACTTGTATATTAAAATAAAACTTTAAATATAATGATTTTTTAAGTTAGTTGGAGTTGGTAATATTAATATTAAGTATATTCTTGGAATATTAGTAGTGCTTTTAGCGATAGGTAATGTTTATTGTATTTATGAAATGCAATCTTTAAATCAAAGTTCAAGTAGTGGTTGTGTGTCAATTGGAGATATATCAATCAATCTTCCTGAAAATTTTTCATCTAATAATAATCTTGAAATTTCAAATGGTGCTGACACAATTATTATTTCCGAAATTTCTAATTCAAGTCTAGATTCTGCAGTTGATGAATATGTTGATAAATTTTCTGGAAATTACTCTATCTCTGTTAATGATTTTGATTCTAAGTTTTCTTCTAAAAAAACAGTTGCTGTTAATGTAGATAATTCATCAATAACTAAATATTGGTTTGAAATAGATAATAATGTTTATCAGTTGCAAGTTTCTAGTAAAAATGATGTTGATTTTGATGAAATTGCTAAAAATATGATAAATTCCATATCCAAGTAATTAAGTGAAATATTTACGATGGTGAACAATATGAAAGGGATAGTATTGGCAGGTGGTTCTGGAACAAGATTATATCCAATAACTAAAGCCATATCAAAATAGTTACTTCCGTTATATGATAAACCGATGATTTATTATCCTATATCTGTTCTAATGCTTGCAGGCATTAAAGAAATCTTAATTATATCTACACCTAGGGATTTGCCTCAGTATAAAGACCTTTTAGGAGATGGTTCTAATTTAGGAATCAAATTTGAGTATGCAGTGCAATATGAACCTAACGGTCTTGCAGAAGCGTTTCTCATTGGTGAAGAATTCATAGGTGAAGATAATGTGGCTTTAATTTTGGGAGACAATGTCTTTCATGGTCACAGATTCAGTGAAATTCTAAAAAGAGCAACACAAATTGAAGAGGGTGCAGTAATTTTTGGTTATTACACTCAAAACCCCGAAGCTTTTGGTGTTGTCGAATTTGATGAAGAAGGCAATGTCCTCTCAGTTGAAGAAAAGCCTGAAAAACCAAAATCAAACTATATTATCCCAGGATTATATTTTTATGATAATGATGTCATTGAAATTGCAAAAAATGTTAAGCCATCTCCTAGGGGTGAAAAGGAAATCACTTCAGTCAATGATGAATATCTCAAGAGAGGCAAATTAAAAGTTGAGCTTTTGGGAAGGGGCATGGCTTGGCTTGATACGGGAACTCATGATGGGCTTTTAGAAGCAAGTAATTTCATTGAGACTATTCAAAAAAGACAATCTCTTTATGTGGCATGCTTAGAAGAAATTGCATTTAACTTTGGATACATATCAAAAGAAAAATTATTAGAGTTGGCTGAACCTTTGAAAAAAACAGATTATGGTAAATATTTAAGTAGGCTTGCTAATAATTCAGATAAATAAAAGGGTAAAAAAGAATCTTTAAAGATAAGAAAAATAACCTTTTATTTATAGTGATTGTTATGATTTTTATTTTTATGAAAGTATTTATAAATAAAAATCTGATTATGAGCAATCTATTTTTAATTAAATTAATATATATTTAATTAAGTATTTAATTGTAAGGAGTTTTATCATGAAAGCAGTTATTCCAGCAGCAGGTCTAGGAACTAGATTTCTACCAGCAACAAAATCCCAACCAAAAGAGATGTTGCCGGTTTATGACAAACCTGCAATCCAGTATGTCATTGAAGAGGCTCTGGCTTCAGGCATTGATGATATATTAATAGTAACAGGTAGAAATAAAAGATCTATTGAAGATCACTTTGATAAATCATATGAACTTGAATACACACTACAAAAGGCAGGAAAAGACAGGGTCTTAAAGCAGGTTAGAAAAGTCACAAACTTGGCGGATATCTGTTATGTCAGACAAAAGGACTTGAAAGGCCTTGGTGATGCTATTTCATGTGCTGAAAGACACATTGGAGATGAACCATTTGCAGTCTTGCTTGGAGATTCAATCACCAAAAGCCCCCAACCATGCACAAAGCAATTAATTGATGTTTTCAACAAATATGGGAAATCCACCATTTCCATAAGGGAAGTCCCATGTGATAAAATATGCAGTTATGGAATCGTTGAGGCAGATAATGTTGAAAGCAATGTTTATAAAATCAATTCTCTCATCGAAAAGCCTAAAATCAATCAGATTTCATCAAATCTTGCAATTGTTGGCAGGTATATCTTAACTCCGGACATTTTTGATAAGATCAATCAGACAGAACCTGGATTCAATGGCGAAATACAGCTTACCGATGCCTTGTCAAAATTGGATGGAGTTTACGGCGTCAAGTTTGACGGCAAGGTTTTCAACATTGAAAACAGGCTTGAGTGGATAAAGTCTTCTATTGATTTTGCGATGGGGGATGAGGAGTTCAGTGATGATTTAATAGATTATATGAAAAGGTTTTTATAATCATTGTTTGTGAAAGGCTTTAAAATGCATGAAAAACAGTTTATTATTTTCATCGAATTTTGGATGGATATTGATGCAGGATGAATTGAAATAATGCATTTAAACTTTTTTTTTAATTCTAATTAATTTGATATAGGGATTGCAAACCAACCCCGATATCAATTTGCCAAAATTTGGCATGACTTGTAGATTTTAAGCAAATCTATGATTTGCGATTTATATTTTTTGATTTTGCTTTTAATAAATTTTTAGTATATGGTCGGATGAATGGTGATGTTTTGATTTTGTCATTAAATTAAAAGCTCACTAAATATTGTCTTTAATGCAACAAATGTATAAATTATCTGCCAATTATGTTCTAAATGTAAAATAAGTTTTACAGATATGTTGGCCAAACATTATTTTTTTCAAAACATGGATGTTTTTATTAGGATTATGTTTGGAGAAAATGCTTTCAACATTAAAAAACGGGCTTGTATGGTCAATATCACCAATTAGATGGATGATGATAGGTTCAATGATGATTTGGCTTGTTTCATGAAAATCATTATTTTGAGGATTGCTTGAAAATGTATGAAAAACAAACAACCCTCTGTTTTTAACTATTATTTTTTTAATATATTAATTTTTCATATGGCCTCAATGGAATTTTGTCTGGAAGATGTCGCAATATATCTCCACTTTACTTTTTATAATTTTTATAGATGTGCTGTTTTAAATTGAATTGTTAGTAAATTATATTTGTTGACGAGTTATAAACTGGTTAAATTATCCTTGGTTTGAAGAATACGTGCACTTTGTCGCTGATAAGTATTTGGATTAAATATTTTAAAAAATAGTGATTTTATAAAACTATGAGTTTTACATTTTAAAGGCAATCTCAAATAATTAAAGACATTAATACAAAAAGAGGTATGTAAGGGATTAAATAAACTTAATCCCCCAATTCTGTTATTGAACTGTAATATTAAATTTATTTACAAATTATATAAATGTTTTTATATTATCATATTTGAAAGAAATGGTTATTGGAGTATATTGGGAATGGTTTCAAGATGATGATTTCATTTTTCGTCGATTTTTTAGAAAATTTTTTTATGTAATAAGAAATATAATTATATATAGAATGAAATTTCGGTGAATAAAATGAGTGAAGTATACAGAACATTTACATCAGAATCAGTAACTCAAGGCCATCCGGACAAGGTTGCAGACATCATATCCGATGCAATCCTGGATGCATACATGGCACAGGATCCAGAGTCCCACGTTGCATGCGAAACCTGCGTTACCACTGACTTTTGTATGGTATTTGGTGAAATTAAATCAGATGCCGACATTAATGACGATGACATTAAACAAATCATAAGAGACACTATCATTGAAATAGGTTATGACAATCCTGATTTGGAATTCGACGGCCATTCCTGCGAAGTCGTCAACAGGCTTCATGCCCAGTCCCAGGACATCGACCAGGGCGTTGACAGGGGAGATGAGGAAACCGGTGCAGGCGATCAGGGAATGATGTTCGGTTTTGCAACCAATGAAACTGACTCATTGATGCCTTTCCCAATTGATCTTGCAAGAAAACTCACAAACAAGCTTACAGAACTTAGGGAATCCGGTGAAATCCCATATTTAAGGCCTGACGGAAAGGCTCAAGTCTCAGTAAACTATGATGAGGGCGGCAATGTCATCTCTTTAGATGCTGTGGTCCTTTCAACCCAGCATGACGAGACTGTCTCAGATGACCAAGATAAACTTAAAGACGACATCCGCGAAAAGCTCTTCAAGGCAGTCATCCCGCAGGAGCTCATGACTGAAGATACAAAAGAGCACATCAACCCTACAGGAAAATTCGAAATCGGAGGTCCTCACGGGGATGCGGGACTTACTGGAAGAAAGATCATCGTTGACACCTACGGTGGTTATGCAAGACACGGTGGTGGAGCGTTTTCAGGTAAAGACTGCACCAAGGTGGACAGAAGTGCATGCTACATGGCAAGATACATTGCCAAAAACATCGTTGCTGCAGGTCTGGCAGAAAAATGCGAAATCCAATTGTCATATGCAATAGGAGTTGCAGAGCCGACTTCAATTCTGGTGGACACCAAGGGAACCGGTGTCGAAACCACAAAGCCGATTGATGAAATCGTAAGGGAAAACTTCAAGCTTACTCCTGACGGAATCATCGAGACTTTGGATTTAAGGCACACCCAATACAAGCAGACCGCAAAATACGGCCACTTCGGCATTGAAGGCCTTCCATGGGAGAAAACCGACAAGGCTGATGATTTGAAAAAATACATTAAAAACTAAATTGAGAAACTTCTATGAAGTTTCAACTTTTTCTCTTTTTTTTAAACCCAATCTTAACTTTTAAATATTTTAATGAATATAAAATTAATGGGTTGTGGAAAATATATTCCAACCACTATTTATGGCAATTAGGAGTAATCATATATGAGATGCATTGGTACTGTAGTGCGAGGCATAAGAACACCGATTATTAAGGAAAACGATGATTTGGCAACCATTGTTGTCGATTCCTTGATGGCGGCAAAGGAAAGTGAAGGATTCGAATTTAGGGACAAGGACATTGTTGCAATCACAGAGGCTGTTGTAGGAATTTCAGAAGGAAACTATGTCACTGTGGATGATGTTGCAGCCGACGTTCAGGATAAGTTCCCATCAAAAAACATCGGAGTGACAAATCCGATTTTAAGCAGGAACAGGTTTTCAATCATCCTCAAGGGAATTGCAAGAGGAATGGACAAGATAACTCTTTTAACATCATTCCCGTCAGATGAGGTCGGAAATGGCATTCTCGATGAGGAGCTTTTGGAGGAAAGCGAATACCATCTTGGAAGCGTCATCTCAGAAGAGGAATACAAAAAGACTTTCGGCTCATGGATACATCCGTTCACAGGAATCAACATGATAGACTTTTACAGGGAAGTTATTGAAGAGGAAGACTGCGAAGTGGAATTCGTCTTTTCAAACGATGTTAAAAAAATCCTTGACTACACCAATGATGTTTTAAGCTGTGACATTCACACAAGGGAAAAGACCGTAAAGCTTTTAAAGGAAAACGGAGCCAACGTTTACGGACTGTATCAAATCTTGACCGAACCTGTAGGAGACTCAGGATTCAATCCTGACTATGGGCTTTTAGGATCAAACAAGGCAACCGAAGAGAAATTAAAATTGTTCCCGAAAACCGGCGTTGAGCTTGTAAGCGAGGTTCAGGAAAGATTAATCGAGCTCACTGGCAAGCAGATTGAAGTGATGGTCTACGGTGACGGGGCATTCAAGGACCCTGTCGGAAAAATCTGGGAGCTGGCAGACCCTGTAGTATCACCGGCACACACCGCAGGTCTTATCGGAACTCCAAACGAAATCAAGCTAAAATATGTTTCAGACCACAAGTTCCCTCACCTTAAAGGCGACGAGCTCAAGGAGGCAATCAAGCAGGAAATCAAGGAAAAGGATGCTGACTTGACCGGACAGATGATTACCGAAGGAACAACTCCAAGGAAACTGACTGACCTAATCGGTTCTCTATGCGACTTGACAAGCGGTTCCGGAGACAAGGGAACTCCAGTAGTATTCATACAAGGATACTTCGACAATTTGGCGGATGACTAAATCATCCATTTTTTCACTTTTTTTTTTAAATCATCTAAAATATTATTTTAACATAATTGTGTCAGTATATTCCGGCTCCTTTAATCCAGAGATTAATTGCACTTTAAGGGCATTAGACTATTTTTTAGATTTTATTTAAAATATTACTTTTCAAATGCTCTTGGATAAATTCTTTATATATTGTCTTATTAATTTTTATTTATAAAGAAGAGCAGTTAATTATAAATGTTCTTGTAAAAAAATAATGAAAAAATAAAGGTGTGTGTTTTTTTATGTGTGGTAAAACTTTTATTTTGACTGATAAGATTGAATTTTTCCCTGATAAGGATTTAGAAAGGGAATTGAATTTCAATTTCCGTGCCAGCGGTTATGTTTTCAACAAAACATTAGAATCAAGTATTTACCGTGAAAACCTAGTCAAAGAGTTTGGAATAGGCGCACAATGGGAAGTAAACCGCATATACACACAAAAAATAGTAAAAAACCTTAAAAAACAAAAATCATTCCTAAAAAAAGCTGAATTCACCTGTATTCAGGCCTCAACAGATCGCTTGATAAAAGCCTACAACGGATTCTATGCTCATAGAACTGGACGTCCACATTTCAAATCACTAAAAAAGAATCCTGTAATGTCCATTACACTGCGAAACAACGAATACCCTACCAAAGAAGGCATGAAATGTTCTTTAAGATGGGAAGAAAACCGGTTCCGCATAAATAAAATCGGATACATCAAAGTCAAATATAAAAGAGACATCGATGGAACAATCAAGGAAGCCACCATCATAAAAGAAAATGGGCGCTGGTTCCTATGTATAGTCTACAAACTAGAAAAAATAGAACCAAGAGAAGAATTCAAGGAATCCGGATTATACGTAGGCATAGATGTCGGACTAACAGACTTCCTAACCTTTTCCAAGGGCAAAGTAATACCTAAACCTGACTTGAAAAGAATAAACGGAAGAATACAATACTACCAGCAAAAACTAGCCCGACAAAAAGAAGGCGGATCCAACTGGAAAAAAACACTCAAAAAACTCCAACGATGGATAAACAAGAAAAACAACGTAATCAGGGATTATTACCATAAAATATCCTACAACATAGTCAAACACTGCAAATTCATAGCCATGGAAACATTAAACATCCGAGGAATGATACGTTCCCGCAATTTAAGCAGAAGCATTCATGAAATCGGATGGGGCAAACTCATAGAAATGATAAAATACAAAGCACAATGGTATGGCCGTGAATTTATACAAATTGACAGGTGGTTTCCATCGAGCAAAAAATGCAATGTCTGTGGAGAAATCAACCATGACTTAGGTCGTGATGAAAGAGTGTGGGAATGTCCACACTGCCATAGCATTCTTCAAAGGGATGTTAATGCAGCAAAAAATATTTTAGACGAAGGTCTACGCGCCGCTGGTTCAACGGTGCTATGCTTAGTAGATTTCACGCCTATTGGTCAAAGTAAATTCATATATCATTATAAATGGAAATGCTTTGACGAAACAATAGGCATGGCCTAAGAATCTCTGGCTTCTTTAAGCCGGAGAGGTTCAATAATTCTGTTTTTATATTGATTTTGTGGCATATCACTCTTTTTTAAAATTCAAAAATTGTTTTGTATAGGAAACTTTTTTGTTGTTTTTTTCCAAAATTGTTTTTTATAGAAAACTATTTTGATAATAAGTACCAAATAGTTTTGTATAGAAAACTATTTTAACAATATATGCCAAATAGTTTTGTATAGAAAACTATTTCAATAACGGGAAATGGTTTTTTTTTAAAACTGTTGAATCTCTTCAGGTGATGGATATGGTTGAAAGAAAGTTATATATGGACAAAGTCAACGATTTTTTAAATCAGGATATTATAAAGGTTATAACAGGAATAAGGCGTTCTGGAAAATCTTATTTCTTTAAATTAATCATAGATGAATTGATGCAAGGCGGTGTGGATGAAGAGGATATCCTGCTGATGGATTTGGAACTTCCCAAATATAATCATGTCAGGTCATGCAGTCAGCTTGATGATGTGGTTTTGGACTATATTGAAGGCAAAGCCAATAAGGTGTACCTGTTTTTTGATGAAATCCAGAATGTGGAGAATTGGGAGGTCTGCATAAACAGTTACTATAAGCTTCCTGATGTGGAAATCTTCATCACGGGATCAAACTCAAAGCTGCTGTCCAAGGAATTGGCCACCTATCTCACTGGAAGATACGTTTCAATAGAAATGTTTCCATTTTCATTCAATGAATTCATGGACTATAAGGAGGAATTGGGCGAGGGGCCAATCTCGAATAATGAATTGAACACTCCTCTTGAAAATTATTTTGAGGAATATATGGATTACGGGGGGTTGCCGGTTGCAATCGCATCAAGAAATCATAAGGAAATCATATTGAATGACCTGTACTCGTCCATCATTCTTCATGATATTGTGGAGCGTCATGACATAAGGCAGGTTGGATTGTTTGACAGGATTGTGAAGTATATTATTGAGAATATCGGTAATCTAATATCTGCAAATTCAGTATACAATTATTTAAAGCATGATAATCTGGAAATAAGCAAGCCAACAATTTATAATTATCTGAAGTATCTTGAAGAGGCATATGTCTTGTCTAAGGCCACTCGTGAGGATTTGACAGGTAAAAGGGAAATTGTGGGTTCTGAAAAATATTATTTGATTGATTTGGGTTTTTATAAGTCTCAATTGGAAGAAAAACAAAGGAATGTTGGCCATGTTTTGGAGAATATGGTGTATCTGGAATTGGTCAGGCAAGGATATAAGGTGACGATAGGAAGGCTTGCAAGATCAGAAATCGATTTCGTATGCAGAAAGGACGGTAAAAAGATATATGTTCAGGTTTCCTATCTCTTGGATAATGATGAAACTCTTGAACGTGAGCTGAAACCGTTTTTAAATGTCGGCGATAACTATCCCAAATATCTGTTGAGCATGGATAAAATCAACCAGTCCCAAAACGGCATTGAGCATATCAACATCATCCAATTTTTGAAAAATCCGGGCCTCCTGACTGAATGATTCAACTGATTGCATATCTTTTAAATAATATACACATCTTATATATTATAAGGAGGAATTGATTTGGATTTCACATTTTCGGTGGTGATGGCTGTCTACAACAAGCAGGATTATATAGCCGAGGCCATCGAATCGATCATCAACCAGTCCCTGGATTTCAAGGACAACATTCAAATCGTGATAGTCAATGACAAGAGCACAGACGGCACATTGAATGTCTTGGAAAAGTACCAAAGGAGATATCCCGACAACATCCTTCTAATCAGCAATGATAAGAATATGGGGCCTTCATATTCAAGAAACCAGGGCCTCAAGCATGTCAAGGGAGAGTTCATCAACTTTCTGGACTCAGACGACACCATATCAAAGGATGCGTTCATGCATGCCATGAATTTCCTGAAAGACAATCCCGAAGTCGATATCGCATCAATTCCAATCTATTTTTTCGGAGTAAAAAGAGGCCCTCACAACTTAAACTTCAAGTTTGAAGAGGACCATGTCGTAAATCTCGCTGAAAACCCAAACTACATCCAGCTTTCAGGGCCTTCATCGTTCATAAGGGCGGAAAGGCTTAAGGATTACAGCTTCAACGATAATCTGAAGGTTTCAGAGGATGCACTTCTCTTAAACCAGATGCTTCTGGAAAATCCGCATATCGGATTTCTTGAAGGCGACAGGTACAACTACAGAAAGGACGGTTCCAAAAACTCTCTTATAACTTCCTCGGCCAATACGAGAACCTATTTCACGTCAAGGGTTGACGAGTACTTCATCAAATTAATCAATTATGCCGAAAGGGACGGAAAGATTCCCAAGTTCATTCAGTACGTGCTCATGTATGACCTGCAGTGGATTTTGGAGATTGAGGATGTTGGACACCTCTTAAGCGAGGATGAGATTAAAACTCTATATGATAAACTTATAAAAATCTTATCTTTCATCGATGAAGACGTCATCCTGGCTCAGCCTTCAATTCCAGCGCACCTGAGGGCTCATGCAATCCTAATCAAGAGGCACGGATGGGACTACTTCAACCATGAAGCCGAAATCAATGACAACTTCAAGCTCACGACACTCTTCGTTGACAATATCCGATTCAAAAGCGATAATGGGCTCTACATTTCAGGAATCCTTGTGAACTTCACTAAGAACACTCCAATCCAGGCGGTTCTTGACGGCGAAACAATCGAAACTCAAGAGGTCAGCTATCCCCAAAGGGATTTCAAATCGCTGGGCTTCAAGTACGCAGAAAACCACAACTTTAAGGTCAATTTGGAGTTCAAGGAAAACTCGACAGTCTCGTTCAAGTCAGGCGAAAATGACTTGGCAATCAATTTCAGCCAAACCTCAAGGCTTTCCAAGGTCGGCAGGTACATGGCATCAAAAAAACATATTGTGGTCTTTGAGGACAACCAGATTAAAATCCGGAAGAAATCATTTTTAAGACTTCTCAAACTGGAAATCTCAACGTTAAGGGGAATGTTAAAGAACCGTCAGGAAGGCTGGAGAACAGGAGTGCTAATCAGGATGTTTTATGTCTTGACATATCCTTTCCTGATAAGGAGGCGCATCTGGATTTACATGGACCTTCCTCAGGTTGCAGGAGACAACGGCCTTGAGCTTTTCAAGTACGTTTCCACCCAACATGACAAGATAAACCATTATTTTGTTCTCGACAAGTCACCGATTGACGATGCACGGTATCTGACAGAATCAAGAAGAGACAAGCTCAAGAGGATGTTCGGCAGAATTCCTGAAAGCAAGCAGTACAGGCAAATCAAAAGCATTGGAAAGATCATCCCTGCAAGGTCACTACAGCATAGGGTCTACACTCTGTTTGCCGAGTTCATCATCACATCACACCCAGACAACACAATCATTTATCCATTCTGGGGAAATTATCCGTACGTTGCAGGCCTTGCCCGCTCAAAGACTGTCTTCCTGCAGCACGGAGTCATCAAAAACGACATCTCATCATGGGCAAACGAGTATGACAAGCCTCTGGCGATGTTTCTGACATCATCTGAAAGGGAAGCTGAATCCCTGATGGAATATGACTACGGCTATGATGAAAGCGTCATCAAGACATTGGGCCTTCCTAGATTCGACAGGCTTGAAAACGACCCCAAAAAGGAGATTGTGGTGATGCCTTCATGGAGAAAGCAGTTCAATGAGTTCACACAGGACGAGTTTGCAGCAACAAACTTCTGCAAGGTCTTAAATGAGCTCATATCAGACGATGAGCTGATTGAAAAATTAACAGAAAAAGGATACAGGATGATATTCAAGCCCCACAGGAACCTGCATAAGTTTGCAGGCGCATTCACTACCCATCCGGATGTCAAGTTCGATCTGGACCTTACAAACTACACAGAAACCTTCAACACTGCGTCCCTTCTCATTTCAGACTACTCCTCAGTGTCTTTTGATTTCGCATACATGAAAAAGCCCGTGATATACTACCAGTTCGACAAGGACTACCACTTCGATGTGGATGACGCCTATTTCAAGTACGAGGATGACGGGTTCGGCCCGGTTGCAAAAAACCATGACCAAATCAGCAAAATCATCCTTGACATGATTGACAATGACTGCAAGATGGATGAAAAATACGCAAAAAGAGTTGACGGATTTTTCAAATACCATGACCGGAACAACTCAAAGAGGGTCTATGAGGAAGTCCTTAACCTGGATGCCTATTACTAATTTTTTTATATTTCAAAATTCTAAGTTAAATCATGGAACTTATAGACGCAATGTTTAAGAGAAGAAGCTCAAGGAAATTCACCGACGAGCCTATCACAAAAGCGGAACTGGACATGATTTTAAAATCAGCGCTTCTTGCACCGACAAGCAGGAACAGAAAGCCATGCAATTTCCTCGTCGTTGAAAGAAAAGAAACACTAGATGAACTCTCAAGAGCCAAGAACCATGGGGCCCAATTTCTAAAGAATGCAGATAAGGCAATCGTCGTTCTGGCAAGCGAGTTTGAATCAGACACCTGGTGTGAGGACTCATCAATTGCACTCACCTATATGCACCTGATGGCAACCGACCTGGGACTTGGAAGCTGCTGGGTTCAGATTCACTTGAGAAAGAGGGACGGAACCGATGCCGAGAAAATCGTGCGGGATATCGTGGGCGTCGATTTACACTACAGAATAGTTGGAATCCTTGCATTGGGCCATCTAGAAAGCCAGCCTGAACCCCACACTCCCGATGATCTCGACAAGTCCAAGGTTCACTTTCTGGTTTAAGAGATGCCTTTACCACTTCAAACCCTTGAAAAGTGACAAAATCTTTAAATAATCTCTAAAATATAAAGGAACATGTAGATTAACAGGATTAAATTTAAGGAGTTTTTAGCTATGCATGTGAAAGATGTATTGGACGATTTAGGAATTAGGGTCAAGTTGCCTCAACACTGGTTTTCCACAGACGTCGGTGCCGAATTTGAGGAGCCAACATTAATCGAAAATGATGAGATTATAAAAATTGAAGCTCAAAGCGGTGAGAAGAGAAAAGTCATTGTCATAGATGTCGATGACGGCATGAGTGTCGTGACAGTTTTTCCCGACGGCAAGGTGATCGGGGTCAAATATTTAGAAAACAAGGATGACTTCGAATACATAGGAAAGCCGTCAGATCTATACTTCTAAAAATGCTTTTGACGTTAAGGTTCAAAAGTCTAATTTAAGGAAATATGGGTGCTGATGCTTTTGGGATAATTCCGGTGATGAGAGATATTGGTTAAATCCATATTATCGCATTGCTGCAGAATTCGCAGATTCCATTTTCCTTTGAAAATTTTTCCATATGGTTATAGATTTCAAGAAGTGTGGAATCCCGTCTGTCTCTGCCGGTTTCATTCAATATTTTAAAGGAGTATATGTAGTCCATTGTCGTTATGTCCGGTTCTTCAATTAAGGTCATTTCACCTAGAAAATCGAATTTTTTTGCAAATTTTCTAATTTCCTGTGTAAAAATCTCTTTTGAAGGCTCCATTGAGCGTTGAAATCTTGTCAGTTCGCTTTCATTTCTCATTTTTTTCACCATATGGATGGTTTTTAATTTATTTAATCTGGTTTAAACCAATTTATGGATAATCCAGCAATTTTCAAGCATTATTTTAATATTCACTTTAATTTGATAAATATTTTTTCTTGTAACTGAAAGCAATTTGGCTTGATGGTTTCAAAATGCTTGGATGGATTCACTTTTTCAATCTCAAGACAATAACGCCGCTTATTATGCCGACGACTGCACCGGTAACAATGTCAAATGGAAAGTGCACGCCAATGTAAATCCTTGAAAAGCAAATCAAAAATGCAAAAAGAACTAATAAGCAAACCAATGGCTTGTTTCGGTGCAGTTTCCACACCAGAACTGTTGTCACGGACAAAGTTGATGATGCATGTCCTGACGGAAAGGAGTTGGGCTCTGATGGAACGGTCAGCTGGTGGACATTGCTCATGACATCAAAGGGGCGTGGGCTGTGGATTAAAAGCTTGAGGCATGCTGCAATGATGCCTGATAAAACAAGCGCATAAAGGCATAGCTTGGCTATTTTAAGGCATTTGTCCTTTTCAAGATGCCTTGCAATGATGATGGCCAGTATGCACAATGCAAGAAGGCTTACAAAACCGCCGATATTGCTCAGCCCAGGCATTACGGCATCGAATAGCGGATTTTGCAAGTCATGATTGATAAAATAAAATATGTCAATGTTCAAGCTCATCGCTATTATTTTTAGTCGTGATTACTTAAATATTTTTTTTTAGAAATATTGCTTTTAAGTTATATTTTTTAGCCATATCCATTTCAAAAATCTAAATGAGCAATATTTGTCCATTAAAACCAACTTTAATAATTTCACATACTTCGATTCAAGAATTAAATGATTTAAATGCCCTATATAAAATTGTCAGAATTCATGGAACTCGAAAATGGAATGAAATTAAGCCTCTAAACAGCATATGATTTCGGTGGATGCCCAAGCATGATTTAATGATGCGTATTTGATGTGTATGTTATGGTGAAGTTAAATTCAAAAAGTATAAAATACATGTCATTTAGATATTTAATTATAAAAAAGTGAGGTTAAAACATGAAAGTCAACAAATTCATTTTAGTTTGCATATTTTTGCTGGCAGTAATATCATTAAGTCCATTGTCTGCCAGTGAGGATGTTGCAGGCGATGAGCTTGCATTGGATGATACGGCTGAAGTTAGCCAAGTCGTCCAGGATGATGCAGTCGGTGATGGCGAACAGAACAGCGGGCTTAGAGTGGATTATCCGCCAAATATCGCAACCGGCGATGAAGGAAACATAACAATTTCAGGTGCCAACGACATTACAGGCAACCTGTATTGGGAATTTGATGGGGAAAGCTCATCCATCAGTTTGATTGATGGAAAACAAAACATTGCATTCAAAGATTTGGCTGGAGGAGACCATCCATTTCTTCTCAAGCTAACAAATGATACAAAGTATGCCGATGTGGAAATATCAGATACGATACATGTATCCAAAGAAATTAGTCTAACTCCAAATGTCCCTACAGTATTCAATAACAATCCTACCCTAATCACATTCACAGGTCCTAAAGTTCATGAACACTGTTCACTGCTTTTGGAAATAGGAAATGAAAGTTTCTGGGGATATTATTACGCTTTTGGTGAAGGTGAGGTAGAAATCAATGTAGCGAAAACCGGAACTTATAGAGTCAATTACTTCTATGAAAACCCAGAGGAAAGCCTTGTGGCAAAAGGAAGCTTCAACCTTAAGGTACTTTCAAAACCTAAGCTTCAAGCCAAATCAATTGCCATGTATGATATTGAAAGCAAATACTATAAGGTTCGCCTTTTGGACTCTAATGGAAAACCTATGGCCGGAGAGAAAGTAACAGTTTTCATTGATTTATCCAAATACAAAACCGCTAAAACAGATAAAGACGGTTATGCAAAAGTAAAAATACTTGGAAGCGACTTGTATTCCGATGATTTGGACTTGACAACAACCTATAAGACATTAAGTGTCCATAATAGATTGTACTTCAAAACAGTCATGAAGGAAATCACATCCTTCAAAAAGACAAATGCAAAAACCGTAACGTTCCAGATAAAAACCAATAAGGTTAACGGCAAATTCTTAACCGGAACAAAAGTTACTTTTAAGTTCAACCAAAAAACTTACACAGCTAAAATCAACAATAAGGGAATTGCAAAAGTGGATGTTAAAAAATCAGCATTCACCAAATGCAAAGTTGGTAAAATCTACCAATTGAAAGTTACTTTAGGAGCGAATTCCTTCACTTCAAACTACAAATTCTTAAAAGTTAAACCAACATTATCCTATGTAAGCGGAATGTACGCTGCAGGCAAGGCATAAACAACTTTAAAATACTGCTCAAAAGCAGTATTTATTTTTTCTTTTTTTTTTTTAAATCGGACAAT
>Ga0129307_1002261_pt1 | contig 15987 bp, 14 predicted proteins | sample P1105metagenome_FD_94437 | JGI IMG/M metagenome (GOLD analysis project Ga0129307, IMG submission 94437) | Capybara group fecal microbial communities from Wisconsin, USA - P1105 metagenome | ecosystem: Host-associated > Mammals > Digestive system > Large intestine > Fecal | place: USA: Wisconsin... | reverse complement strand
CAAGTCCTTAATTATATTATAAATTAGTATCTCTTTATTCTATCATCTTCATCAGTGGTAGACTTATCAATTGCGCGGATTTCTACCTCGTATGAATAATCCGCATTAACTTGAACCATAACTTTATCGCCTATGTGTTTGCCACGGATTGCGGCGCCCAGAGGGGATTCGATGGAGATAAGACCTTTTAAGGAATTGCCGCGAATGGAAGTAACAAGTTTGTAAGTTTCTTCGCAGTCATCCTCTGGAATATAGATGGTAACAGTGTTATTGATGCCGACCTCATCGTCAGCACTACTATCGTCAACAACCTCTGCATAGCGAAGCATTTTTTCCAGATAGCGGATACGGCTGTCGTTCATATTCTTTGCACGCTTCGCTTCGTGATATTCAAAGTTTTCAGAAAGATCGCCTTGTGCTCTAGTCTCTTTAACTTCCTCCAAAAGCTTTGGTCGAATAACCAATTTTCTTTCATCTATTTCTGCTTGTATTTTATCAATATCACCTTGTGTGAGTCTTTCGCCCATAATAACCTCCAAATAATTCTTGTTTCAAATCATTTTAACACAATACAGTAGAGGGAGGAAATGTGAATAACATAGACACTTCAAACAGCCTAAAGCTTAATAGATAAATACATAGAATTTGCCCCCTGAAAATGATATAGTAATTAGGTAGAAATATAAGTAATAAGGGATTTAAGGAGAGTAAATTTTTTATGGCAGTTTTAAGTAATTGTAAGCCAGAGAGAGTATTTCATTATTTTGAGGAGATATGTGGCATTCCACATCCTTCTTATCACGAGGAGCAGATAAGTGCGTACCTTGTAGAGTTCGCGAAAGCACATAATCTTGAGTATTATCAGGATGAAGTATACAACGTTATCATGATTAAAGAAGCATCAGTTGGCATGGAAAATGTGGAGCCATTGATTCTTCAGGGACATATGGATATGGTTGCCGAGCAGGAGCCGGATTGCAAAAAGGATATGTTAAAAGAAGGCCTCGATATTGAGGTGATTGATGGATATGTTACCGCAAAGGGCACAACACTTGGCGGTGATGATGGTATAGCCGTAGCTATGATTCTTGCAATCTTAGAGGATGAGGAGCTTAAGCATCCTAGACTTGAGGTCATTATTACAGTATGTGAAGAAGTTGGTATGGAGGGTGCTACAGCCCTTGATGTATCAATGTTAAAGGGGCGCAAGCTTTTGAACCTCGATTCTGAGGAGGAAGGACATTTCCTTTCCGGTTGCGCAGGTGGATGCAGAATGGATATATCTTACCCATTTAAAAAGCAGCAGATTTCCGGCAATCTTATTTTAGTTGATGTAAAGGACTGTACCGGAGGACATTCTGGCGCAGAGATTGATAAGGGAAGAGCTAATGCTAGTCATATTGCAAACCGTGTGCTTGCAGCAGCGGTTGAGGTTGCTGATATTAATTTAGTTGATTATGTTGGTGGCACCAAGGACAATGCAATTCCTAGAAGTACCAGTGTCAAACTTGTTACATCTGATGAGGCTGTAAAGGCTATGGAGGCAGAGGCAAAGGCCATTTTAAACGAATATGCTGTTACAGATCCACAGATGAAGATTGATATAGTCAATGAGGGAAATGCTAATATTGCAGCAGTAGGAATACAAGATTCCAAGAAGATTGTTCAGTTGATTCTTGCAACTCCAGATGGTATCCAGACCATGAGCCATGATATTGAGGGTTTGGTAGAGACATCTCTTAACCTTGGTATTCTTAATTTAAACGAAGATAATATTACCTATGCTTGTGCCCTTAGAAGCTCGGTGGAGACAGCAATGACTGCACTTATGCGTAGAGTTGAGATGATAGGAAAAGCCTTTGGTTGTCAGGTTTCAGTTCGCGGAGTCTACCCTGCATGGGAGTTTAAACGCAACTCAGATTATCGTGACGAGTTGGTCAAGATGTATGAGGATATGACAGGAAATAAGGCAATTATTGAGACAATGCATGCGGGAGTAGAGTGCGGCATTCTTGCAAATAAGCTTCAAGGATTAGAAGCTGTTTCAATTGGTCCAGACATGTTTGATATTCATACTCCAAAGGAGCGTTTATCAATTGCCTCCACAGAGAGAATATATAATTTTGTTAGAAAAGTAATTGAAACTAGAAAATAAAGAGTTTTCGCAGAGGAAGGAGACGAGTTATGTTTAGAATCGGAATGCTTACCAGCGGTGGAGACTGTCAGGCCCTTAATGCGGCAATGCGCGGTGTAGTTAAGGGGCTTGCAGCAAACGTGAAGGATCTAGAAGTATACGGATTCTTTAATGGATACAAGGGCTTGATTTATGGAGACTACAGGCTTCTTACAAGTCAGGATTTTTCAGGTATTCTTACTCGTGGTGGCACTATCTTAGGTTCCAGCCGTCAGCCATTTAAGCTTATGCGTGAGCCTGATGAAAATGGTTTGGACAAGGTGGAGGCTATGAAGTCCAACTATTACAAGCTCAACCTTCAGTGCCTGGTAATTCTTGGTGGAAATGGAACTCAAAAGACGGCAAATCTTCTCAGGGAAGAGGGGCTCAATATTATTCATCTGCCAAAGACAATAGATAACGATATTTTTGGCACAGATGTTACTTTTGGCTTTCAGAGTGCTATTGATATTGCATGTAACACTATCGATTGTATTCACACAACAGCTTCTTCCCATAGCCGAGTGTTTATCATCGAGGTAATGGGTCACAAAGTTGGCTGGCTTACACTTTATGCAGGTATTGCATCAGGTGCAGATATCATTCTCCTTCCAGAGATTCCATACGATATCAAAAAGGTTATAAAGGCCATCAATCATCGTGCCGAGGAAGGAAAGGGATTTACTATTTTGGCTGTAGCCGAGGGAGCTATCTCTAAAGAGGACGCCAAGCTTTCAAAGAAGGAGTATAAGAAAAAACTTGAGAATTCCAAGTATCCTTCTGTTTCTTACGAAATAGCAGAGCGAATCCAAAAGGAAACTGGCATTGAGGTACGTGTCACAGTTCCAGGACACATGCAGCGAGGCGGAAGCCCAGATCCATATGATAGATTCCTTTGCACTCGCTTAGGTTCTGCAGCAGCTCAGGCTATTATGGATGGCGACTATGGAAAGATGATTGCCATGGTAGATGGCAAGACAAAGCGAATTCCACTTGAAAAAGTGGCAGGCAAGTTAAAGGTGGTAGAGCCTGATTGTCAGATTATAGAAGAGGCTAAGCGAATAGGTATTAGTTTCGGTGATTAAATAAAGGGTGGTAAATTGTTATGTCTTATATGGCACTTTACAGAAAGTTCAGACCGCAGACATTTGAGGATGTTAAAGGTCAGGACCATATTGTTACTACATTACAAAATCAAATAAAAAGCGACCGTATAGGACATGCGTATCTTTTTACAGGTACTCGCGGTACAGGTAAGACAACTATCGCCAAAATTCTTGCACGCACTATTAACTGCGAGAATCCAGTAGATGGTTGTCCTTGTATGGAATGCCAGATGTGCAAGTCTATCACAGCAGGCAATTCCATGAATGTAATTGAAATGGATGCTGCGTCAAATAACGGCGTAGACAGCATTAGGCAGATTGTAGAGGAGGTGGCATATCCTCCTACAGAGGGCAAATACAAGGTATATATCATTGATGAGGTCCACATGTTATCAGTGGGTGCTTTTAATGCCTTGCTCAAGACTTTAGAGGAGCCACCTTCTTATGTTGTGTTCATTTTGGCTACAACAGAGGTGCATAAGATTCCAATTACTATTTTGAGTCGTTGTCAAAGATATGATTTTCATCGTATTTCTATCGACACCATCGCTTTACGATTGCAGGAGCTGATGGATAAGGAGGGAATAGAGGTAGAGGAAAAAGCTATCAGATATATAGCAAAGGCTGCTGATGGTTCCATGCGTGACGGTCTAAGCCTTTTGGATCAATGTATAGCATTTTACATAGGACAAAAGCTCACATATGACAATGTGCTAAAGGTTCTTGGAGCTATTGATACTGAGGTATTTTCAAGATTACTTCGTCACATTATAGCGGGGCAGATTACAGAGGCAATAGGCATTCTTGAAGAGATTATTACTCAAGGAAGAGATCTTAACCAATTTGTAAATGATTTTACATGGTATTTGCGCAATCTTATGCTTATAAAGAGTTCTGATGATATGGAAGATGTCCTTGAGATGTCATCAGACAATCTTGCTCTTTTAAAAGAAGAGGCACAGATGGTTGACACAGGAATATTAATGCGTTACATTCAAGTCCTGTCAGCCCTTTCTAATGATATTAAATATGCTAGTCAAAAGAGAGTACTTATAGAGATTGCACTAATAAAGTTATGTAAGCCACAGATGGAGCAGGATATTTCTGCTTTAAACAACAGAATAGGCAATCTTGAAAAAAAGATTGAAGAGGGCGTATCTGTTATGGCAGCGCCGGTAGGAGCGGTTAGTTCAACCCCCAGTGTAGCGACGCCTGTTAAAAAAGAGCCGCTTCCTGCGGCAGTTCCAGAGGAGGTACAGCAGATTTCTGGAAGGTGGAGTACTGTTCTTGGTAGGGTTCCACAGAATATCAAGATGTATTTACGAGAGGTGACAACTGTTACTGTGAGCGATGCAGGTGAGTTGTTGCTTATATTTGATCAGCCTGACGGCTCGGAGCGAATGGCGGGAGATTTCGTCAATAGGTCAGAGGTTATCGAAGAAATAGAAAAGGCAATAGAGGAGATTATTCACAAGACTGTTAAGGTAAAGGTGGAGATAAATTCAAGTGGAATCAGCTCTCAAAACACTAGAACAGATGCAAGAGATTATTTCGCAAATTTAGGTATAGAGGTAGAGCAGGAAGATTAGGCTGCTATTTTGAGAGATTATGATGAGATTACAGATTTATTTGAATAAATAATTAGATAGCAAAAGCAAGGAGGACTTATAAAATGGGTAAAGGTAGAGGTGGATTTCCAGGCGGCGGTATGCCAGGCAACATGGGACAGCTTATGAAGCAAGCACAGCGTATGCAGCGTCAGATGGAAGAAGCTCAGGCACAGCTTGAAGAGACCGAAATGACGGGTACAGCTGGTGGCGGTGTTGTTGAGGTTACAGTTTCAGGTAAGAAGGAAATCACAAAGATTACTATAGATCCAGAAGCAGTAGATCCAGAGGATGTTGAGATGCTAGAGGATCTTGTTATGGCGGCAGCAAACGAGGCGCTTCGCAAGGTTGATGAAGTAAGCGCAGCTTCTATGTCTAAGTTTACAGGTGGATTTGGATTATAATCAATGGAATATTACAGCAAAGAAATTAGCAACTTAATAGCAGAGCTAAGTGATTTGCCTAGTATTGGAAGTAAGTCAGCCCAGAGGCTGGCTTTCCATATTTTAGGTATGGATGAGGAAAAGGTTAACGACTTGGCTAATTCCATTATTCAAGCGAGGAAAAATGTTCGTTACTGCAAGGAGTGCTATACTCTCACAGACGACGAGCTCTGTCCTATCTGTTCAAACCCAAAGCGTAACAAGAGCATTATTATGGTTGTTGAGGATACAAGAGATTTAGCAGCCTACGAAAAAACTGGCAAATTTGACGGTGTTTATCATGTGTTACATGGCGCTATTTCCCCAATGGCAGGTATTGGACCAGGAGATATCAAGCTAAAAGAACTCATGGTACGTTTGCAACAAAATGACGTTAAAGAGGTTATTATAGCTACCAATTCTTCCCTTGAAGGCGAAACTACAGCTGCATATATCAGCAAGCTAATCAAGCCAACCGGTATAAAGGTTAGCCGTATAGCTTCAGGCGTTCCAGTAGGAGGAAACCTAGAATACATTGATGAAGTAACTTTGCTTCGTGCTCTAGACGGTAGGACAGAATTATAAAAAAACCATAAAAGTATTAAAAATTTATTAATAAAGTAGTTGTCAACTAATTATTAGTATGCTATTATAATAGCATAAAAGAAAGGGAGGACTTTATTAATGGATAATCAAAATGTACAACCAGTATATACTAATGACGAGATGACAGTAGGACAATGGCTCGTAACTTTACTTATAGGAATTATTCCTTTTGTGAATATCGTAATGCTTATTGTTTGGGCATGCGGCAATCCAGTAGAGAAGAGAGCTCGTAAGAATTGGGCGATTGCTCAGCTTATCATGATGGCAATCATATTAGTACTTTATTTTGCTGTATTTGCATCTATTATCTCATCAGTTATGCATGGTAGTGGAATGTACTATTAATTAGTCAAGATTTAAAGACCGGGTTTCCGGTCTTTTTTCTTTTTGCTAGAACTTTGTATAGAAAAAATTTTCTTTATACTTTTATTAAGATATAAGAAAAAAGCCGAGGAAATCCTCGGCTTTAATAATTTATTTTGATTGTAGAGCAGCAATTTGTTTTTCTAGTTCGGCTATTCGTTCATCTTTCTCGGCGAGGGACGCATCTTTCTCGGCAAGAGCAGCCTCTTTTTCAGCTAGACTATCCTTGAGCCTTTGCTCATATATAATGCGATCATTAGCTCTGCGAATAGCATCTTGTCTTGCTCTCATTTCTAAACGAGCTTGATCCTCTTCGCTTAATTCATATATAGTTTTAGAGGCCTCATCTATGATAGGCATATCTTTAGCTAACATATGCAATTCCTCCCATTTTGTTGACTTAAATACTTTAGCCCATTTGTCGATTCTAAATTTTTTATCTTCTTCAGTGGCCAACTCTATTTGATTTAAGTCTAACACGTATATCTGGAATTTGTCACTATAAACATTATGGCTTTTAGTATTCATAACCATATATTTAGAGTGTAGGGATGGATTATCTTCAAATAAAGTAAAATCTAAAATACCAATCTGATGAATTGGTTTTACACAAAGATAACTATCTCCTTTATTGAGATTTTGATAAACTTCACAGGCATAGTAGATAGAACGTTCAGCCCAATCATGTTCGTTAATTACTTGGATTTCTAAATTCACAATTGATGTATCATTAAGTATAGCTTCAATATCAAGAATAACAGTTTTTTCATTAATAGTGTCACCATAATGAATAGGGTTAGTAATTGAAATTGATTTTATTGAACCACTTTCCATGTGTAGTAAATCTTGAACTAATTCCTTAAGTACTAGATTATTTCTTTGTAAGATCATCTTAAAGAGATAATCATTTGTCATTGGAACAAATAAATCGCCTGATTCAGGAATTTGATATTTAATTGTAGTTGAATTCATAAATTATTCCTTTCAAGTTGCATATTGTGAAACGAAGGCGACTTGCCTAAAGAAATAATTAGGTTGAAATACGTTGGATATAGGAATAGATTCTCAGAATATTTTAAAGAAGCAATGAGATAATACTATAGGTATAAAAATTTAGCAAGAAAAATTAGATTAAGAAAATAAAAATATTGTCCGACATAATAGATGTAAAAGTAATATACCGTGGAGGGACTGGATGAATATTGAAGGACTCAAGGTAACGGATTACATCAAAACAGAAGGTGCAAAAGAGTCAGGATTTGGCGTAGGCACCAGCGGTATCAAGGACGATAATAAAGCAAATAACCATAAAGAACTTAAAGCATTGTCAGTGGATAATGCATTCTATGATAATAAAGGAAAGATGACTGATGAGAATTTCGCCGGTGAGGTGGAAAAGGCATCAGCTCTTGGTGTGTCTACAGTTGAGGCAGTTAAAAATGTGGAGCGAGCATGGTCGGATGATGCTACAGCAAAGGTATCGGAGGATGGACATAATCCTATGGATATGGATGCTCATACATTGATAACAGTTGTAGATCAAATCAAAATGAATCTAGCAAAAGCTGGGGCAGACATTTCAAAAATGGGTGGACTATCAAAAGCAGAAATAGAAGCAATGTCTGGTTCTATTTCTCAAGCTGTTGAAATGACAAAGGGTCTTGGAGAGACATTGCCGATAGAAGCCCAGGCATATCTTGTAAAAAATCAGTTAGAACCAACAATTACAAATATATATAATGCAACTTACTCTGCACCTGCTAATCAGGTAGAAGAAGTAAGTGATGAAGATATAGTAAGTCTTCTTGAAAAATTAGGTGATAAGCTGGATTCACTTATTTCTGAAATGGAAAGTGAACAATCTGAGTCTGCGCAAAGACCTATGTCACCAATGGAGCTAAAAGATATGGTGGCAACCATGATGAAGCAAGATGTTCCTGTTACAAAGGAGCATCTTGAGTACATGGTGCAGTTAGACAAATATGAAAAGCCATCAGAGCAGCAGATTGAAACAGCGATAGAAGATATAATTGCAGAGGGGAAAGAGCCAGTGGATGCATATCTAATCCCGGGATATTCCCTCATGGATAAAGCAAAGGCAACCTTTGAGGAAGTGATGGGAATGGATGTAAATGCTCTTCCTTCAATTACTGCTCAAAGACAGCTTACAGAAATTCAACTAACAATGACAGTTGAGGCCACTTTCACAATGATGAAAAATGGCATTAACGTAAATACGAATGATTTATCTGATTTATTGGACAAGCTAAAGCTTCAAGAGACAAGCTTACTGCAGATTCTTCTTAAGGCAGAATCAGGAGAAAAAACTGACAGCAATGTGAATCTCTTTAAGCAGGTAATGAATGAAATGGCAGAGGTACAGTCTGCCCCTGCAGCAATGTTTGGTCGCTTCCAAAATATTGGAATGGAACAGTTCTCATATGTTCATGAGGTCAGTGTTTCTGTTACAGCAGAGTATTCACGTATGGAAAGTACGTACGAAGCAGTGGGTACAGAAGTAAGAAGAGACCTTGGAGACAGCATTGCAAAGGCATTCCAAAATGTAGATGATATACTTGCAGATCTTGGAATAGAATCAACTGAGTCAAGCCAGAAGGCAGTTCGTATTCTTGGATACAATCAGATGGAAATAAATGCTGAATCAGTTACTAGCATCAAGGCATCAACTGAGCTAGTTGCAAGAACATTTAAGAGTATGACACCAGCAGTTGTGGCAGAAATGATAAAGAGAGGAGATAATCCTCTTGATATGACAATGAATGACCTTAAGGCAAAGGCGGAGGAAATCAAGGCAGAACTAGGTAGTACGTCAGATGAAGAAAGTTTTGCAAAATTCTTGTGGAAGGCTGAACATACCACAGAGATATCTGAGGCAGAGAGGGATGCTTATATAGGTGTGTACAGACTTCTTCATCAGGTGGATAAGTCAGATGGTGCAGCTATTGGAGCGTTGATAAGTCAAGGTACAGAAGTTACTCTTAGAAACCTTATGACTGCGGTACGCTCAAGCAAGCACACTGGTAGAGAATACGAGATTAATGATAAATTTGGTGCGCTAGATGAAATGGTGGTTACAGACCTTTCTATAACACAGCAAATAGAAAAAGTATTCTTAACAAACAGATGTCGCGATGCTAAGGAAGCAATGACTCCAGCCAAGATGCAGGCCCTTGGAGAGGATAACATTCTTCAGATGAATCCAGATGAGTTTGCTAGCGCTATGGAAGAGATGGCTGATGATGCAGCTCTAGAATACACAAGCTATGTGACTGAGCAGTTAAAGGAAGCGTTGAACTATGCGCCAACAGTTGAAAGGATTTTAGAGCAATTTAACATTCCGTCTTCTGCAAACATGATTAGTGCAGTAGAGGCGCTGATTCAAAATAATGGAAATGTCATAAAAGACTTATATGGTCGCGCAGCTAAGCAGCAGGATATTGGTATAGAAGAATTAATAAATGAAGCCTATCGAAAATTTGCTGATGCTTGCCGCACGCCAGAGGATATGGCTGAAGCAGAAGAAGCACTTGGAGTTTTGGCTGAAAATGTCATGAAGACCATGATTGAAATGGAAGATGTTAGAACTGTTGATATGGATGGAATGAAGCTTGTGATTCAACAGTCAAAGGCAATTCAGCAAATGGCTACAAGTGGAGAGACTTTCCATATTCCTATTATGATAGCTGACGAAGCAGGCAACATGAACCTTAGAATTGTTAGAGGAAATGGCCAGTCTGGACTTATAAAGATGGCCCTTTACCTAGAATCTACAGGAACTGTTGCAACAACATTCCATTACGAAGCAGGCAAGGTGTCTGCAAATATTGAATGCGAGACAGCTCAGATGAGAGAGCAGTTTGCAAATCAGGCAGAGACTATATCTGAAATAATGCAAGCAGAGACAGGATTTGAGTTTAACTTTTCATTTACTCGAGAATCAGGCGTTAGTGTGAATGATGTTTACAACTGGCAGCTTGGAAATTTTCAAGTAAATGAGTCTATAGATGATGAGATTCAAACCCAGGCTTTGTATGGAATCGCAAGAGGATATTTTAAGGTTGTAGGCGAGCTTTTTTAGAAAAAGGAATAGTTTCAAAGGCCTAAAATTTAATACTGAGTAATAAAAAAGCACAAGTCCTAAGGCACCGACCACCAAAAGTTAGACCAAAAGCTAACGCTTGGCGTTCGGCACAATAAATACAAGGATTTGTGCTTTTTTCAAGGAAAAATATCATTATATTGGGTTAAGTTTAGAGGGCTTCATCCGATATAAAAAGTGTAAGGACATGGATGATCTTTATTTAAACTAAACACCGCACGGATGCTAGATTTGTTTTACGGCTATAGGAGGCACTATGAGAATTAACAATAACATGTCAGCGGTGATCACTAACAACCAACTTCTTGGTACTGAGAGTTCCCTTTCAGATGTAATGGAAAAGTTAAGCTCAGGTTTTAACATTAATCATGCGTCAGATAACCCATCTGGCATAGCTATTGCTGCCAAAATGCAGGCGCAAATCGATGGCTTAGACCAAGCATCTACTAACGGTTCCGACGGAATTTCAGTACTTCAGACAGCAGAAGGCGCTCTCAATGAAGTTACAGGCATGATTCAAAGAATGAGAGAACTTGCTGTTCAAGCTGCAAACGGAACAAACTCTGACGATGAAAAAGAAGCAATCCAAAAAGAAATCAACTCATTATTAGAAGAAATAGATAGAGTTGCTGATACAACAGAATTTAACAGCATCAATTTGTTAAATGGTTCTTTGGATACTCGAATTTATGCAGACCACTGTACAAGAATGCAGTCATCTAATAAAGTTCCAGCTGGAATTTATCAGTTAGATATTACGAAAGCTGCGACTCAAGGTACTGCAGCAGCAACTGCAAGCACTGGTGGAAACTTCACAGAAACAGTGACAAATGATTATTTGAATGAAACTACAGTCACATCAATTACAGTTCCAAGTAACGCAAATTTCATGGATTATATTGATGGTACCGATTGGACAGTTACAAAAAACGGTACACAGACAGCCAGTGGTAGCGGCCTTGGAATATCAGGCTCTATTACTATAAATGGATATGGAATTCAGCTTATGCAGGGCGCTAGCGGCGAATCTGTATACGGGCAGCTTAGAGACGCATGTGAAAAAGCTGGAGTTATTATTTCAAATCCAAATGAGAAACTTGAAATACGATCAGAAAAATTTGGAGCTGATGCAAACTTAAAGATTGAGTTATCGAGTGTAGAGTTTGCCAAGGCTTTAGGATTTTCAGAAACTGATTTTACAGCAGGTGAGAACGGACCTATCATTGAAAAAGTAGGTACAGACGCCGAGATTAATCTTTATAGAGATGACCAGACAGCTGTTCCATCTTTGTTTGGAAAGCAAGCTACAGTAAACTACGATGGTAACCACATTACTGTAAAAGATACAAAAGGTTTTGAGTTATCGTTCTACGCTGAAGCAGGATTTGATAGAGAATCCGATACATCAGCAACAAATAAAGGAAGAATCACCTTTAATGTAACTGACATAGGTTCTATGTCACTTCAGGTAGGTGCAAATAAGGGACAATCCATTGATGTTAGAATTGCAGCAGTAACAACCGAGTTTATGTACATAGACAAGGTTGATGTAACCAAGATGGATGGACCAGAGGATGCAATGGATGCTCTTGGTACTGCCCTTAATTATGTAACAGCTGTGCGTTCTCAGTTAGGTGCTTACGAGAACAGACTTGATCACACAACAAAATCTTTGGACGCAACAGAAGAAAACATGACATCGGCTATTTCTAGAATAGAAGATACTGATATGGCAACAACTATGGTTGAATATACAAAGCTCAATGTATTAGAGCAGGCAGGTGTATCAGCACTTGCGCAGGCCAATGAGCTGCCACAGTTGGCATTACAGCTTCTTCAGTAATCTGAGCAAAGTTTGGCCTTAATAGGAGTAATAGTAATATGAACAAAGATAAGATTTCAGCTTTTACCTTAAGAATAGCGTCTAGTAATGGAAGTGGACTTATATCTATCCTTTACGACATCTACGAGGAATATGAAACAGATGCGCTAGATAATTTTAAGGCTGGCCAAGTGGATGAAGCAATCAAGGCTCTTCAAAAATGCGCCCAGGTTGTTAATCACCTCCAGAAGGATTTAAATTTTGAATACAAGGTAAGTAGAGATCTGTACGCGTTGTACGATTATGTACAACGAAATGTTTCCAAATCCATATATAAGGCAAATGGCGAAGGACTACTAGAAGCAAAAAGAGTAATGGATGAACTGGGTGACGCATTCTCGCAGATAGCAAAGGAGGATACTTCCGCACCGATAATGCAAAACACCCAACACGTAATGGCAGGCATTACTTATGGCAAAGCCTCATTAAATGAAAGTCTCATGGGAAATGATGTGAGCAGAGGCTTTTGGGCATAAAATTTAAAATTGAACATTGCAAAAGAGATTCCTTTTAGTGAGGAATCTCTTTTTTTAATACTCATTATTTATCATAACGGAAAAATCTACCGATAAAAGTAAATTTTGTTGTCAATAAGTTACAACAACAGAGGAAAAATACAAATCCTCATTATATATAACGCTGAAAATAAAAAATTTAAAAAAGTGCTCAAAAAAATATAGCAAAGTATGCTATTCAAATTCCAGGGATCCATCTTTATAATGCTGTCGAAACGGAGGTGAAAAAAACGAAGACGATTTTGATCTGGAGTATTTTGCTGGTAGCTTCTATTTTTGACGCCAGGTATTACAAAATTCCAAATCAACTGATTGCCCTAGGGTTTCTATCAGGAATAGTGATAAACCTTATAGAATTCCAGGCAGTAGGAATTGTTTATTTCATTATTAAAGCAAGTTGGCCTTTTGTTCTCCTGCTTCTGCTGAGATTGTGCAGGAAGACAATTGGAATGGGAGACGTCAAACTCTTTTGTGTCGTATCAACCATGTTGGATACAGAAGCGGTAATAAATTTGATGGTTACCTCGGTAATGCTTGCTGGCATTATCATCATATTGCGATGTATATATGAAAGACAATTCGTAAAGAGACAGCTCCATTATTCTTTTTACATTACGGCTGCGTTTTTTTTGCTGCAGGTTAAATCATAGAATATGGAGGATGACTAAATGAATAATATACAGATAGCTTTATGTGATCAATGTGAAGATTACATAATCAAGCTTGCTTCATACCTTATGGAACGAGCTAATGCAAGCTTTAATATATTCACAAGTACCGAAGGTTTTTTTACAGATGAGAATAATTATGACGTTGCATTGCTCTCGGAAGAATTTGCAGATGTAGGAAATTTTAAGCCAAAGGGCATGGTAAAGCATAAATACTATCTGACTGAAAACCAGGAAGATATGTCTGAGGACAAAATATATAAATATCAGTCAGCAGATAATATCTTAGACCAAATAAAAGAGCTTAGGTCCACCTATACTAATATAAAATCTAATGATGGCACGTCTAAATTGGTGGGAGTATATTCTCCTGCTGCTCACGAATTGCAGTTGCCGTTTTCTATGACATTAACGCAAATCTATGGGACTAATAAAAAAGTTCTATTTTTAGATCTAGAGGAGATTTCTATACTGCCAAATCTTATAGGTAGTTTTTGTGAAAGGAATCTCATGGATTATCTATATGAGATTAGTACAGGTCAAGAGCAAATAGATTTATCAAAGTATGTGAAATCCTATTTAGGCTTTGATTATATTGAACCATTTATGAACCCTACTGAAATTGGAGAAATAGATGAAGAAACTTGGAGTAGATTTTTTGATGTGCTTTCTACAGCAGGTTATGAAATCATAGTTGTTCTATTTGGAAGGGCAATAAACGGGTTCAATAAATATATTCAAAGATTGGATAAGCTCTTTGTCTTAGGTAAACCTGGAGATTATTTTAGAAAGTCTCAAGAGCTTTTTCTTGATTATATTGAAAGATCTAACACAGAAATAGAATTGGAGAATGTTTTACTACCAATGTCTGCAGGGAATCTTTCTGATGGAGCTTACCAATTAGAGGAGCTTTTGCAAGGAAATTTAGGAGTATTTGTACGTAAGCTCTTACAAGATAAGATGGTTGAAAATTATGGATAATTTAGAAGAAGAGATTCGCATAGAAGTGATGAATCAAATAGATTTATCCTACGATGTGACAGATGAAGAAATACTTCAGATAATAAAAAATAGCATAATAAATCATTCGAAAATCAAACCAATTTCTCTTTTGGAAAGGCAGAAAATAGAAAGCCACGTCTTTAACTCTTTAAGAAAACTTGATGTTTTAGAAGATTTATTGGCAGACGAGGAAATCACCGAGATTATGATTAACGGTCCAGATAGAATTTTTATAGAAAAGTCGGGCCAGGTAATTAGGTCAAATGAGAGATTTTCATCAGAAGAAAAATTAAACGATATAATTCAAAATATTGTGGCAAGTACTAACAAAATAGTAAATGAATCAAATCCTATTGTAGATACAAGACTGTCAGATGGTTCACGTGTAAATATCGTGTTGAAGCCGGCTGCGGTAGATTACAGTATCCTTTCTATAAGAAAATTCCCAAAAGAACAAATGACGATGGATAGACTGGAGTCATATGGCTCTATTTCAAGAGAACAAATTGAGTTTTTGAGAAAGCTAGTAAAGGCTGGGTACAACATATTTGTATCGGGTGGTACTGGTAGTGGGAAGACATCTTTTCTAAATGCCCTAGGAGAATTCATTCCTGAGGATGAAAGAGTGATAACTATAGAGGATTCGGCGGAGCTACAGCTTAAAAAGGTAGAAAATCTCGTTCGTCTTGAGGCTCGAAATGCAAATCTCGAAGGTAAAAACGAAATAACAATTCGAGATCTATTAAAGTCTAGCCTTAGAATGAGACCGGATAGAATTATTGTAGGTGAATGTCGAGGCGCTGAAGCTTTAGAAATGCTTCAGGCTTTTAATACGGGGCATGATGGCAGCTGTTCCACAGGACACAGCAATTCATGTAAGGACATGTTATCTCGTTTGGAGACAATGGTTTTGATGGGAGCAGAAATCCCATTGCCAGCCATTAGGCAGCAGATTGCATCTGGGATAGATATTATAGTTCAACTTGGCCGATTGAGAGACAAGAGCAGAAAACTTTTGGAGATAGCAGAAGTGGATGGGATTGAAAACAACGAGATAAAGTTGAATTGCTTATATCGTTTTAAAGAAATAAGTGAAACTGGTGGAAGGATTGTAGGTCAATGGGAAAAAGTAGGAAAACTGATTCATACAGAAAAGCTTTTGGCAAGTGGAATTTCTTTAGAAACATAAGAAAGAGGGATTACATATTTATACTCCAGGGATTAGGACTTTCTTTGATAATTTCATACCTATTCTACAATTCCATATTGGGAATAGCGGTAGGAATAATTGTAATCCCATTTTGGCTAAAACTAAAGCGTGATGCAGTAGAAGAAGAGAGAATAGGAAAACTTTCTATAGAGTTTAAAGAATATATGAATTTAATTGTGTCTGGATTACAGGCTGGATATTCGCTAGAACGAGCTATAAAGCAATCAGAAAACGAATTAAAGCAGTTGTATTCTAAGGACTCTATTCTTATGCCGTATGTTCATGTTATGAATCAAAAAATAGCCATGAATAT
>Ga0129307_1002260_pt1 | contig 15988 bp, 14 predicted proteins | sample P1105metagenome_FD_94437 | JGI IMG/M metagenome (GOLD analysis project Ga0129307, IMG submission 94437) | Capybara group fecal microbial communities from Wisconsin, USA - P1105 metagenome | ecosystem: Host-associated > Mammals > Digestive system > Large intestine > Fecal | place: USA: Wisconsin... | reverse complement strand
TTGTTTTAGCCCCCTCAGTAAAAGTGCTTTGTGCAACAACTCGAGTTCCTAACTTCAATGCTCTCCAAGATAAGTCCCTAACTACCATATATCTTTCAGTTCTACTAATCGCTGGACTATTCAATGATGCCCAAAATAGTTTACCTGCATCCTTCACCATCGCATTTATAGGAATACTATTTTCTACATTTGCCTCTTCACTATTACTTGTTCTAGCTTTATCTTCCATTCTAATCCTCCGTCGTAATAATCAGTTAATTCTCACTCTTATATGTATTGTTACAAATATTAAAAAACGAGACCCAACCAATGATTGAGCCTCTTGAAAATCATATTAAACTATAGGCATACCACCCATTATTTCTTAATAGAATTCATAAAATCTGGCATCTTGATGTTGAGCTCAGGAACACTACTCTCTGTAGGAGCTGCTGGTGTAACCTGTCTTGGCACCTGGCCTGTTGGAGCTGCCGCTGGTCTATTAACAGCTGGAGCTGTATTAGTCACACCTGACTGACCTGCTGGAGCGGCATTGCCACGAATACCTGCAAGTAAATCAGCGCTAGACTGTCTAGGCTGTGAACCGTACATCATACCTGATGTGCTGCGGAATGCACCTGCTGGTGCTGAAGCTGGCTCGCCAAGACCTGTAGCGATAACAGTAACAGAAACCTCGTCGTCCATATTTTCATCGACAGTGATACCAAGAATAATGTTGGCATCTGCGCCAGTCATATCCTGAACGTAAGATGTAGCCTCGTTTGCATCGTTAAGACCAACGTCACCACAGATATTGACGATAACATCTGTAGCACCCTGGATGCTTGTCTCAAGAAGTGGAGAAGCAACAGCAGCCTTAACAGCCTCAAGAGCCTTCTCATCTCCCTTGGCAGAACCGATACCTACGTGTGCTAATCCCTTATCTTTCATAACAGTCTGAACGTCTGCGAAGTCAAGATTGATGAGTGAGTTCTTGGTGATAAGATCAGTAATACCCTGAACAGCCTGGTGAAGAACTCCATCAGCCATACGGAAGCTCTCTCCAATGCCCATGCTCTTGTTGCAGATTTCAACAAGCTTCTGATTAGGGATAACGATGAGCGTATCAACGTTTTCCTTGAGACGCTCAATACCGTTAAGAGCATTGTTCATACGTGGCTTTCCCTCGAACTGGAAAGGCTTTGTAACAATACCAACAGTAAGAATACCCTGTTCCTTAGCGATCTTAGCAACAACTGGAGCAGCACCTGTACCAGTACCACCACCCATACCGCAAGTGATGAATACCATGTCAGCGCCCTTGATTGCTGAAGAAATGTCCTCAGCGCTCTCCTCTGCTGAACGCATACCAACCTCTGGGTTGGCTCCGGCGCCCTTTCCACCTGTGGTTTTCTCACCTATAGCCAAAAGAGTAGGTGCCTTGCACAAATCAAGTGCCTGCTTATCAGTGTTAATTCCAATAAACTCGACTCCCCCAATACCCTCTTCAACCATACGCTTTACAGCATTGTTGCCAGCTCCGCCTACGCCAACAACAATGATTCTGACAGGAGCACCTGTCTCGTCAGTCGTAATGTTAATCAAAACCATATCCTCCTTTTATTAAACCTCTACGGGAGGTCGAAAATTCTCTAATACCAAAATACTACTATAATATTATAGTTTTTCAGTATATTTCGCAACCTTTTTTAACAAAAAAATGAGTTTTATTCAGACTTATCCACATCTTTCTCAAATACAATATCTGTGTTTTGATTTGAAAATTTCTCAAGATGTAGTGTTCCGTACATACCTTCGATGTTTGGGAGAATCCACACAACCCTCTGTATTTTCTCTTCCAAATAGATACTGCTGCCCAAGGCAATTCGATAGGTGTCATATTCCAGTGTAATATGACCATTATCGTCATAAATTATTGCATTTGGCATTAAATCTTCTTTCTTCAAAAGCTTAATTAGAGATGTTAAATATCCTATCTGGGATTCACCGATAGAAAGCTTTGAACCAACCTTTGGCTTCTCGCAGCTAACTCCATCCACCTTCATATATCCTCTATCCACATAGGTCTCACTGATTTCTGTAATCATGCCATTGTAGTTAAAGTACACGTATTTCTCATCAGACTCCTGATAAATATAGCCAAGTATAGGCTTTTCATTACAAATGATTGTAAGAGAATTCCTTCCTGTCATCTTCACTTCAAAGGAATCTATAAACTCTGCATCCCCCTTGGGATGTATTTTATTTTTTAAAAATGCATAAACTGTATTTCCGCAATATTTGTCATCTAATATATACCCCCTGATTTCCTCTGGGGTATAAAGGTCCGTCCCCGTAACCTTAACCTTGTAAAGGGGACATAAGAAATATGCTGCAACTCCAAGCAGAGCTGCCAGTATAATAAGCGCAAGAACAAATTCTACTATAAATAGAAAAAATGCACTTCTTCGCCTTCGTCTTCCACCACGTCTAGACATAAGCTTCTCCCTTATTCTCTATTGATAATCTCTCCGATATTTAAAGCGACCTTACTCTCAATTTTCGTCGCTAAAGTCCATGTTTTTGGACACACTCAAGGCAAGTCCCAGCTCCGTCAGCAAAATAGCCACCGAAGTTCCACCGTAACTGATTAACGGAAGTGTTACACCGGTATTTGGTATTGAATTGGTAACTACGGCAATATTCAAAATTACCTGAATTGCAATGTGCGCCATTATTCCTATGCAAATATATGAACCAAACATATCCTTTGCATGGCTTGCAATAAACATAAGTCTGTAAAGCATAAGGATATATAAAAGAATAATACAAACCGCACCAAACACACCAAGCTCCTCACAGATGATAGAAAAAATCATATCATTCTGAGCCTCAGGAACAATGTATTTTTGCATACTCTCTCCTAAACCTTTGCCAAACAATCCGCCACTACCAATGGCATACAATGCCTGTAATGTTTGAAATCCTGTACCAGTCAGGTACTCCTCCGGATGAAGCCATGCGTCAATTCGACCAGCTCGATAGCTGGCAAGGGCGATGTAGATAATAACAAGCACTAATGCACCTGCTGCCGCCCCAACGAAATGCCACATCTTTGGCGATGCAATAAATACCATGACAAAGGCAATGCCCATGATAATAACCGCCGTTGAAAGGTTGTTGTAACCTACTATTGTAAATATTGGCAGAATCAGCACCAGAGTCATGATAGACCCCTTGAAGCTTCGCTGCGCCTTTGGTGCTCTGTCAATAATACTTGCCAAAAGAATAATAACTGCAACCTTGGCAATCTCCGAAGGCTGCACCGAAATACCACCGATGTTAAACCATCTAGATGAATCGTTAAGCCTTGTACCTGTAAAAATAACCAGAATACAAAGCACATTTGCCACAAGATAAAATGGCCATGACAAAGCCGACCACCTTCGGTAATCTATCTTTGCTGCAAAAAACATTCCGATAAATCCCAAGACTGCGGCAATCAACTGCTTTTTCAAATAGTAGACAGAATTGCCCATCTTAAGTGATGCTGCATAAGCAGAGGTGCTATACAGCATAACAAGTCCCAGTGCCAAAATGAAAATCACAATGAAAAGCAAAGTGTAATCAAAGTTTAGCAATTTTTTAATTTTCCTTCGCTGCCGCGCCGCTTTGAGGGATGCAGCAAGTTCTGGATCTCTACTCATAACTTTGTCCTTTTGCTCCTATACCAAGAAATATGCAAAGATACTTAGGAAAATTGTAACGGTTGTAAACACCGCAACAACCTTTACCTCAGACCATCCACCAAGCTCATAGTGATGGTGAATTGGTGCCATTCTAAAAATTCTCTTGCCTCCTGTCATCTTGAAATATCCCACCTGAAGCATGACCGATAAGACCTCAGCAAGATAAATAAGTGCAACCAAAATAATAAAAAGTGGCATCTGAAGAATATAGGCTGTTGATGCCACAAAACCACCTAAAGCAAGTGAGCCTGTGTCTCCCATGAAAATCTTGGCTGGATGAACATTGAACATCAAAAAGCCAAACAAAGCTCCCATCATCCCGGCAATTGCTGGTGTGATATCTGAAGACAAATGTATGGCTACAATTCCAAAGAATGCTGCAATAGCAAGTGTTACCGATGTGGCAAGTCCATCTAGACCATCTGTGAAATTAGCTCCATTAACTGTTCCAAGAACAGCCAAATATAAAAGCACTATTGCAAGCCAGCTAATATCAACAAATGCTCCTGTTACAGGGATTCTAAGCTCCAAAGATATATCTGAAAACTTCACCATGTAAACTGCAAAAGCCGTTGTAAGGAAAAGCTGTCCAAACATTTTCTGCCAAGCTTTAAGACCGTCAGAACTACGCTTAAGCGCCTTGAGCAAATCGTCAAAAAAGCCAAGGATACCAAAACCTAGTGTAAGAAAAATAATAGGATATATATGAGGTGCCTTTCTTGCAAAGAAAAATCCAACTGCAGCAAAGGCAATAAGAATCATTACTCCACCCATAGATGGGGTGCCGTTTTTGAGCTTGTGCTCCTTAATGTACTCTCTTTCTGTGTTGCCCATTTTAAGCCTTCTGAGAAGGGGAATGCACACTGGTCCCAGTAGTACAACAATAAAAAACGCAACTATCATAGGTACAAATACTTCTAACATGTTATATCTCCAATTCTCTATCTCTTTTATTACACTCTCTAGTACTGCCAACTGTCTCTCATTCAACTGACAATATTTTTAAATCTTTAAAATCTCTCTATTGTATCTCATCCTCAGGCTCGTCCTCTGTGTTTGCAGTAGGACCTTCGCCCTCTGGTGTATCGTTTGTTGCCTCAGATTCCTCCTGAGCACGGGCTGCTGCCTGAGCTTGTGCCTGCTCTGTAAGGGATGCTGCTGCCTGAGCTTCCTCATCTGCTGTCAGCGATGATTCAACTCCCATATAAGGTAAAATCTGGTCAAATATCTGATGAACCATCTCCTGAGCAAAACTACTATGGGCCTGATCATCTTTAAGCGGCTCATCCACGATTACATATACTACTACTTGAGGATTGTCCACTGGTGCAAAACCTATAAATGAAACAAGGTAATTACCAGTCCCTCGTGGTAACTTCTCGGCTGTACCAGTCTTACCACCAATGTGATAGCCTTTGACACCTGCTGTGCTTCCGGTACCATCAGATACTACAAACTCCAGGTACTCCTTCATCATCTCAGTAACTTCAGGCGACACTGTCTTTTTCAAAAGCGTTGGCTCTATATCCTTGACAGTGTTGCCGTTGGAATCGGTAATCTTTGTAACCAAATGTGGCTTGTAAAGCTTACCTCCATTGATAATTGAACAAAAACCTGAGCCCAGCTGAACCATAGTGGTATTAAAGTTTTGTCCGAAGGAGTTGGTAGCCAGATTGACCGCAGAATTCAATTTCTCCTGACTATAAATAAGTCCAGCAGTACTTGCCTCACCAGGCAAATCTATACCCGTCTTTTGACCAAAGCCAAATACCGACTGGTAATTTGCAAAAGTCTCTGGTCCAATTACTCTAACCATTTGCATCAAAGCATCATTGCAGGAATTAGAAAGAGCATCTGCAATTGTCTGCTGGCCATGTCCACCCTTTTTCCAGGCTACACAGTGAATAACTGTAGCATAACCTGGAACCATTTCTCCACCATCACAGAAATAGGTTTCATCACCCTTTAATGCCCCAGACTCTAGACCCATGGAAACAGTAAAAGGCTTAAAGGTAGAACCCGGCTCGTACGTATGAGTAATCGGAAAATTCTGCCAAATCTTGTTTAGCTCATCCATCTTTTGCTCTTCGTCCATGCCTTCGATATCCTCCTTTGTAAAGAAAGGAGTCAAATCCCTGGGATTGTTCAAATCAAAGCCTGGATATTGAGCCATGGCAAGTATCTCGCCTGTGTTTGGATTCATAACAAGGGCAGCTGTATTCTTGGAGCCAAAGGCTCTTTGGTCATCAGGATGTGAACTGTTCCAATCCTCTACTGCCTTGTCATTCCATTCCTTGATGGCAGACTCTGCCACCGCCTGTATATTTACATCCAAAGAAAGGACAATATTGTTGCCGTTTGTTGCGTCTATAGTGGTCTGCTCTAAGTTGCTATCAGAGTTAAGATAGCCATAGGTACGGCCATTTACACCATTTAAAACATTGGAATATTTATTCTCAAGACCTATAACACCAACATTACCGCTACTTGCATAGCCAATAGTTGCTGCGGCTAAATTTCCGTATGGGTATTGACGAATATATTCCTTTTCAAACCAGATGCCGTAAATCTTGCGCTTGTTGGCGTCCGATTCCTTTAGCTCCTGAAAGGATGCCATCTCCTCGTAAGAAACCTTTTTGGCAAGGATAAAGTACTCTGACTTAGGATGGTCCTCCAATTGCTTTTTCATCTTATCGATGTCAATCTCTGGAAAACAATCCTTTACTGCATTGACAGTCGCTCTAACAGCGTCCTTATCAGGGTCATCATTGTGATGGGCATTAAGAACCTTGCAATCTAAAATGACGTTGTATACATCCACACTGGTAGCAAGCACGGTACCTCTGACATCAACAATGTTGCCTCGTTGAAATGGAATGGTAGTACTGTCGTAATCCTGCTGGGACAAAACTATCTTTTCGTATTTTGCCCCACTAGTGTGCTGAATGTACATTACTCGCCCTATTAGAACGACAAAAAGAATACAAACACCTCCATATACCAACCAGAGTTTTCGTTGCATTCTTTTTAGAATCTTATTATTTGGTTTAAGTCTGCGTCTTTTATTATCAGCCATAACTGTATCTCAATTCTATGGAATGTCATGGTACTGACTCATGTAATCAGAACCATCTACATTATAATACACTATTTGGCTATTGGTTGCATACACCATACCCAAATCCTTTATGGCTTTATCCTTAATTTCTGAAAGATTTGTTGTTGTAGCTATTCTGCTTTCGGTAGCTTTGTTGTCGGCTTTGACTGAAGAAAGCTGATTCTCCAGGTTTGCTATATTGTTCATTCTTGTAGAAACATTGGTCTGTAATGCTACGTAGCCAACAAGCATTCCCACTGTCAGCATAACTGCCACTATCATGTAGCCTGTAAGGAGACGATTCTTTCTAAGAGCTGCGGCACGTCTACGGTCAGTGATACGCTGGCGGCGGATTGCATCCTCGCGCTTTTCGCGCTCGCGCTGTTCACGAGTAGGCAGACTTCTAGCAGGACGATAATATGACTCTTCTGTTTTTCTAACTGCATTTCCCTGTTGATAATAATAAGTCTTTAATTCCTGCATATCCTTACTCCTTTTTGCCGCAAGATCTTGCAAAACATTCTTAAAATCTCATCTGCCTATTGTCTGGGATTTAAAGAATTTTCTCGAAAACTCTAAGCTTCGCGCTTTTAGATCTAGAATTCTCTTCCAACTCCTTGGCGCTTGGCAAAATAGGCTTTCGTGTAACAACCTTACCCTTTGATTTCTTACCACATACACATACCGGAAAATCCTTTGGGCATGTGCATGGATCCTCGTTCCTCTTAAATGCCACCTTGGTGATTCTATCCTCCAGTGAGTGGAAAGTTATGATACATAGCCTTCCGCCTGGATTAAGCAAATCAATCATGTCGTCGATGTGGTCTTCCAAAACTGTAAGCTCTCTGTTGAGCTCAATTCGAAGTGCTTGATAGGTTCGCTTAGAAGGATGTCCCTGTCCCACCTGAGCCTTCTTTGGAATACTCTCGGCGATGATTTTATTAAGCTGGCCTGCTGTAAGTATTGGAGCCTTTTCGCGCTCCTTTACAATGTTTTTAACTATCTGTTTGGAGAACTTTTCTTCTCCGTATGCGTATAGGACTCTCACCAAATCCTCTGGCGCATATGTGTTAACAATGTCTGCCGCCGTCATTGGATTGTCCTTGTCCATTCGCATATCAAGTGGTGCATCATCCACTCTGTATGTGAAGCCTCTGTCGGCCTCGTCAAGTTGGAAGCTCGATACTCCAAGGTCCAGCATGATGCCATCCACTCCGGTAACCCCAAGCTCTGCCAATCTTTCTGTCATGAATTCGTAGTTGCTATGAATAGTTGTGACCCTGTCTTTAAAAACATCAAGTCTCTCGCCGGCTGCCTTAAGTGCATCTGTGTCTTGATCAAATCCATAGAGATGACCAGTTGTTAGTCGGCTTGCAATTTCATAAGAATGTCCACCTCCGCCTAATGTGCCATCCACATAGATACCGTCCGGCTTTATATTCAAATTGTCTACTGTCTCATTCAAGAGAACACTATAGTGATTAAACTCCATATTTCCTAAATGTGTTCCTCCATTTGGCGCTAAATTCCAAGTCCAAGCTCTGCCATGTGCTCAGCAATCTCGTCCATATCATCGTAAGTACCCTCTGTCAACCAGCGTTCCTTAGACCATATTTCAATTCGATTTAAAACACCTACAGAAACCACTTCCTTATCAATCCCAGCGTATTCCTTAAGGGTTGCTGGAATAAGAACTCTTCCCTGCTTATCTATGTCGCACTCGGCTGCTCCTGCAAAGAAGAATCTCGAGAACTTTCTAGCGTCCTTGGTGGTAAGTGGAATCTCTCTAAACTTTTCCTCGATGGTCTGCCACTCACTAAGTGGGTATACAAATAAGCATCCATCGAGACCTTTGGTGGCAACGAAACTATCTCCAAGCTGTTCACGAAACTTGGCAGGCATAATAAGACGGTTTTTCGCGTCTATATTGTGACTGTATTCCCCCATGAACATGAGATACTTTCCTCCTTTCCACCACTTCGTGACACTTTTATTCCACTTTCCTCCACTTTTAACTACATTTTAAACCACTTTAGGCCATCTTGCAACCCCAAAACCTTGAAAAATCAATGTTTTCTATATGTGGTGGAATGTGGTGGGATTTTTTATTTCAGACACAAGATATGTGAAAAAAGACATAAAAAAAGACATTGGAAATCCAATGTCTTTAAAAAAATACAATTTTAAATTATATAAAAGCAAACAAATTTAATTATCTAGAAAAAAAAAGGTAATTAAACCTGCCCATTTACCTTAGCCTTCTTCCAGTTATAGAAGTACAAACCAGCGCCTAAAACGACTAGAATTGCCGCCAACACTTGGGATACTGCAAGATTAGTGCCCCAAAGCTTAAGCTGATCTACTCTAAGTCCTTCTATCCAGAAACGCCCTGCACCATACACTACTAAGTAAGTAAAGATAATCTGCCCGTCAAACTTTTTATTCTTGCGTGTGCAAAGCAAGAAAATAAGCAACGCCAGATTCCAAAGCATCTCATACAAGAATGTAGGGTGAACAGAAATATAGCTGATTCCGTTCATCTTAACCAAATGCTCCGTCATCTCCTGTGTAATCACGCTGCCATGACCACCTGTATAAAGCAAATTCTCATAAGGTAAAAGCATTGCGAAGAAACCGTCAGTGTACTGACCAAAGCATTCTCTATTAAAGAAGTTGCCCCATCTACCAAATATCTGACCGATGATTACACCCATTATGGCAACATCAAGAACCTTTAATGTCTTGAGATGCCTAATTTTGCTGATGATAACTATAGCAGCAATTCCCGCTAAAACGCCGCCATAGATAGCAAGTCCACCCTGTCGGATGTTGAATATGCTACCAATGTTATCCTTGTAATACTCCCATGCAAAAATCACATAGTAGACTCTGGCACCAATAACACCGCAAACAATTGTGATAATGCAAATGTCCAAAAACTTATCCTCATCAAAGCCAACCCGCTTCGCCTCTTTAAGGATAAAGCTTACCCCAACCAACATACCAAGGGCGATAACCACTCCGTAAAAAGCAATGAAAAAGGACCCAATATGGAATCCTTTTTCAACGTTATCTAATGTAATATGCAGATTAGGGAAAATAATACTATTTTCCATCTTATTCTCCTCTGTTACTACTACTCTACGTCATTAAAAAGCTGGTAAATCTCAATCTTTAATGCATCTGTATCTGTCATCCCCACGAAGATACAGCCATATTCATAAACGTCATTCTCAAGCTTGTTTACTCTGACAACCTTAAAAATTGACTCGATGGTCTCCTTGGTCCAAATCTGAACCTTGGCATCAAAGCACGCACCAACTTCAAACTCAATGCCTGGAACTCTAAAAGCAAGCCCCGTCTTTGAGATATTGACAACATCAACTTCCATATATTTAACTGTAGTGATGTTGGCCTCGTCTATTCTTTCGATTTCGACTTTGACATCAATATCAAGACGTTTATTTTTTCTCTTCTCCTCCATGGCTTCCCTCCCAATACAAATTATTAGTTACGCCTTAAGATTAATTCCTTTGCTCTTAAGCTTCTCAACTATCTCATCAACTACCTTCTGTACCTCATCGTGAGTAAGCGTACGCTCATCATCACCAAACAAGAGTCGAACTGTAATTGACTTGCTTGAGCCATCTGAATAAACATCAGCAACGCCAACCTTCTTTAAGATGCTCCAAGCTTCCTTCTTTATTGTATCATTTATTTCAGAAAATTTCTCGGCTACAAACGATAAATCTACTTCAATTGAAGGATATTTTGAAGGTTCAACGTATGAAATAGGCTCTTGTGCAATATCTGCAAGGGCTTCAACATCGATTTCCGCAAATACGATGGCAGCCTTTTTATCAATCTTCTTAGAAACAAGAGGGTGTGCTACACCAATCTCACCTATCTCTACCCCATCGAGAACAAGTGCATTAAGATTCTTTGGATGCTCATATGAGTGAGCAGCTTCAAGCTTCTTGTATGTAAGTGCTTTGTGTCTAACATCAGCAACTGTCTCCGCAACCATATCACGAAGCTCAAAGTAAAGCGCCTCAAGAGACTTTGTCTTTGAGAATAATGTTATGCAAAGCTTTTTCTTTTCATCGCAAAGACCATCCGACTTAAGACCTTCAACAACACGGCCAACCTCAAAGATTCCAAAATCAGTAGCATAGCCTGTGTTGTAATTAACCTGGCAAAGCTGTGTAGGAATAATTGAACGTCTAAGTGTTTCTATATTAGGGTTGGTAGAGTTTGCAAGCTTGATGTTTTCCTCTACTTCCATTCCAAGCTTCTTGTACTCATCAGCATACTGCCATACATATGAGTGTACCTCGTGAAGAGAAAATCTCTTTACAAGGATATCCTTGATTCTGTCCTCAACATTCTTGGTCTCATCCATGCGAACTGGATAAAGAGGAGCTGTTGTAGTAACTAAATCAAAGTTATCGTAACCGTAAATACGTGTAATTTCCTCTATGATATCTGCCTTAAGGCTAACGTCCTTAGTTGCACGATAAGATGGTACATCAACGTGGAAGTTGTCACCATCCAGCTTTACGCCAAAGCCTAAAGCTGTAAGGGTCTCAACGATATGCTCGTTGGTGATTTCGATTCCTGTGTACTTATCAACAAATGCTTTGTCAAAATCAAGTGCAACCTTAGGATAATGGAATGCATACTCGTCTGTAAGAGCTGAAACAACCTGCACACCTGGGTCAATCTCAAGAAGAAGCTTCATAAATCTTGCGATGGCAACTGTTGTCATCTCAGGATCAAGACTCTTCTCATAGCGAGCACTAGCATCTGTTCTGTGTGCCAGTCGCACTGCGCTCTTTCTGATAGAAGCTGCATTAAATGTTGCAGACTCAAGTGTAAGAGTAGTTGTATCTTCAACGATTTCTGAATCAAGACCACCCATTATACCAGCAATAGCAACTGGTGTGTTGTCGTTGCAAATCATAAGAGTGTTCTCATCGATATTGCGCTCTACTCCATCAAGAGTTGTAAATGTAAATGGCTTATCAAATCTCTTGATACGAATCTTGCCAACCTTACGAGAATCAAATGCGTGCATTGGCTGTCCCATTTCAAGCATAAGATAGTTAGTAAGGTCAGTAAGAAGGTTGATTCCTCTCATACCACAATAGTAAAGACGAATTCTCATATTCATAGGTGCAACATTCTTCTCGATGTTGGCAACCTGAAGAGATGAGTATCTCTGGCATAGCTCGTCCTCGATTTTCATATCAATCTTGTCAAGATTGTCATACTTACTAAGGTCAATTGTTGGAAGCTCCTTAAGTGGACGCTTTGCAATTGTTGCAAACTCTCTTGCGATTCCGTAGTGACCCCAAAGGTCTGGTCTATTGGTAAGAGACTTGTTATCTACCTCAAAGATAATGTCATCAATCTCATATAAATCCTTGATATCAGTACCGTTTGCCACGTCCTCTAAGATATCCATGATACCGTCGTTGTTGTCAGAGATTCCAATTTCCTTCTCTGAGCAGCACATACCAAAAGAATCAAATCCAGCAAGTGGTCTTGGGGCAATTGTAATATCGCCAATCTGCGCTCCAACCTTTGCAAAGGCTGTCTTCATGCCAACGCGAACGTTTGGTGCACCACAGACAACATCTGTAAGCTTGCCATCGCCTGCATCAACCTTTAATAAGTGAAGCTTCTTTGACTCTGGGTGCTCTTCTACAGACTTAATCTCAGCAACTACAACTCCAGATAAATCTTCACCTTTATGGAAAATATCATTTTCAACCTCTGCTGTTGCAAGAGAGAACTTAGAAATAAGCTCCATCTTGTCTAGACCTTCAAGGTCAACAAAATCAGAGATCCAATTCATTGAAATAAACATCTGCTTCGCCCTCCCTTACTGCTCGTCATCTGTGAACTGAGCAAGGCTGCTAAGATTTCCGCTGTTCAGATCACGAATGTCTTTAATACCATATTTCATCATTGCAAGTCTTGTAAGACCAAGACCAAAGGCAAAGCCTGTATACTTATCAGGGTCGATTCCACCTTCTTCAAGAACCTTTGGATGAATCATGCCGCATGGGCAAAGCTCAAGCCAACCTGAATGCTTACATGAAGGGCAACCCTTACCGCCACAGTTAAGGCAGTTGATATCAAGCTCAAATCCTGGCTCCACAAATGGGAAGAAACCTGGACGAAGTCTAACCTTGATATCACGTCGAAATACCTCAGAAAGCATTGTCTTCATAAAGTAGATAAGGTTTGAAATAGAAATATCCTTACCTACCATAACACCTTCCATCTGGAAGAATGTGTTCTCGTGACAAGCATCTGTAGCCTCGTTTCTAAAGCAACGACCTGGGAAGATAGCCTTGATAGGAGTGCCATCTTCGATAAGCTGCTTGCGATACTTCTTGTAGATAGCATTCTGGGCAGCAGTTGTCTGAGACTTGAGAAGCTGACCGTTTTCAAGATAATATGTATCCTGCATATCTCTAGCAGGATGATATTTAGGAATATTAACTGACTCGAAGCACTCGTAATCAGTAACCACCTCACTATAATCCTCAACAGTAAATCCCATTGATTTAAATATAGTCTCACACTGGCGCTGAACAAGAGTGATAGGGTGATAACTACCCTGCTCAAAATGCTCAGGAAGAGAAATATCAAACTCAGGAACCTTGTCGATTTCCTTTTGAAGCTCTAAAGCTGCAATCTCATCCTTCTTAGCTGCAATCTTGTCTGCAACAGTGTTTTTAAGCACGTTAATTTTCTGGCCAAACTCCTTTTTCTCCTCTGCAGAAAGCTTGCCCATTTCCTTCATGGCAGCTGTAACGCTACCCTTTTTGCCTAGATATGAAACACGAATGTTTTCAAGCTCTTCAGAGTTCTTGATGCTCTGAAGTTCAGCTTCAAACTTGGCACTCAATTCAGATATAATGTCTACCATCGGTGGCCTCCCTAAAAAATCTATATTTAGGCTCAAAAACCTAATAATCTCACTAAATTAAAATTTTAACAGTTAGTAAATTTAATTACAACCCAAACAATTGCCTCTAGCTGCCTGATGATAAGTCTGTAATCATCATAGCATCACCGAAAGAAAAGAATCTGTACTTTTCCTCCACTGCCTGCTCATAAGCAGCTAACACATGTTCTCTGCCTGCCAATGCGCTTACAAGCATAATAAGTGTTGATTGAGGTAAATGGAAATTGGTAATCAGGCAATCAATCACCTTAAACTTATAACCCGGATAAATAAAAATCTGAGTCCAGCCGCTCTTTGGTGTAAGTGGCTTGCCCTCCTCAGCAGCCGACTCTAATGTACGGGTGCTGGTGGTGCCAACAGATATTACTCTACCACCATTTACCTTGGTCTCGTTGATAATATCACAAGCCTCCTTGGTAAGCTCGTAATACTCTGAATGCATGTGATGCTCAAGCACTTCCTCTTCCTTAACTGGTCTAAATGTACCAAGTCCAACATGAAGGGTAACCTCGGCAATCTTGACACCCATGGCTCTCACCTCTTCAAGAAGCTCTGGCGTAAAGTGCAATCCTGCTGTAGGAGCAGCTGCCGAACCATCAAACTTAGCATAGACTGTCTGATATCTATCCCTATCCTTGAGTTTATGTGTAATGTATGGTGGAAGTGGCATTTCTCCAAGCTTATCCAATATCTCTTCGAAAATCCCATCATAACTAAACTCGATGATACGGTTTCCCTCTTCAACAATATCAACAATCTTTCCTATTAAAAGACCATCACCAAAGGATATCTCCATACCTGGTCTTGCTTTCTTACCTGGCTTAACCAGACATTCCCACCGGTTGTCGCTAAGTCTCTTTAATAGAAGTATTTCAACTTTTCCGCCGGAACCAACCCTGGCACCGTATAATCTTGCTGGAATAACTCGAGTATTATTGATAACCAGGCAATCACCTGGTTTAAGATATTCCTTTATGTCATAGAAATGACGGTGTTGAACTTCACCTGTAGTCTTGTCCAAAACCATCAATCTTGAGTTGCTTCGTTTTTCTAATGGATCCTGAGCGATAAGCTCCTCAGGAAGATAATAATCAAAATCTTTTACTAACATACTATAATCTTGCCACTATTCGCGGCAAAATACATGCTACAAACAGTGACTTTCCCACTATCTAATAATAATTTTGCTGTCTTACTACAGCCTAGCTAGTTTAGCACAGAATCCTTATCTAGTCTACTTTCCACTATTTATTACGCTTAAAGGCACTTTTAAAGTTGTTCCATGCATTTTCAAAGGCGTCCTTAAAGAATACATTGGCCTCAGCAGCCATAAGCATAAAGTACATGCAAAAATAAAGCCAGAACATAAAAAGCATCATAGTAGCAAGAGCACCATACATCGAAAAGGTATTAAAGACTCTCACCCAAATTGTCAAAACCAAACTAAATACATACCAGCTAATGGCACAAATAATTCCACCTGGAAGCTGGCTCATAAATTTAAGGTGCTTGTTTGGAAGCACAGTAAATAAAAACGTAAATACGATAACCAAGAATATAAACACAAATATTCCTCTAAACAGTGGCCTAATACCTACCATATAAGCGAGAATACCGTAGTAGTTCTGTGCGTAGTACTGAAGCTGCTGAGTAAAGACAAGCATAAGCATAATTACTACTATTACTGAAAGCAAAATCAAAGTGTACAAAATCGCCTTTAATCTTCTGGCGAACCAATTTCTAGTTTCTTCTATTTTATTAACCTGATTGAGACCTACCATCAAGTTCTGGAATGCCTTTCCTGATGACCAAATGGCCATGACAGCAGAAATGGAAATAGCACCAACCGATGCCTGGGTAACCAGCTTTACTACCTTGACAATATAAGGCGAAAAATCATCTGGCATAACCGCATAAATCAATTCATTCATATATTGGCTAATAGGTGGCACGTAACCTGCAATCCACACCAAGAGCATAATAAAAGGAATCGATGACATAATCATAAAATATGCTGTTTGGGCAGCATAAGCTCCGATATTGTCCCTTCCGCATTTATCCAAATATGTTTTTCCATATCCTAAAAATGTCCACACGGCAATAATCTCCTTCAGGTTCAATTTTTATCAAAAATATGTGGATTTTAAAAGATAAAAGGAAGCCTTGCTTCCGCAAGGCCTC
>Ga0129307_1002258_pt1 | contig 16004 bp, 14 predicted proteins | sample P1105metagenome_FD_94437 | JGI IMG/M metagenome (GOLD analysis project Ga0129307, IMG submission 94437) | Capybara group fecal microbial communities from Wisconsin, USA - P1105 metagenome | ecosystem: Host-associated > Mammals > Digestive system > Large intestine > Fecal | place: USA: Wisconsin... | reverse complement strand
TAATGAGGATAAATGGTAAGCGTAACATATGTAGTAGGAACATTAGAACTGCGTAATATCATCGGGAGAAAGATTAATATTTGAAAGCGTAAAGGTGGCTGCTAGAAAAAGCATTTACATATAGCATAGGCTTAATGCGTAATACTTGTAGACAATTAAGAGAAATGGGCCGCTTGATCAGCAGATGAAGAATGAAAGCATTTACATTATATAAGACAGATGATATCATTATTTTGATGTTATTATGATGGTAAAATGATGATAGGGGCGGAGATAATGATCAATATAAGACCTGTTTCGGATTTGAGATATAAGTTTACAGAGATTGAAAAAGCTGTCAAAGAAGGTGCTCCTGTATATCTTACCAAGAATGGATATGGCAGCATGGTGGTAATGAGTATTGAAGCTTATTCAAAACTGGTAGATTACACAGAAGATGCGCTTGATGAAGCGGATCGTTTTGCTGAAACCAATTCCAGACGTATGTCACACGGTGAAGTATTTACTGCACTAAGGAAACGGCTGAATGATTAACAAACAGTATAAGTTACAGTATCTCCCGCTATTTTATGATGACCTGCGGAAGACGTTGATTTATATCGAAAGGAAACTGCATAATCCACAGGCTGCTGTCCCTAACCAAAAAAGATGTCTTCGAAAAGAGACAAAAAATACAAAAGATTTGAACTTCCGAAAAGGCCTTTGAGTAAACCTCAGAGGCCTTTTTCCTGGAATATTAAATGCATTTTCTCTCCAGCATTTTCCGAAGTGTATTCCGATCCATCCGGTACTGCCCCATCAGGTCCTCGGCATAACTGTAAAATGCCCGGCACAGGAGGGGATGGGAGAAGCCAAAAGAAAGAGCCGGTCTTTTTGCATGGATGATGCATGACGTGTCATCGGCGATCATGAGCTTCATGTTGGGGAAGGGAGTCTCCGGAAGTATATACAGGCGGTAGTCCGGATACGTCTCTGACAGCCTGATAATATTTCGGATATGAATGGCATACTGTTCCGGCGTATAATAGAGCTCCCTGATTCCGTTCAGCTGCTCGATGCGGACTCTCCCGGAAAACAGACTTTCATCATCAGCAAAGGTCACACATTCGTTCACCTTTGCTTTTTCAAGCCTGAAAAACAGCGTATCCCGAAGTTCCTTCCATTTTTCATACAACGCAGGCTCATCAAAAGAACGAACGAGTTCTTCCGGCATGGTCGCCAGGGAAAGACCGTCCTGAATGACCGTGATATCAGAATCCCCTTCATAAGCAGAAGCAGCAGGAACCTTCAGCAGCGGCTTTGCGGTCTCCAGCATTCTGTCAAATCCTGACAGGCATACATCCAGAGTCTGCGGATCCGTACAGTAATGATATACACCGGAGGTTTCCGTACCAATGGGGTGGAATGCTTCAATGCAGGCCATCCCCGGGCAGAGGAAAATGGTATGGGAAAACCGCGTGTTTTTCTTGAGTGTGCTGTACCAGGGTTCTACCACGCCGGACATATAAAGAGGCAGCCAGCTTTTGATGGCACCTGTCATTTCCGAGGGATCACGGTCCACGTTGTGGATGATCCGGATCCTTGTTCCGTTTTTAACACAGGCACTCATGAGAGATGCCCAACGCATGAGAAAGTCTCTGTCTCCGGTCAGCCATTCCTGATCTTCGTCGGAATACAGCAGCAAAAGTCCTGCCTTCTCCTTCCAGGCTTCATAGAGAAAGCGGAGGACAGCGTTTCGTATCCCATCCCGTCCATAATACTTTGTCTGCTTTGAATCTATGATCTCCGGGATCACCGTTTCCTCCGGAGGCGGGAGATGAAGATGCGTCTCAGCTGAAAAAGAATCGAAGATCTCCAGAAGATCCTCCGCAATACCCGCCTCCCGGCTCGTGATATGCCCGTCATCAAACAGCCACTCATGGAAGGGATCTTCATCGATCATGCTGACGGGAATATCCATGAGCTTCGCGAGACCGCCCAGGTTTCCGCTGATCTCCGCTCTTTCATACAGGACAGAGGTGATCTTTTTTGTCACATTGCTGCCGGGTACGGGGGTCCGGACCCCCGTGCGGAAGCGACTGATCATAGAGGTGTCCATATGGATCGCGTGGCTCAGGCGGGCATTGGAATAATCTGTCAGTTTCATCACCGCGTCCAGGCGCTGCCCGAAGAAGCGATAAACAGGTTTTGGCTTTCTTACCCTCTGTGGATGCGTCTGGGGCGTAACGGTGTTTCTCCCTCTTGTCGGTTCTTCTTCATAGAGCCAGTCCCTGATCTTATCCCTGATCTCTTCCGCGGAGGCTTCCGGATCTGCACCGATATACTCGCAGAGCTTTCCCAGTTCATTCCGATTATCTGCATACAGATAAAACCCGGTGACCAGTTTCCGGATCGTCGGACTGTTTTTCTCAGGTGTCCTGCCGGAGCTTCTCAGGCGGCTGATATTGGTCCGGTCAAAACCGGCAAGCATCGCCACCTGTCCGTTTTTTGCACCAATGTATTGAAACAGTTCGTTCAGTCTGGAAGTAAACATAAGAATCGTCTCCTTCTATTGTCCTGGTATTTACAAACTGTTTTGTCAGAGTACCACTCAAAGTTTACCAGAAACAATGTGACAAATCGAATGTGCATTGCAATTGTTCTTGTCACACTGACCGGAAGAGATGATACAAGGTAGAATTAAAAATGGATATTTTGGAGCACAGCGTCATTGTGAGGATCCGGTAAGCAGGCGTGCAAATTGCAGTTTTATCGTTTCATCAGACAGAAAAGGAGTATGTGACATGAGTCAGTTTTGTGAGAATTGCGGAGCTCCGCTCCCCGATGATGCGAAATTCTGTGAAGCCTGCGGCGCCAGGGTGATTCCCCTGGAAGGAACAGAAAAGACGCCTTATAAGCGTCGTTCATCAGTTCCGGAAACGGCCGGAAACCGAAGAAGCGAGGCATCTTCTTTTTCCCGCGGCTCCTCCGGGGCTGGCGGCTTTCCGAAGATCGTTCTTGCCGGAATAGTCGTAATACTGGCCGCAGTGACAGGAGTCTTCGCGCTGCGGGGAGGGAAGAAGAAAGACGACCAAGGGGAGAACATAGCCGCACAGGTGACGACGGAAGCCGCGGAAACTGTAGAAACTTCAGATGCTGCGGAAACTGTAGAAGCTTCAGAAACTGCACCTGAGACCGCTGATGCTGTGGATCAGACGGCAGCGGAATATACTGAAAGCCGTACAGAGGCCCCGCTGCAGGAATTCCCGGCCGTTACCGGCGGAGAATGGATTCAGATCGCCAGCGTCTGGTTCTATCAGAAAGACGGCGAGCTGGTCAAAAGCAGCTGGATCGACGATAAGGGCGTCTATTACTATGTTGACGATTCCGGCTACATGCTGAGTGATGCCTTTACGCCGGATGGTTATTATGTCGGTGCAGACGGCAGTTATGATCCGGGCGCGCCGCAGAACCAGGGCGGAGGCGCGTCCTCTGCTGCAGGCACCCCGGCAGGCGAAGCCATGGCGGCGATTGCCGAAAAGCTTTCGACGGATGAAGTGGCAGGCGCTACGGAGTTTGACTGGTTTATGGATTATGTCAATCAGTCCGGCTACGGCATGGCCCAGGTGATCACCGACCCGGCCCGCGCCAGCCGGATCACAGATGTACAGGAGGCGCTGAACGGCGGCTGGAAGGCTTTCATCTTTACAGAAAAGGGCGTTTACGGATCGGACGTGGAGCGCTATCTTAACGCGAATATCGACGTCTTCGGCGGCCGGTTCAATATTACCCTGAACTGGAAATACCTGATGGAACCGAATGGAGGAGGTACCATAGAAGAGACCGGCAGCACGACGTACCGGGGAACCTACGATGATCTGGAGGGCACGGCAACTGCCCAGACCTCTGACTCCAGAATTGATTTTGACGGCTTTTTCCTCTCTGCGGACGGAAAGGCCGAGTATGCAGTCGGCACCTTCCGCTGGATCTCGGGTGAGATCGACCGGATCGGCCTGATGCGCAGCGCCCGTTAAGATGAAAGGTGAAAACGGAGGGAGACACGCGATGAGCTTTTGTGAGAATGGCGGGAAGGATATTCCAAACGGACAGAAGGTCTCGGAGAATATCTATCTCTGCGCGGACGGAAAATACCGCTGGACTTATGAGTTTGATATGCTTCGGAATCCGGTGCTTCTCATCACCACCTGGAAAGTAATGGCGCTGTCCTTTGGCATAGTGATCGTGATAATGCTGCTGGTCGCTCTGTTCGGCGGAGATCTCCAATACTGGGATGCTGAGGATTTTTTGGGTTCTGTCCGCGGTTTTCTGATCTTCCTTGTTGTGCTGCTTGCGGTCACTTTACTGGCTTACCTGATCGTGGCCAAAAGCTATGGCTGGAAGTATATGGTCCTCTTTACCATGGATGAAAACGGGGTCGAACATCGTCAGATGAAAAAACAGTTCGAAAAAGCCCAGGCACTGGGATGGCTGACAGCAGCTGCGGGTGCCCTGGCCGGCAATGCCGGTCAGGCCGGCGCCGGTATTCTGGCGGCGACCCGCGATACTCTAAGCTCTGAATTCGCATCTGTCGGTACAGTAAGATCCAACCGGCGGCGCCACACGATCTATGTGAACCAGGGCCTGTTCCACAACCAGGTCTATGCTGCGGATGCGGATTTCGATTTTGTGCGCGGCTATATTATCCGCCACTGCATCAACGCGAAGCATGTGAGCTGAGGGTGAAGCGGCTGGCTTTCGAATGGGTGAAGCCTGTGAAACGGCAGGAGGGTCCCGAAACTATCGGAAGGGAAAAAGGAGAATTGGTCCATGCCGAATTATTGCAGATATTGCGGAACACGGCTTTCGAAAGGAGCGAAATACTGCAGGGGCTGCGGAAAGGCTGTCCGGACTGAGAGCTCCGGGGGCAGGCGTCCGCTTGCAGGTGTGCTTGCGGTATGTATTTTCCTCTGTTTTTTGCTGACTGCTTTCTGGAAGCCGGGTTTTCTGCGGAGCGATAAGGCCGGAAAGCCGTCTCAGCAGACTTCCTGGCAGAAACCCGGAAAGGGCGGCACGGCGGACGCCGTTCCGGCAGCTGATGCCGTGAGTACGGCACAGGCGGATGCGGGAGAGGGTTCCATGATCCCCACGACGGACCAGATCCCTCTCCGGTACAGCCGGAACCAGCGGGACAATGCCCCGGTACTGAGTGCGGAGTATCGCCCGGGGCAGGGGCGCATCGTTCTGGGAGACGTCAGTGTCGACATCCCTTCCTGGGAACTGGAAGAAAACGACCGGATCGAAGTCCGGGAGCTGCCGGAGCTTTCCCGGGGGGAAGAGGGCTGGTCCCTCCGCGCGTATGATTTCTCCCTTGCCTCCGGCATTCATGAATTCGACAGCGATCTTACGCTCCGGATCCCCCGTGAGGGGAGAGGGAACGGCCTTTCCGGCTGCGTCTGGTATAACGAGGACAGCGGCATGTGGGAGGATATCTACAGCGAGGTCAGTGAGGACGGGAAGTATTATACGATCTATACGGATCACTTCAGCCTGTTTGGAGAAAAAAAATACAGGTTCGACGGGAGGAGCATGGACCTGGTACTGGATGACGGGTCGCGCATTGATCTCGACGATGGTATTTTTGTGGAATGTCATCTGAACGGAAGAAACCGCATGCTGGATCAGGTGATGATCAACTATGAGTGTATGTGGAATCTGTTCCAGAAGAAAAACCTGGAAAATGTAAAAGACATTGACAAAAGCATCCGTCTCCTGACCGCAGAGCCGAAAGAGATCGCGGCGCTGACGGAGGGAGGCTATCCGCCTGGGGTGGACACGGTCGGAGAAATATTCGGCTGGACCGGGAACGGGGACAGCGCGCTGGAGATCGCCGCCGACCTTGTAGGCAACGAATCCCCCTCCCCGGCGGTGCTGGGGAAAAGCCTTGCCATTACAGATGTTCTTCTGACAGGTTATAAGGTCTACGCGGAAGCCAAAAGTGACCGAAACACCCCTTACAGTACGGCTCTGGTCAATACCATCAACAATCATAAACTGGATCTGGCCGGCACGACATTCAGCGTGGCGGGCGCCCTTGCCCCGGCGTCGTTGAACCCGGTGTTCGCGATTATCGGTTTGTCGATGTACACGATTTCCCAGGCATATCAGTATTATTACGTAGACGGGATCGAGGAGTGGAATAAGAAGTATTACCCTGAAGAGGGAGAAGTGTTCCGCCGCTTCTATGAGAGCGCCGGGGTCAGGCTGTATTACAAAACAGACGCGCTCAAAGCGCAGGCCGAGAAGGATTACCACGTTGCGCTGATGGAGAAGCCGGCCAACATGGACAGCAGGAAATACACTGTCTTCAGGGATTATATCAACCAGAGAGGCGGGCTTCGCACTGATTCCTACAAGGGATTTGCGCCAGCTTTTTCCAAGCTGATCGAGCTGTATGCGGATGATCCGGCGTCGCTGGAACTCGTGCTCGATGATTTTTATCACTCTGTCTCCAGGGCGATCTGGATGCTTCCGGACGATCCCGAGTCGCAGAAGACCCCGGTGGTCAGTTTTCTGAATGATTACAAGGGGCTGGGAAAGGATCCCTTCGCCCTGACGCGCAGCAAACAGCTCAAGCTCTCCGAATCCTATTTCATGAAGCTGAAGGTCGACACGACACAGATCCTGGAAAATGTGGCCCACAAATATCAGAGGAAAGGATGTGAGGAGCTGGTCCGGAAGATGGAAAAGGAATTCCTGCCGGTTCTGAACCGGACCCTGCGCTTCCGTGTCTCCGACGGAGCCCTTGCTTCCGGGCAGAAATTCGGCGATTCCGTCTACTGTGTGGACTGGCAGTCGATCAACTCTAACTGGCGATACCGCTCGCTTCCGGACACGGAGGGATCGGTATTTGATGACGGGTTCACCGCACCGATCCGGTTTGACCGGGTCAGCGGACCCGTGTTTCTGCCGCTTGATTATGACGGGACGGTGCTTTCGGAACGCTGTTACTATCCTTATGATCCGAATTTTATTCCCCGGGCCGTTAAAAACAGCAACATCGTTTTCCGCTGCACTTATTTCCACTATCTGATGATGGGCGCTCCGAAGCAGATGGTTTTCAGGAATATGAAAAACGGAAAGGAAGTGAAGGCGGCGATCATGATCCCGAAGATCGACCCGAAGGAAATAACGGATGCCACGGACGTTTATATCACCGTAAACAGAAAGAAACTGGAGATCCCCAGGATCAGTACGACACTCTTATACAAAGACATGGTGGCAGATCACGAAGGTCAGACTCTGGGACAGTCGCCTGAAAACCGGCTGACGGTCTCTCCGTCGGGAGAGGTGACCTTTACCCTTGCCGGGTTGGAGGACTACCGTATTTCCCATTCCACCGGAGCATCCGCCGAAAAGAACTATATGATCTATAACCGTCCCGCCATGACACTGAGCGGAAGAGTCGTGGAGGTGGATCCTGATGGCTTCGCTTTTACTACGGATGCCGGACCGGTTTCCAGGATCGACGGTTCCGGAGGCTCTTCCTCGGCAAAGGCAGCGGAACCGGAGAAACTGATCATCATACGGGGATTTCTCACAGGCAGCCCCGGCGGGTTTGAAGACCGATACAGGGAGTACTACGACGGAAAACTGTATTCCGACAAACGGTACAAGCTAAGTAAAGTCGGAATCGCCCCGGGCGGCTATTCCGGCAAGAACGGCAATAAAGGGTATTCGACTTTTGTGATCTGGCAGTCCAAAGAAACGGGAGAAGTCAGCGCCAGGATCCAGTTCCGGGGAGATATCCTCTGTACGAAAAAGGGAGAAGCTCCGGAAAAAACCGACAGCCTCTTCGTATGGCTGGACAACGGGAAACGCAGTCCATATTCGTTGGAGGTTTCCTGGTAGATCAAAATGGCCCCGGGGGCCGTCTCTATCAGAAATAATCATAAAAAAGGAGGTGTCTGTTTTGAAAAAGAGAATAATTCTGACCGGAGTGATAGCCGCGGCCGTCAGTATGTGCCTGAGCTTCAGCGCCTTAGCCGGAGGGTGGGTGATGGACGGCAATGGCTGGTGGTTCCGGAACAGCGACGGGAGCTATCCCAGCAGCGGGATCTATGATATTGGAGGGAAGCAGTACGCGTTCAATGAGTCCGGCTACATGGTCGAAAACGACTGGTTTTTGCATCCCAGGACCGGGGAGTGGTACTATGCTACCGGCAGCGGAGAGCTGGCGTCCAGTACGTGGATCGGGGACTATTATGTCGGGAACGACGGTTCGATGATGACCGATGCCTGGATCGACGGCTATTATGTGGGCAGTGATGGAAAATGGGTGCAAGGCAGAACGCAGAACGATTCCTATTCGTACAGCGGGTCTTCTGCCGATGAATACGGAGACGTCCACAATCCGTTCCTGGACGCGCCGCTTGGATATGGCTACGACAACAGCAGCTACAGCGGATCCCTCGGCAGAAGCGAGCTGGAAACAGCGGACACTGTCCGTCATGACTGGTGGCTCGAGTATTGAGGCAGAATTTCCTATTCCTGATGATACCAAATGTGTTGCAGCAGCAGGCAATATATTTATTGCCTGCTGTTTTTGGGGTATACGTATTGATAAACAAATATGAGACAGAGAAAAATTGATACCTCATATCAGCATATGGGCCTTGGAACGGCGCTGGTGCCATATATAGAATCACTGCCGGAGTATGTCGGCCTTCGCGTGATACTGATCACAAGAGATGCGCATAGTCTGTATCGGAAATTCGGGTACGAAGCATTAAACGAGCAGGTTATGGTCAAAGCGCTGAATTGCTGAAAAATGTCTGTCATCAGGATATTTGAAATGATACGCAAGGCATGCTACCATAAAGACATGAGTACACGGGAAGAACTCAGATGAGCCTAAAAATGATAAAAACTGAAGGAGGGAACAGATGGCTACTAAGAAAGCAAACGAGAAAATTGCTGAAAAGGAAACAACAGAGAAGACAGCTGAAGTAAAGGCGGCGGCAGAAGAGAAAACTGCTGAGAAAAAAACCGCAGCAAAGAAACCTGCGGCAAAGAAACCTGCGGCAAAGAAACCTGCGGCAAAGAAAGCTGCTCCGAAAAAGGCGTCGACGAAAACAGCCGCAGCTAAAAAAGATGCAGCGGAAGAGGCTGTTGTGAAAGAGACTGCTGTGAAAGAGGCTGCTGTGAAAGAGATCGCAGTGGAAGAGGCTGTTGTGGAAGAGGCTGCTGTGAAAGAAGCTGCAGTGGAAACCGCAGCTGATGAAATTCTGGCTGCTGTTGAGGAGCCGGTCCAGGCACAGGCTTTCGAATCACCGCGCAGAAGCATAGCATTTATCGGTTCGGAATGTTATCCGTTCGTAAAGACCGGCGGGCTTGGAGATGTCATGTACTCTCTTCCCAAGGCGCTGGTCCGCAGGAACTGTGATGTGAAGGTGATCCTTCCGAGGTACAAATGCATTCCGCAGAAATATCAGGAGAAGATGGTCTATCGTGGAAGCTTCTACATGGATCTGACCAGTGACGGAAAGCAGTACTATGTCGGTATTATGGAGTATGTCTGGGACGGCGTGGTCTACGATTTCATTGACAACGAGGAATTCTTCGGGGGAGATAAGCCGTATACGAATCTGATCGATGATATCCCGAAGTACTGCTATTTCAGCAAGGCTGCACTGGCGGCACTTAATTACATGAACTGGCAGCCGAATATTATCCACTGCCATGACTGGCAGGCAGGACTCGTGCCGGTATTCCTGCGCACATTTTTCCAGGACACCCCTATCGGAAACGCAAAAACCATGATCACGATCCACAATCTGCGATTCCAGGGTGTTTATAATATTAAGACCATCAAGTACTGGACAAATCTGCCGGATTATGTTTTCAACAAGGATGCACTGACCCAGAACTGGCTCGATGCGAATATGTTTAAGGGCGGACTGACCTACTCCAACATGATCACCACTGTTTCCAATACATATGCTGGCGAGGTCCAGACGTACGAGTATGGAGAGGGCCTGGCGGATCATCTGCGTTATCACTCGGGGAAACTGCGCGGCATCGTAAACGGTATTGATTACGATATCTGGGATCCTTCAAAAGACAAGGACATTGCTGTGCAGTACAGCAACGAAGATGTGATCGCCAAAAAGAAGGAAAACAAGCTGGCCTTGCAGAGGGAGCTTGGCCTTGAGGAGAACGAGGGAAAATTTGTTATCGGGCTCATTTCGAGACTGACAAACCAGAAGGGTCTCGACCTGGTAAATGCATGCATCCCGCAGATCATGGATCCGTTCACACAGGTCGTGATACTCGGTACCGGCGATCCCGAGTATGAGAATTCCTTCCGGTACTATGAGAACGAGTACAAGGGACAGCTTGCCGCATGCATCCAGTACGATGAGGCGAGAAGCCATCGTATTTATGCCGGATGCGACGCGCTGCTCGTGCCTTCGCAGTTTGAGCCCTGCGGACTGACACAGCTTATCGCCATGCACTACGGGACAGTTCCGATCGTCAGAGAGACCGGAGGCCTTAAGGATACTGTTGAGCCTTACAATATGTATTCTGACAGCGGCAACGGCTTTACATTTGACAGATATGAGACGCGCCTTCTCTACGATGCGATCAACCGGGCAAAGACATTGTACTTTGAGAACCGTTACTATTGGGATGAGATGGTCCACCGCGATATGGCCAAGGATGTTTCGTGGGATAACTCTGCAAAAAAGTACAAGGATCTTTATCTGGAGCTCACTGCCTGGTAAGTCGCTGATCTGATTTTTGGACCGGCACTATTAGCCTGAAAAAGGCAGAATGATCCATCCTTTAAGCAAAGAGATAAAGAGCCATGCATAAGCAGCTGCACCTGCGGCCATATGCATGGCTCTTCTCATTTCTGGGAGAGGACTTTGGGAGTTTTTGCGGTATAAGAATTGATAAGTATTGATCAACAAATATAAGATAGAGAAAGAAAGGGGGAGGCAGGCATGAAATACCAAATCATTGACGGATCAGAAAAAATGGATATAGATGAAGTCGTCAGACTCCTCAAAATGACGTATTGGGCAGACAAACGTTCGGTCGAACAGATCAGGAAGTCCATGGACAACTCATCGTGTTATGGTGTATATCTTGATGACGAAAAAAAGCTTGCAGGTTTTGCGAGAGTTATCAGCGATTTCGCCACGACTTACTATTTGTGTGACGTTATAATTGATACCTCATATCAGCATATGGGCCTTGGAACGGCGCTGGTGTCATATATAGAATCATTGCCGGAATATGACGGCCTTCGCGGGATACTGATCACAAGAGACGCGCATAGTCTGTATCGGAAATTCGGATACGAAGTATTAAATGAGCGGGTTATGGTCAAAGCCCTGAATTGCTGAAGGGCTTAATTGATAACGGTCGGCTGCATATCATATCCGAGTTGACTAACGAACGAACGTTAGGTATAATGGGTGATGCAGACCAGCATTACGACTATTTTGGAAAGAGGGCGATGAGCATGGAAAAGAGCAACACACGGGAAGAAATACTGGAGGCAGCGCTGGATCTGTTCGCTGTGAACGGATATGAAGCAACCAGTATCTCGCAGCTCGCCGATGCGGTAGGTATCCGTAAGGCATCCCTTTACAGCCACTTTGCCAATAAACAGGATATTCTGGATACTGTCGTCGAAACCGTTCTGAAAGGATATGCCGACCATTCGATTTTTGTGCGTGCTGACTGGGACGACCCGGAATTCACAAAGGACAAGACCGGGATGACAGCAGAAGATGTGGCTAAGCTCGTTCAGCGACAGATGCGCTATATCCTGCATGATCCGCACATCAGCAAGGGCAGGAAGCTGCTCATGATCGAGCAGTTCCGCAATGAAGAGCTGGCCGGGCTGCAGACAAAGCAGAACTATGAAGATGTCCTGAATTACTTTACGGGTATGATGAGGTTTCTGATCCGTGAGGGAACCTTAAGAAATGCAGACACCGGGATCATGGCCGCGCAGTTCTCATCTCCGATCACCGTCTGGATCAACCTGTGTGACAGGGAACCGGAGCGCGAGGATGAAGTGATGGAACTGGTCAGGAAACATGTGATCCAGTTTTTTGAGATCTATCGGAAATGATCCGGGTCCATGATTAATTGATCTGCAGAAAGCTGGTCAGTCCGGAAACGGGCGGCCAGTTTTCTTATCGACACATAACTAACGAACGATAGGACGTAAAATCAGGTATTACCTGCCGGTATCCTTCCAGTTTCATCACACCCAGATGGATGGAGCCCATGCGGGCAGGTTTCTGGAAAACCTGCAGAAAGAAATGAATGACTTTAGGAATCAGTTATGAAATAACTGGTGTTATATCCACGACAAATGAAAGCAAATCTGACAGTGTTCTTTGAAGAACCATTCTGGGTTGGTGTTTTTGAACGGATCGAAGATGGAAAGTTATCTGTCTGTAAAGTGACCTTCGGAGCGGAGCCGAAAGATCCTGATGTCTCCGACTTCGTCCTGTACCACTACTATGAACTGGTTTTCAGCCCGTCTGTCGAAATAGAAACCAGACAGGCGGCGGATAATCCCAAACGAAGGCTCCGAAATGCAAGAAAGCATTTGGAGAACACCGGTATAGGTACGAGATCCCAACAGGCTCTTCAGAGACAGCGGGAAGAGATGAAAACGGAACGCAGGCAGATCAGCCGGGAGGAACGGGAAGCGGAGGCCCGGCGACGATTTGAATTGAAACAGGCGAAGAAAAAGGAAAAGAAACGGGGACATTGAACAGGTATTTTTAAGTATGACATTAATCATGAAAATGATATGATGAACAGGAAGCAGACAGAAGCAGGGGGCTTAAGAAGCCACTGAAAAAGGAGAACAGATATGATCCAGGATATCGCACCGAGAAAGCTGCATAATGAATATCATCCGGAGATCCGGCCGCAGCCGGGAGACCCGGTATTCCATTTCCGGGGAAGGGACGTGCTGATCAGCAGTGAGCCGGACCGCCCCTGGGCATCCTTCAGTGAGTATCAGAACGCGGAACAGGTGGTATACATCTTTTCTATCGACGATCAGCACTACTTTATGCTTCTCGACGATGAGGCGGATGTACCGGACAAATATGCGTACCGGGATGTGAGGACTGTGAGAAGCGAGAACAGGCTGGAGGGATATGAGATCTTTGCGGCATTTACCGCGCTGCACCTGAACAGCTGGTACCGTGCCAACCGTTTCTGCGGCAGCTGCGGCGGCAAGACCGCGCCGGACACCGTGGAGCGCGCCATGACGTGCAAGGACTGCGGAAGAGTGATCTATCCGCGCATTAACCCCGCTGTCATAGTCGGCGTCACCAACGGGGACAGGCTGCTCCTTACGTATTATGCCAGGAATCGCGGCGTACAGAGGATCCCGGCGCTGATCGCCGGCTTCACGGAGATCGGGGAGACCTTTGAGGAGTGCGTCGCCAGGGAAGTCATGGAAGAAGTGGGGCTGAAGGTGAAGAACATCCGCTATTACAAATCCCAGCCCTGGGGACTTGCGGACGATATCCTTGCAGGCTATTACTGTGACGTGGACGGAGACGACACCATCCACATCGATGAGAACGAACTGAAAAAAGCGGAATGGGTCAGCAGAAAGGATATCACCGGGCAGCCCAATCCCGGCAGCATGACACATGAGATGATGATGTGGTTCAAGGACCACGAGGTCTGAACGTAAAAAAGAGACAGAGAATATGGCAGACATAAAAGCAGACCGCAAGGACCTGGTCCTGTATATCCACGGTAAAGGCGGCTGTGCCGGGGAGAGCGGACATTACAAGCCGTTATTCCCTGATCATGAGATCTCAGGCCTGGACTACCAGACCTTCACCCCCTGGGAAACAGGGAAAGAGATCCGCGGCGCAGTGGAAACGCTGTATGCAGGATATGAAAGCATCATCCTCATCGCAAACAGCATCGGCGCGTATTTCAGCATGCATGCCGGGATCGACAGGATGATCCGGAAAGCATACTTCATTTCCCCTATCGTCGATATGGAACAGCTCATCCTGAATATGATGTCCTGGGCCAATGTGACGGAAAAGGAGCTGGAAGAGAAGAAAGTGATCGCCACCGCATTCGGCGAAGATCTGTCGTGGGATTACCTGTGTTATGTCCGGGAGCATCCTGTCCGCTGGACTTGTCCTACAAGGATCCTGTACGGCAGCCAGGATAACCTGACTGATTATGAAACGGTATCTTCATTTGCCAAGGCTCATGGTGCGGAACTGACCGTAATGGAAGGCGGAGAGCACTGGTTCCATACGGAAGAACAGATGCGCTTTCTGGATCAGTGGATCATACAGGCTGAACAGCGGAAAGGACGATGAAGATATCCGGGCAGAGCATGGAGGTGAAGCTTGGTCACAAACGTATACGAGCGTTATTACAGGGCTGATGCCGTTTTCTCGGAAGTGCAGCGCAGGGGCGCCCTGGTCATGCTGGTCAGCGACTCTGAAGCAGGCATGATCACTTATAAGGCGGCTGTGACGTTCTTCCCGCACAGAGATGAGGAAGACTATGCGGTCTCCTATGACGCGTATTTCGAAAAAGAACTGTACAGCGGGAAGGGCAGACGGTCAAAGAAAAAGGAAGCCCTGTATCTGGAACAGCTTCCGGAGATCATAAACCGGATCGCCGGAGAACATAACGCTTCCGTCATCTGGAGCGAACCGCTGACGAAGGAAAGGAGAGATGGCTTATGATGGAGCACTATATCATTGTGAAGTTTACGGAGGGGACAGATGTAAAAGCGCTGGTGGAACCCGTGCGCGCGATCTTTAAGGAGACCCTGGAGATCCCCGGGATCCATACGCTGGACATCCGGGTCTCCAATTCTGACATTGCCAACCGGTTCGACCTGATGATCATTATCACGATGGAAAAGGAGGCACTCCCGGCATATGCCGCTTCGGAGCCGCATCTCAGGTGGAAGCGTGAATACGGGGACAGGATCGCGAAAAAGGCGATCTTCGACTGTGACATTTGACGGTCCCTGTTGTGAGCTTTGACCATTGCCGCCCATGAATCCCTTCCTGTCATTATGAAAACAATGGAAAAAGCGGGGGGATTATGGTAGAGTTAGGTGGGGTACTGAAGTCCAAATTTTAAAAGGAGGATAGGTGTCATATGCAATACACAAAAGAAGTTGAAGAGATGATGTGTGTCGCGAAAGGCCCGAATCATGGTCCGGCCCCGATTCCCGAAGAGGGAAAGTGGGTCCAGGCGAAAGAGGTCAAGGACATTTCCGGTTACACACACGGAATCGGCTGGTGCGCTCCGCAGCAGGGAGCCTGTAAGCTGAGCCTGAACGTCAAGAACGGCGTGATCCAGGAGGCTCTGGTCGAGACGATCGGCTGCTCCGGTATGACTCATTCCGCAGCGATGGCGAGTGAGATCCTTCCCGGCAAGACCATTCTGGAAGCACTGAACACCGACCTGGTATGCGATGCGATCAACACCGCTATGCGTGAGCTGTTCCTGCAGATCGCGTACGGCCGCACCCAGTCCGCCTTCTCCGAAGACGGTCTCCGCATTGGCGCCGGTCTGGAGGATCTCGGCAAGGGCCTCAGATCCATGGTGGGTACCATGTACGGTACGGCAGCGAAGGGAACCCGTTATCTTGAGATGACCGAAGGATATGTCGTAAAGATGGCGCTCGACAAGGACGACCAGGTCTGCGGCTATCAGTTCCTGAGCCTCGGCAAGATGATGGATGCGATCAAGAACGGCATGGCCCCGAATGAGGCCTATGAGAAGAATCTGGGCACGTACGGTCGGTTTAAGGCAGAAGACGGAGCGGTCAAGTGGATCGATCCGCGGAAAGAATAAGGAGGAGGTGCAGCAATGGCTTTGTTTGAAAACTATGAAGGACGCATGCCCCAGCTGCAGCCCGTTCTTGACAAGTACGGCTTCAAGAGCTTTGAGGATGTGAAGGCTTTTACCAACGGCAAGGGTGT
>Ga0129307_1002257_pt1 | contig 16012 bp, 17 predicted proteins | sample P1105metagenome_FD_94437 | JGI IMG/M metagenome (GOLD analysis project Ga0129307, IMG submission 94437) | Capybara group fecal microbial communities from Wisconsin, USA - P1105 metagenome | ecosystem: Host-associated > Mammals > Digestive system > Large intestine > Fecal | place: USA: Wisconsin... | reverse complement strand
GGCGGCTTAGTAAGGACCCTTGCAGGTGGCAGATCGACGTGCGTGCCCTTGCACGCCGCTAGTATTGTAGGGCTACGCCCGTATATGAAGAACCGCCGGCTTCGCCGGCGGGTCACTTTTTTTATGTCTTGATACCCATGTCCGGAATCGAACCGGAATACCTTCCTTCGGAGGGAAGGACACTATCCATTGTGATACACGGGCGTGCGCTTTTTAAGCGGGTATAATATAGTAAAAAGGCCTTTCCCTAGTCTACAATCTTCACCACAAGTTCATGCGGTTCGGCATCGACCACGAGTGCGTTGTGGAATTCTCCCACGTCGCCGTCGCCTTCGATGACCTTCACGATATCGTCATTTTCCATCGAGTTGCCTTCCGTGCGGCCGTAGAAGTGGTATTCGCTTTCTTCGGCGACCTGGTCGATGATGATGCGGACCGTTTTTCCAATCATGTTCTCGGCGTATTCGGCGGCAAGTTCTTCCTGGAAGTCCGTCACGGCTTCAAGCCTTGCGCGGGCATCGCTTTCGTCAACGGCGGGCAAGTCCATTTCCATCACGGGCGTGCCTTCTTCGGGGCTGAACACGAATCCGCCCAGATGGTCAAATTGCACGTCTTGCAGCAGTTCCATCAGCTCTTCGAAGTCTTCGTGTGTTTCGCCGGGGAACCCGACAAGCACTGTACTGCGCAGCGTCACGCCCGGAATGCGTTCGCGGATTTTGTGCAAAAGATCGACGAGTTCCTTTTTACGGTAGTTGCGCTTCATGAGCTTCAGCATCTTGTCGCTTGCATGCTGGATGGGCATATCGACGTACTTCACAAGTCTCGGTTCGTTTGCCATCATGTCCAACAGCTCGTCGTCCACGAACATCGGGTACCAGTAGAGCATGCGAATCCATGGAATGCTCGTGTTGTCGAGGAGTGCGCGCAAAAGCTGTACGAGCGTGCCGCCCTTCTTGCCTTTTTCACGTCCAAAGTAAGTTGTGTCCTGTGCAATCAAAGTAATTTCCTTGACGCCTTGGGCTTCGAGGTCCTTCGCTTCGGCAACGATGTCTTCGATGGAACGCGAGTCCTGCTTGCCGCGAATCAGCGGGATGGCGCAGTAGGCACAACGACGGTTGCAACCTTCCGCAATTTTCAGATAAGCGTGGTGCGGGAATCCGCCGAGGTTCATGCGGGGGAGGTTCTCTGCATCGCAACTCTGCGGGGCCACAATGCCCATCTTCTTCAAAAGTTCGCCCGGCTTGTACGTGCCGACCCAGAAATCTACTTCGGGCAGTTCCTTCATCAGCTCTTCGCCGTAGCGACCGCTCAGGCAGCCCGAGACTATCAGCTTCTGCTTCGCTTTTTTCGCTTTCGCTTGTGCGAGAATCGCGTTGATGGACTCTTCTTTTGCGGCTTCGATAAAACCGCACGTGTTCACGAGGATGTAGTCCGCCTTGGCGGCAGAATCGCAAGTCGCAAATCCCGCATGGAGCATTTCGCCGACGAGGTTTTCCGCATCGACCTGGTTTTTTGCGCATCCGAGATGCACGACAAATACTTTGGGCTTTTTGGTAGGCATACCCCCAAATATAGAATTTGAGGCAAGTCTATATGAAAAGGAATATCGGGAAACTTGGCGAGTAAGGCTGTTTCTTTTTTTTTGCCGGTGCTTTTTTGTTAAATTATTTATATTGTTGTAAAGGTTCTGCTTGGACATGTTTTGTTCTTTGCAGGACTGTTTAGGAGTTTGAAAAGGAGAGACCGTGAATCCGAAATTTTTGTTTTCCGTGGTTGCGCTTGCAGTCCCGTTTAGTTTGATTGCCTTGACTGCTTGTGATTCCGATACTAGTAGTAATCCTTCAAGTGAAGGTACTAAAAGCGGATTCCAGTGCGATGTCAGCCGCTCCGGCAACAGCGTTCACGTGATTGAATCGTATCAGGGCTTAGTTCACGAAGTGACCATCGAAGTGTCATTGGACGATGATGGTCACAAAAAAGCGGACATTACCGAAAAAGTCACATATCCGGATGCTTCCGCCGCTCAAAGAATGTGTGCCGAAGAAAAGGAAGAAGCTTCTTACAATCAGAACCAGTCTGAACGTGTAGATTGCGACGGCAATACTGTTACAAGTTATTTTGTTGAACGCGATGATTTGGAACCGAATGAATATCAAGCATACCGACAGGAACGGTGCGCAAAAATGCGTAAGGCTGCCGAACGTGGCGAACTAGACTAGCAAAGAACGTATTTATATGAAAAATCTTATTCTCGCATTTGCATTCTTGTTTGCCATGGTCGCCTGTTCTGATTCTGCCGATTCCACAAGTAGCAGTGCCGAGCATTCCCAAAACGAAAGCGCGCTAAACACCGATGTTTTGCAATGGTCCTATTCGCAACATTCGGATGATCTTTCTAATTGGCTTGATGTAACAAGATGCAACGTATTGAGAAATGATAGCTTGGTGCTCGTACAATCGAGCCTGGCCGGCCGAGAATCCTGTATCTTTTATTTTTTTGCAAAAGGATTGGGGGCCGAATTTTTCGATGAATGCTTGTATATAAATTCGGAAGAAGCCGATTTTCAATATGACATTGTGACATCGTATGCCGATGATGTTGAATTTCGAATTCTAAACTTGGTTCGTACGGATAATCGCATTGTAGTTCACGCATTTCATCCTACAAAAGATTTAGATGATTATGAGATAGAATATAAGAATTATTGCCGTGAATATCAAAAATGGATGTAATTAAAATTTTTTAAGGAGATACTATGAATTTGAAACATTTGTTCTTTGCAACTTTGTTTGCATCTACGTTTGGTTTGATAGCCTGTGACGATAGTAGCAGCGCTAATTCTTCGAACGATAACCCGAACAACAACGGTAAACAGAATGTATTCTCCGGTTCAGGACAGACGTACTGCAACGTGACGACCGCATCGAATTCCGTGACCGTCGACATGGCCTTGGAAGGTGAGGCTACCTATACTTCAACAGTCACTGATGCTGGCGGTAGATACAAAACAATTTTGTCTGAGTACTGGTATGCAAGTTCTTCCGATGCGGAGGACGAATGCGACGACCAAAAGAGAGAGGCCGCGTCATGGAGAGATGGCTCGTATCAGGTGACCTGTTCGGGCAATAGAATCTATGTAAGCGAAATAGATGAAGGTTCCTTAAGGGATCATGAAGACAACTTTAGAAATCTGTGCCGCCAATTTGAGGCCCGGTACGGTTCGTCGTCAGGACAAAATAATTCTACAGCGAATAATGGAAGTAATAATTCCAAGGGCGAACCCGAGTGCAATGCAAGTCAAGTCGGCAATTCTGTTGTATTATCGTTCGCGTACAAGAATTATGCAAATGAAATGACTGTATCCTTGCGTCAAACGGCATCTGGACCTTCTACTGTAGTTAGCACTAAAGTGACATATCCGAATGAAACTGTCGCAAGTTCTGATTGTAAAGATGCAAAGAGAGACGCTGAATATTACTCCGATGGATCTAAGACTGTGTCTTGTTCAGGCAATATAGTTCAGACGGAAACGGTAAGTGCTGGAACGAACGATTATGATTCCTTTGAATGGATTGCAGAAAAATATTGCAAAAATATTCAGGATGCTTATGAAAGCGGCGAACTTCAACGTTCGTACGATGAAATGTTTGGCAATTAATTTGATGTAAGTTATGCAAAAAAGGCTCCGCGTTTGCGGAGCCTTTGAAGTTTTTTTGTTCGTTGCTTTTGTGAAATTACATGTCTTCGCTTGCGCCAGGTTGACCGATGCGGTCGTTCTTGCGGTTATCGACCCAACCAGCGTAACCCTGCGGTGCAAGTACTTCCTTGCCGAACTGCTGGGCGCTTGCGATTGTGGAGAAGTAGCCGACGCGTACGCGGTAGAACGTGCCTTCGAGTTCGCCCGGATTTTCGACTTCGGCGACGTAGGCCTTGATGCCCTGGTCGGAGAGCTTGCTTACGACGCTGTTCGCGGCTCTTCTTGATGGCTGGATGCTCACCTGGATGACGAACGGACCCGAGGAGCCCTGTTCGATGCTAGACGAAAATGGTGCGGGTGCTGCGGGGGCGCTTTTCTCTTCGGTCTCGTTAAGGGACTGGATGGGGACGAGCGCCGGTTCATCCTCTGCAGGTGCAGCTTCGGCTGCTGCCGGCTGTTCCGCGGCGGGAGTGGCTTCTGCTTGCGGTGTCGGTTGTTCTTCTTTCTTGCTTCCGCAGGCTGAAAGTAGTGAACAGGACAGGGCGATGGCCCCGATTAGCGATACCGATTGCAGCTTCATGGCTAAACTCCGCATTTAAAAAATTGTTCTCCGTAAAAAATTGGAAAATTCTTACAAAGAATATACATAAGTCTTTGATACTTCGCAAGTTATGAATATTTGTTTTGCCTAAAATTTATGAAATTTTACAAAAAAATGGGTGAAAAAATAGAAATTTTTGTATTTTTAGTGCTCAAATGTTTATGTTAAATCCGCTTGACGATTTTGGTCTCGAAAAATTTGGATTTATTCGGTAAAATTCTTGGATGTTTTTCGTTTTAGTGCGAATAAGTTTCATATATTTCTACCCGTAATAAAAAAATTATTTGCCTATAGTGTAAAGAAAAGGTTTTTGTGAAATTCAATATACATGGTCTAGCGTTCAAACAGTCGATGCTGACATTGGTGGGGTTTAGCATCGTCTTTGCGGCGTTGTTTGGATTTCTCAGTTACCGGGTAAAAAGTGAATTTTCGACTCTACTCACGCAGAAAGGCGAGGAAATCAGCCTTGCAAACGTGGCTATTATCGAGAATCTTTTCGAAAAAGCCAAAAGGCTGGGTGATGAATATGCGGAAGTGCTCGGAAAAGAGATGCTCGCCGGCAAGGATCTCGATGACTTTCTGAGTCAGGCGGTCTTTGACGCAAGGCAGTCCATCCCGCAGGTGATGGCCGTCGTTGTCGCCTACGAGCCGGGAATGGCGCCCAAGGCAAAATGGCACCAGGAAGTGATGCGCCTTGCCCAGTATTCGGGGACCGAAATCAAACTGATGAAAGGCAAGGATTACCTCGAAAAGATTTGGTACAAGAGCACGAAGAACTTGCAGAAAGGGATTTGGCAGGAACCGTTTGTCGGCGATTTCATCAAGGAGCCGATTGCCATTTATACGACTCCCATTTACCAAAAGGATGAATATGGTAACACTGTATTTGCGGGCGTTCTCTGCGTCGATATGTCGATTGCGTTCCTTGGTGAAACGGTCGCTTCGATTCCCGTGTCGAATTCGGGGTATGTCGTTGTCCTGTCTGCGAACAACACGGTGATTGCCCATCCTAAGCACGATATCATCTTTAAGGAGACGTTGGCGGATTTAGCCAGGGGCGACAATGTTCAAGTAGTCTCCGATTTCGAGAAAACCGTGCATAGTATGAAAAAGGGACTCTTCATGGGGTTTGCGCCCGATGGTCGAGAAACTGCTATTTACTTTAGCGCGATGGAATCGAACGGCTGGACGTTCATGATTGTGTGGCCCGCTCAGAAATACCTTGAAAGCCAGCGCTCGATGGAAAAAATGTTCGTTTGGATTAGCGTTGCGGGTTATGTTGTCATATTGATTTTGATATTCGTGATTTCGTCGAGGGTGTCCCGTCCGCTTAATGAACTTGCCGAGGCGGCGACTAAGCTTGGGCAAGGGGATTTCAACGTGTCGATTCCGCATCTTTCAGGTCGCGATGAATTAGCTCATTTTGCGTGGGCGTTCTTGAACATGCGCACGTCTCTCAAGGAGCATATCGAAAAGCAGAAGGACATGGACCGCATCGAAAGTGAACTTGACTTCGCGAAGGATATCCAGCTTGGCTTTTTGCCCATGACCGAAGAAGAGGAAAATTCTGGTGACGATCTCCATGAACTGACTCCGTTTCTTCGTCCGGCCAAGGAAGTTGGCGGGGACTTGTACGACTTCTTTAAACTGGATGACGGTCGCTTGTGCGTAATCGTGGGGGATGTGTCGGGTAAAGGCGTCCCTGCGGCTTTGTTCATGATGGTGTCGCGAATAGTGCTCCGCACGATGGCGAAAAACTTGAAATCCATTGTCGAGTCTTTCGAAAATACGAATAACGAGCTTGCCATACGCAACAGGGCGAATATGTTCGTTACCGTGTGGATGGGATTCATCGACCTGCATACTGGCCATGTCGAGTTTGCGTCGGCGGGGCATAATCCGCCTGCGATTCGGCATAAGGATGGCTCGGTCGAGTTTGCGAAGAGCAAGGCGGGGATAGCCATGGCGGCGATGGAAAATGTCCACTACAAGATGCAGACGCTCGACCTTGCTCCTGGCGATACGCTGTTCCTCTATACTGACGGCGTGACCGAGGCGACTAACGAACACAACGAACTTTTCGGCAACGAAAGGTTGCTTGATGCCCTGTCCTTGGGTGGCGGTAAAGGCACTAAGGAAACATGCCGCTTTGTAAAACGGCAGATAGATGCTTTTGCGGGAAAAGCACCGCAATTTGACGATATTACGATGCTCGCTTTGGACTATAAGGGGCCTACCCTTGACGGAAATTAAAAATTTAGATATATTTGGCTATCCAAAAATGAATTTTTAACCAAAGGATTATCGTGATCGGCGTTATTGTTAAGTCCAACGAACCTTTCGAACGCGCTCTCAAGCGTTTCACCAAGTCTTGCGAAAAGAATGGTATCATCTCCGACGTCAAGAAGCGTCAGCGTTTCGAAAAGCCCTCCGAAGAAAAGAAGCGTATTGAAACGGCTGCTCGTCGCAAGCGTCTCAAAGAGATTGCTGACCAGAACCGCAAGCGTCTCTACTAATTCGATTTCTTAATCGGAATTTTGCTAAACTTTAATGAGTTGTCGGCGAGTGTCGATGACTCATTAGGTGTTTTATATAAAACCAAATCGCTTGGAGCGAAGCGTTAAAATCGCTCGAGGTCAATATGAGTTGTGCTTTGCTTACCCAGATTCTCGATGACATCAAGACCGCCATGAAGGCTCATGATGCCGAAACGCTTGGAACTCTTCGTACGCTCCATTCTGACATCAAGAACGAAGCCATGAAGGCCGGTGCCGCTCCGGCTCAAATCATGGACACCATCACCGATGCGATGTGCATCGACGTCCTTGCCAAGAGCGTGAAGCAGAAGCAGGAATCCATCGAAATCCTCAAGAAGGGCGGATTCCTGGACAAGGTCCCGGCCGAAGAAGCCTGCATCGCTCTCTACCGCAAGTACATGCCTGCCGAAATGACCGAAGACGAAGTCAAGGCCCTCATTGCTGAAATCAAGGCTGCGACCGGTGCTGCAAGCCCGAAGGACATGGGCAAGATCATGAAGGAACTCTCCCCGAAGGTCAAGGGCCGTTTCGACGCCAAGCGCGCTTCTGCTCTCGTGCAAGAAGCTTTGAAGTAGTAGGAAGTAGACTGTCAAAAGTAGGCCGTGAAAGGGGAAGGCCTTCCCCTGACTCGTACTCCGTGACTCGTCACCCCTTCTAGCGGGGCCTCAGACGCCGGCCCCGCAACACCCCGCTGTCATGCCCGGCTTGACCGGGCATCTCCTTTTTAGACGGTCCCAAAAATTTATATTGTTAGTCCATGCCTACGACTCACGCCAAAATCCAAGAACTGGAGCTGCTCTACAAGATCAGCTCTATTTTGAACCAGAGTCTTGATTTCGAGACGGTCGCGCATCCGGTGTTGCAGACTGTCGAATCGGTGATGGGTGTGGAGCATGCGACGTTGACTTTGTACAACCGCCACACGGGCGAAATTTCCATTGAAATTGCAGAAGGCTTGAGCAGCCGTCAGGCGAGCAAGGGCCGCTATAAAGTGGGCGAAGGCATTACTGGCCGCGTCGTTGAAACCGGCAAACCCATCATCATTCCGTCTGTTGCGAAAGATCCGGACTTCTTGGACCGTACGGGCCGCGGCAAGACCGAAGACAAGGCGTTCCTTTGCGTTCCGATTATTATGGAACAGGAAGTTGTTGGCGCCTTGAGTGCCGACGAACACAATCCGGACGAAGCGAACCTCAACGACCAGATTCATTTGCTCGAAATCATCGCGCAGATGCTTGCAACGGCTGTGAAACTCCGCCGTCAGGCCCGTGAAGAAAACGAAATTCTCAAGGCCGAAAACGAACGCATGGCGATGGAGCTCAAGGCGCGTTTCCAACCGGACAACATCATCGGCCGCACTCCCGAGATGCAACAGGTCTATACGCAAATTGACCAGGTCGCGAAAAGCCCGCTTCCGGCGCTCATCGTGGGCGAGGTGGGGACAGGAAAGGGGCTTGTTGCCGAAGCGATTCATTTCCGTTCCGACCGCAATTTAGGGCCGTTCGTGCGTGTGCATTGCGCGGCCCTCCCGGAGTCCGTTCTGGACCGGGAGCTTTTCGGCAGCGAAAAGGGCGCCTTGGTCGGAGTCGTGAACGAGGCGCCAGGCCGCGTGGAGCAGGCCGAAGGCGGAACGCTATTCCTCGATGAAGTCGCGGAACTCACGCCGAACCTGCAGATAAAGTTGCTCCGTCTTTTGCAGCAGGGCGAAATGGAACGCGTAGGCGCCCGGTTCCCGAAAAAGGTGAATGTGCGTGTCATCTGTGCGACGACGAAAAACTTGCAGCAGATGGTCTCCGACGGCACCTTCCGCGAAGACTTGTACTACCAGCTACACATTGTTCCGATTTACGTGCCGCCGTTACGCAAACGCCGCACGGATATTGTGCTGTTGGCCGATTATTTTGTGGATCATTATTGCCGCTTGGTCGGCAAGAATGTGCGACGCCTTGCCCGCGGTACGATTGAAATGCTCATGAGCTACCCGTGGCCGGGCAATGTGCGTGAACTCGAAAATGCAATTGAACGTGCGGTGCTCTTGACCGAAGAAGACGTTATCTATCCGCATCACTTCCCGCCGACAATCCAGACGGACGAAACAAGCGGAACGCCTGTAAGCGGAAACCTCAAGCTGATGGTCGAAGCGTACGAACGTGACATCATTTGCGACGCCCTCAAAAGCAGTAAAGGCAAGATGGCCGCTGCCGCCCGCAGTCTCTCGACTACTCCGCGCATCCTCACATACAAGATAAAACAACTTGGCATCGATCTTGCCGCTTTTAGTAAGTAGCGGTTAAGTTGTCATTCCGACCACCTTGTCACCCCGGACTTGTTCTCTTTGACCACTTAGAGCTTCAGCTCTTATGTGGTCATGATCCGCGAATGGGGACGGGGCGGAATCGCCATCTTGTCTAAAATCCTATATTTTCTTTCATGGAACTCACACAACTTAAATACTTCCTGGAAGTGGCTCGTACGGAGCATGTCACGCATAGCGCAAAGAACCTCTGCATTGTCCAACCGGCGCTCACGCAGGCTATTCACAAACTTGAAGATGAACTCGGTGTATCGCTGTTTAAAAACTCCGGTCGCAATATAAAACTCACCGACAGTGGAAAGTTCTTTTACGAAAGACTCTTGCCTCTTTATGAGAATATGATGGCGCTCCCGGCGCTTCTTCAAGAAGATGCGAACAAACAGAATAACAACGTAAAGTTGAATGTCCTTGCGGCCTCGACGCTTATCACGAATGCCGTTATCGAGTACAAACAGCGTAATCCCGATATCAACGTCGATATTGTGCAGAACGAAGAAACGAGTGCCTTTGATATTTGCGTGCGTACGTATGCGGCTTACAAGCCGGAACTCGACAATACCGAAAGCGACGAAACGTTTGTCCATTCCGAAAAAATTTTCCTCGCTGTTCCGAATACGGCTCAATACAAAAAAATGAATTCCATTTCGCTGTTCGATTTAAAGGACGAAAAGTTCATTCGCCTTTATGGTTCCAAGCAGTATAGGCAGATTTGTAACGAACTATGCGATAGCATTGGCTTCCATACGAATGTGACTTTCGAAAGCGATAATGCTGCCGTTGTGAAGGAAGCTGTTGCCGCTGGCATTGGCGTTGGCTTCTGGCCGGAACTCTCGTGGGGAAAAATGGACCACAAACGTGTAAAACTCCTTGAAATTACCGATACGGATTTCAAGCGCGATATCGTGGTGTCCCTCCGCCGCAACAAGCAGGATAATTCTCAAACGGAACTGTTCTATAACTTTTTGACGAAGTATATCCTGCGTTGTCGCCAGAACAAGCGGAAGTAGTTATTAGTTGAACGTAAGCGAAGTTACGAGCGAGATCGAATTGAAAGAGACTTTGCCTTCATAATCGAAAATCGTGCTCTTTGCTGAATAGTGGTTGTACGAAAGTGCGACGCCGACACCCAATTCGTTATTGACCCACCATTCTTTACCTACGGATAAGTTGAAGCTAAAGTTGGGGTCATATTTGGTAACGATTTCGCCCATGATGCATATTTCGGTATAATCGGATATGCCGGCTGACGCGCTGAAGTAAGCATTGATTGCACCGGGAATATAATACGTAATGCCGGCTCCTAGAAAGATGCTACTGAATGATTTGTCGTCACTGAGTGTCAATGTTGATTCATCGCCGGACTTGTTGGAAATTCTAATGTCATCAAATATGGAATTTATATCTATAGTTCCGTGCAAAATAAAGTTTGGAAAAATGGCACCGCCAATTTTAATACCAGTTTCGAACTGAACGCCCTTGCTCTTCATTTGGACACCGTTCGTTTCGAATTTATTCAGGAAGCTTCCGTAGCCGAATCCTCCAGTGCCGTTAAGAAAGAATCCGTCGTGGGTTTTCGGGGCGGACACGGCGAATGCACAACTTGCAGCCAAGGCTATTGATAGAAGAATTTTCTTCATGATGGGGCTCCTTTTGTATAAACTTAATGACGGGTAAAAAAATGCCTCTATGTTTGACACAGAGGCGCTTTTAGAAATTTTATCCAGTGATTAGTTGAAAGTCAAGGTTGCTACGAGAGCAAACGTATTGGAACTTGCTTCAATTTTATAACCGCTGACTTTGCCGTTTGCTGAGTTGTGGGTGTATGAAAAAGCTACACCAAGACCAAGTTCGTTGTTCATCCACCATTCTTTTCCAAGCGTGATGTTGAAACCCAAACCTGCATCAAGGTCGGTAAAGCTGAAATCGTCGCCATCGATGGTGATGCTATAGTCGGTTGCACCAATGGATGCGCTCGCATAGAAGTTGTCTTGGGGCAAGAAATAATAGGTGAAGCCGCCGCCAATCATGACGATGTTGAAACCGTCGTGTTTTAATTTCGCATTGTCTCCATATCGTGACGAAGCTTCAAGGTCCGAGAAAAGAATGTCAACGCCAATGGTGCCGTGCAGAATAAAGTTCTGAGCGACAGCACCGCCGATTTTGAAGGTTCCTTCATAGGCAACACCTTCGCATGTCAGTTTAGCCTTGACGTCAGGGACCTCTTCCGTGAACGAAGAAAACCCAAGGCCCATCGTGGCGTTCAAGAAAAATCCGTCGTGGGTTCTCGGTGCGGACACAGCAAATGCGCTAACTGCAGCGAGAGCAATAGACAAAAGAATTTTTTTCATATAATGTTTTCCTAATAAGTTTTTTGTGATAACCAAAGCTAATAAATCGCAGTTTTTTTTCAAAGCGTTTAGTTTTGATTACGTGTAAAAATACGTTTACATGTATCTTTGTGATACGGCATAGACTGTTTATCAGAGTGTTCTTGTGTTCCCAAGAGCAATTTACAATGCTCTTGATTACTATCTTTACCCCCGTTATGATTATCCATTCCTTCAAAATGGGCTTCCAGTGATTAGCTGTTTATTCTTGCAATAACTTTAATCCCTAACCCCTAATACCTATAACCTATTACCTAATTATGCAATTCCGTCCTGTAAAAGAACAGCTTGAAATTTTGATGCGCGGCGTTACTGACATTGTGCCGCAAGACGAACTTGAAAAGAAACTCCAGAAGTCATACGATACCGGTGTTCCTCTCCGTATCAAGATGGGTGTGGACCCGACGGCTCCTGACGTTCACTTTGGTCACACGGTCGTGATGCGCAAGCTCCGCCAGTTCCAGGATTTGGGACATACCGTGGTGCTCATCGTGGGTGACTATACGGCTCAGATTGGTGACCCGAGCGGTCGCAACAAGGCTCGCCCGCGTCTTACGCACGAACAGGTTCTCGAAAATGCGAAGGAGTATCAGGAACAGTTCTTTAAGGTTGTTCGTCGCGATCAAGTGGAAATCCACTATAACGGCGAATGGTTCAGCAAACTTCCGTTCAGTAAAGTCACGGAACTCATGGGTCAGTTTACTGTCGCCCAGATGCTCGAACGCGAAGACTTCCACAACCGCTATACTGCCAATACGCCGATTAGCTTGCACGAATTCATGTACCCGATGATGCAGGGTTACGATTCCGTTGCCATCCAGAGCGACGTGGAACTTGGCGGTACCGACCAGAAGTTCAACGTGCTTCGTGGCCGCGATCTCCAGATTTTTGAAGGCATGGAACCGCAAATCGGTCTCTTCATGCCGATTCTGCTTGGTACGGACGGCAAGGTCAAGATGAGCAAGTCCATCGGCAACTACGTTGGTCTCAATGAACCTGCTGACGTGATGTACCACAAGATTTACAGCCTCGCCGACAGCATCGTCGAGAACTGGTTTGAACTTTTGACGAACATCCCGCTTGAAGAAGTCAAGCAGATGATGGCGGACATCGCCGCGGGCAAGATGAACCCGAACGATGCCAAACACCGCCTCGCTATCGATATCGTGACGCAGTATTACGGAGCCGAAGCTGCCGAGGCCGCAGCCGCCAAGGAACGCGAAATCCACAGCGGTAACGCTATCCCGAGCGATGCCATTGAATGCTCCGTCGATGCCGGCTCGTATGGCGCTCTCGACTTGCTCGTGAACATCAAGGCTTTTGCATCTAAGGGCGAAGCCCGCCGCATGGTGCAGAATGGCGGCGTGAAGATTGGCGGTGAAAAACTCGCCGATCCGCAGGCTCAGATTGAAATCAAGGGCGGCGACAATCTCGTTGTCCAGGTGGGCAAGCGCAAGTTCTACAAGGTGAACTTCTAAGGCGTTCTATGTCGAAGGAAATCTTAGTTCTCGGTTTGAATCCTGCTTGGCAGAGGGTGTTCTTTCTGGACAAGTTTACTCCAGGAGAAGTCCACCGTATTTCTAAAGTCAAGGAATACGCGTCGGGCAAGGGCATCAACTGCTGCCGTGTGCTGCAGTTGCTGGGCGGGACGCCTCGACTGATGCATTTCCTTGGTGCCGGGAACGGAGAAAAAATCTTTGATGAACTCTCTGCTTGCGGCATCCAGCAGGTGCCGATTTGGATTCGCGAGAATACCCGCATCTGCACGACGATTGCTTGCAATGGCGATACCACGGAACTCGTGGAACCGTCACCGACTCTCGCTTCCTCCGAAAACGATGATTTTGCCCAGACGTTGAACGACTACTGGGATTCGACACAGTACGTGGCTCTTTGCGGTACGTTCCCGCAGGGCTTCGACGTGAGGATGTTCAACGATCTTGACTTTAACGGCAAGCATGTCTTTGTCGATGCTATTGACGAAATCGATGGACTCCTCGAGAAAGGCGTTGAACTTCTCAAGATAAACATGCTGGAATACTGCAAACTGCTGGAACGCATGAGCATTCCGCTGGTGAAGTCCAGTCCGCAGTTCTGGAAGATGACGGCGACCGCCGTCCTTGAACGTCTCCCGATAAAGAACCTCGTCGTGACGGAAGAAGATTCTCCTGTCCGCGCTTTCCGTCTGGTAGAGAAAAAGTTCCAGGGCATTCAGTTGCAGCCCGCGACAATAAACGTGAAAAACGATATTGGCGCTGGAGATTCCTTCTTTGCGGGTTGGCTCTATGCCTGCGATTTGGGACTCAGTTTTGAAAGCTGCTTGGCCAAGGCGACGGCTGTGGCTTGCGCCCGTTGCGAAGTGGAACGCCCGTGGAACTTGAGCCTGGACCGCGTTGTCGAACTAGAAAACGAACTGGCGACAAAGGTCGAACGTCTTGAATAAAGGCTGTGCCGATGGATGACCGTTTTGTTCCTTTGTTTGCCTTTGCGTCAAATGTGGAATTTTTCGGAACATTCCCGGAGTGTGAATCTTTTGTTCAAAAAAACATTCGCTTAGGCGAAATCGTTGAATTGCCTGAAAATCGTGGCTTTGCCGTAGTCCTTGGTGTTGGACTGCTTGAGTTTGCTACCAATTTATCCGTTTTGCTCTCGCGGCTTGCCGCTGATGGGCCTTTCACGCATGTGGTGCTTGCCGGTATCTGCGGCGCCTATCCAGATCGCGGATTGGAGATTGGTTTAGTTGTACGCGTTGATTCCGAAAGAGTGGGGGATTTGGGCGTTGTTGAATGTGACGGCTCGTTTACGCCTTGGCACAAAGTTTGCGACAAGTCTGTGCAAGTTTACGAATCTTCGTCGCTGCGTGACGTTCCCGCTTGGCTTTCGGGGCTAAAGTCTGTGGCTGGGGTCAGCGTCAACTGCTGCACGGGAACGGCCGCCATGGCAAAAGAACGCGCGGAAAACTTCGATGCCGATATTGAATCGATGGAAGGAGCTGCTTGTTTCTCCATTTGCCATGCTTTCGGCGTTCCCTGTTACGAAATCCGGGCCGTGAGCAACTTTGCTACCACCCGCGACAAATCCGCCTGGCGCATCTCCGATGCTCTCGCAGCTCTCCGCGCCGTTCTAAACTCTACCAACTAACTCCTATGCAACTTTCTCTCGGTATTTCCACTTGTCCCAACGATACGTTCATTTACGAAGCCTTGATTCACGGGCTTGAACATTCCCCGTTCGAATGGAAGGTCACGTTTGCTGACGTGCAGACGCTCAACGAAATGGTGCTGCGCGGCGAACTGGATGTCGCAAAGATCAGCGCACAAGTCTATCCGAAGATTGCCGAAACTTATCGCTGCCTCGGTTGCGGAGGCGCTATCGGCTACGGTTGCGGACCTCTTTTACTCTCTTCGTCGGGGAATGCGTTCGATCCGGCGCTTCCGACGACGCTTCCTGGCGCAAATACGACCGCTGCGCTCCTTTTCAAGTTCTGGTATTCTCATCGCTATAAGGACGCTCCCAAGCTTCAATACGCGCTCTTTAACGAGGTCTATCAGGGACTGCTGAGCAAAAACACGCCTCAAGGCGTTACTATCCACGAACACCGTTTTACGTGGAAACGCGATGGCCTCCATCTGTTGCAGGATTTAGGCGCATTTTGGGAACAGGAGACGGGTGCGCCGATTCCGCTCGGTATTGCTGTGGCGAAAAAGGAACTGGGCTATGCGACTATCGAATCCGTTGAAAATGAAATTCGTCGCAGTCTCCAAATTGCACGTCAAAGGACCAATCCGTTGACGCCTTTTATTGTCGAAAAAGCACAGATTGATGACGATGAAGTCATCAAATCGCACATCGCAATGTTCGTGAATGATTTCTCCGAAAACGTCGGAGAGGCGGGTTGGAGGGCTCTTGAAAATGTGTGGCGGTTATCACACTGTTGATAAGTTGTTGAGTTGTCCAAAACCTATGTAATAGTTTGTAAACGTAAACGTAATTTTGCAAAACGGCGAATTTTTAGCAAAAACTTTATTTATTTTCCAAAAAGCATCTTTTTTTGGAGTTTGCTTATGAGTTTAGTGAACGATCTTGAACAAGAAATCGAAAATTTCAAGCGCGAATACGAAAAGTTCGAACGCGGTAACAAATCAGCTGGCACGCGTGCCCGCAAGGTCTTGCAGAGTATCAAGAAAACCTGCCAAGAAATCCGTGTTTCAATTCAAGGTGCAAAGAAGGAGGAGGAAAAGGACGATCTTCCTAGCGAGGATTGACAGATAAATTTTCCATGGAAGGCTATACCTGTGTTTTTTTTTACACGAAAAATGGCGTTTTTTGAAGAAAATCATTTGACTAAAGTCATTTTTGAAGGTATATTCCCACATGGGTTTTGTGTTTGCCAAACTGGCAAGCGTATGTTTAACGAATTTAAGTGTTCTATGATTGGAGAAACGTAGCAGTATGACCCTAAAGAAACTGGTCTT
>Ga0129307_1002256_pt1 | contig 16013 bp, 14 predicted proteins | sample P1105metagenome_FD_94437 | JGI IMG/M metagenome (GOLD analysis project Ga0129307, IMG submission 94437) | Capybara group fecal microbial communities from Wisconsin, USA - P1105 metagenome | ecosystem: Host-associated > Mammals > Digestive system > Large intestine > Fecal | place: USA: Wisconsin... | reverse complement strand
TCGTAGTTGCCGGCATAGAGCTGGATCTTGTTGTAGTCGATGTCCGCGATCATGGTGCAGACCTTGTTCAGGAAGTAGCGGTCGTGCGAGACCACCACCACGGTGTTTTCGAAATTGATGAGGAATTCCTCGAGCCAGGCGATGGCGGCAAGGTCCAGATGGTTGGTCGGCTCGTCCATGAGCAGAATGTCGGGATTGCCGAAGAGGGCCTGCGCCAGCAGGACCTTCACCTTTTCGGCGCCGGAAAGCTCGCTCATCATTTTCTCGTGCAGCTCTGTTTCGATGCCGAGGCCGTTTAAGAGCGAGGCGGCGTCGGATTCGGCTTCCCAGCCGTTCATGGCGGCAAATTCTGCCTCAAGCTCACTGGCCCGGATGCCGTCCTCTTCGGTAAAATCCTCTTTGGCATAGAGGGCATCCTTCTCCTTCATGACCTCGAAAAGACGCGGGTTGCCGAGCATGACAGTCTCCAGGACCTGATGCGCGTCATAGGCGTTGTGGTCCTGCTTCAGGATGCTGATGCGTTCGCCAGGAGTCACGAAGACATCCCCTTTTGACGGCTCGAGCTCGCCGGTCAGCACCTTCAGGAAGGTGGATTTGCCGGCGCCGTTTGCTCCGATGATGCCGTAGCATTCGCCGGGCACGAATTTGACGTTGACGTCTTCAAAAAGCGGTGTTTTGCCGAACCGCACGGTAACATTGCTGACAGTGATCATAAGGCTCCTTAATCAATACATATAATCGCTTCTATTTTCGCATAAATCCGTGAAAAATCAAGTCTAATCGTTTTGACTTTCTGTATTCTTTTATGCTACTATATATTGGGCTTTTATGGGGCCCCAATACCGCAAAATGAGGTGAGGATCATGTTTCAGATCGTATGCCCGTCCTGCGCGGCAGTGCTGAGTGCGGAAGAAGGAAAAGATACACTGTTCTGCAAGTATTGCGGAGCACGCATCGATGTGGGCAGAATGCGGCGTGAAGCCATGGGCGGCGAGACAGCGCGGAAAGCCGAAGAAGAGACTGCACGGGAGGAAGCGATCCCGCAGCCGGAAGAGGTCACGCAGCCGGAAGAGATCCCGCAGGGATCTGCGCCGGAAGCTGTTCTGCAGGTGCCTGAGGAAGAGGCCACGAAGAAGGCAAAAAAGAAGGGCGGCCTTGTGATCGTGCTGGCCCTGGTGCTGCTTCTTCTTGGCGGCGCGGCTGCCGGGTATTTTTTGCTGCTCAAACCGGCAGGCGAGTACAAGGCAGCGGAGGCGCTGCTTGAAGAAGGTGATTATAGCGGCGCCATTGATGCGTTTGAAGCGCTGGGCAGCTATAAAGATGCGGCGGAAAGGCTGCAGGAAGCTTATCTGAAAAAAGCGGAAGAGGAACTGGGAAAAGGGAAATACAGCCATGACGCGAGGACGCTGGACAATGTCGGAAGCATCAGCAAGGCGGATGATGCCGTCTTTGCGGCATATGAGGCCGCACTGGGCGGCTCAGACATGTCGGCGCCTGGGGAACTGGTCGAGGAGCTGAAAGATCATATTGCCGACGAAGACCGCTATGAAGAGGCCGCCGGAAAGAAGATCGAAGAACTGCTTGCGGCGGAAAAGGACGATCAGCTGCTGCAGCTCTATGACGCGCTGTCCGGATGGGACATGAGCGAGATCCTGGGCAGCTGCGTGAAGGCATCCCTGGAAAAGAGCCTCGAAGAGGGCAATATCACCCGCGCAGCCGCCCTTGCGGCACGCTATGGCGCCTATGTGGACGGGCTGGCGGATACGCTGCTTGACGGCATCAGCGCTGATCTTGAGAAGGCCATTCAGGGCAGTCTTGTGATCAAGCCGGAGACCTTTACCCAGCTGCAGAGCTTTATCGGGCGCGGAGACGGCAGCGCAGCGGAGACGGCAGCGATGTCCCTGCTGCTTCGGGCCTGGTACCGTCACGTGCTGTATGCGGATCCTCACGAGAGCTATATCACTTCTCTGGCATCAGCAGACCTGACGGAAGAAGAGATGGCCGCGCTGCGCAGCATCATCCTGAAAGAGACGCCTGCGCTTTGCGGCATTGCGGAAAGCGGTGCGCTCTGGTACGCGGATCAGGAGACGCTTACCGCGATAGAGACAGTCCTGCTGACTGTCGGCGGAAACGATGATACTGCCTGGGCGTTTACTCAGTTCGTGATCTATCTGGAGACAGGAGATACCATAGATCTGCCTTTTCTCGATGAGATCCGTCTTCTCTGGGACAAAAGAGAAGACATACGGATCCTCTGCACGGTAGGCGAGCCCTTCATGGCCTTCCTGACCGGGACCTGGGGGACCGGAAAAAAAGGAGAAAACTTCTCCCTGACCATAAAGGAAAACGGGGTCTTCAGTCTTCTTTACGAGCTGCCGTTTGACCGCAAAAACGGATATCTGGACGCACTGAACGGCGGCTTCAGCATCGTGGATGAAAACAGAAAGGAACTGGTCCGCATCTGCGACATCAAGATCCTTGATTTTAAGACCATTAGCGTACATAATACGAAAAACGACACCACCTACACCATGACCCGGGAAGGGGAATAGGAACAAAGAGGAAAGCAGTTGCGGAAGCGCTGGTCAGGGACGGGGAGCCCTGACGGCCTGGGCAGAAAACAGGAAGACTGACCTGATCCGCCCGGAGCGGAAGACGAAAACATAAACAAAGAGGCAAAACATTGTCAATCACGGAAGAAATCAAGAGACGGCGGACCTTCGCCATCATATCCCACCCGGATGCCGGCAAAACGACACTCACGGAAAAATTTCTGCTTTACGGCGGCGCCATCAATCTGGCCGGTTCCGTCAAAGGCCGCAAGACCGCGCGCCATGCCGTTTCAGACTGGATGGAGATCGAAAAGGAGAGAGGTATTTCGGTGACCTCCTCCGTCCTGCAGTTTGAATACGACGGCAAGTGCGTGAACATTCTGGACACGCCCGGCCACCAGGACTTTTCGGAAGATACCTACCGTACACTGATGGCAGCGGACTCCGCCGTCATGGTGATCGACGGCAGCAAGGGTGTGGAAGCGCAGACCATCAAGCTGTTCAAGGTCTGCGTGATGCGTCATATCCCGATCTTCACCTTTATCAACAAGATGGACCGCGAAGCGAAGGATCCCTTCGAACTGCTGGACGACATCGAGCACGTGCTCGGCATTGCGACCTGCCCGGTCAACTGGCCGCTCGGCTCCGGAAAATCCTTTAAAGGCATTTATGAACGGGACCGCAAGATGATCACGACCTTTACCGCGGCGGATGCCGGGCAGCATGAGATCGCCTCTGAATCGCTGGACCCGGATGCCGCCTCTACCCGCGAGAAGGTGGGCGGTCCGGCCATGGATCAGCTCGCGGAAGATCTGGAACTTCTGGACGCGGTGGCGGAACTGGATATGGACGAGGTCCTTGGCGGGAACCTCAGCCCGGTGTTTTTCGGTTCGGCGCTGACGAACTTCGGCGTACAGAACTTCCTGGAACACTTTCTGGCCATGGCGCCCTGCCCCGGCCCGCGCGCGGCAGACGTGCGCACGGTGGAGCCGGAGGAGCCGTTCTCTGCTTTTGTGTTCAAGATCCAGGCCAATATGAACAAGGCGCACCGCGACCGCATCGCTTTCCTGCGCATCGTTTCGGGCAAGTATGAGGCCGGCATGGAAGTGGACCATGTGCAGGGGGGCCGGAAGATCCGCCTTTCGCAGTCCACACAGATGATGGCGCAGGAGAGGACCATCGTGGAAACCGCCTACGCAGGGGATATCATCGGGGTCTTCGATCCGGGCATCTTCTCCATCGGCGATACCTTATCTGCCGGCAGCGAGCCCTTCCGCTTTGAAGGCATTCCCACCTTCGCGCCGGAACACTTCGCGAGGCTCCGCCAGGTGGATACCATGAAGCGCAAGCAGTTCTTAAAGGGCGTGGACCAGATCGCCCAGGAGGGCGCCATCCAGATCTTCCAGGAACTGCACAGCGGCATGGAAGAGATCATCGTGGGCGTGGTCGGCACTCTGCAGTTTGACGTGCTCATGTTCCGCCTGCAGAATGAATACAACGTAGAGGCAAAGCTGGAAGTGCTGCCTTACGAATACATCCGCTGGATCGTCAGCGATACCGACCCGGAAAAGATCCAGGGCACAAGCGACATGAAGCGGGTGCAGGACCTGAAGGGGAATCCTCTGCTGCTCTTTGCCAACAGCTGGAGCCCCGGCATGGTGCTGGACCGCAACCCCGGACTGAAACTCGAAGAATTTGGGAGGAATACGTAAATGAAATGCCCCTTTTGCAATGCGGAAGACACGAAGGTCATCGATTCCAGACCCGCGGAAGGCACCATCCGCAGACGCCGTCAGTGCGAAGCTTGCGGCAAGCGCTTTACCACCTATGAGCGCGTGGAGGTGATCCCGCTCATGGTCATCAAAAAGGACGGCGTGCGCGAAGAATTTGACCGCTCAAAGATCGAAAAAGGCATTTTCCGGGCTTGTCACAAGCGTCCCGTTTCCGTAGACCGCATCACCGGCCTGGTGGATGAGATCGAAAATGAATTGATCGCGAGCGGTGAGAAGGAGATCCCGTCCAATGTGATCGGCGAGATGGTCATGGACAAGCTGGCTGCGCTGGACGGCGTGGCCTACGTGCGCTTCGCTTCGGTCTACCGCGAGTTCAAGGATCTCGACACTCTGCTGGAAGAGATCAACAAGCTGGCGCATAAGAAATGAAAAGACGGTTTCAGGCACTCTGCCCGGACGAATTCGTCCCTGGCGCTGCCGCGCTTACACCGGAGCGGCTTTCCGCGCGCGGAATAAAAGGCGTGATCTTTGATATCGACAATACCGTGGTGCCGCAGGATGATCCTGCGGATGAGCGCGCAAGGCAGCTCTTCCGCATGCTTCACGAGGCGGGGATCCGCACCTTCATCGTTTCCAACAACGCTGAGCCGCGGGTAAAGACCTTTGCAGGAGCCGTAGGGAGCGAGTATTGCTTCAAGGCGCGCAAGCCATCCGCAAAGGGCTTCCGGGAAGCGCTGCGCCGCATGGGACTCGCCCGAGATGAGGTGATCGCGGTGGGCGATCAGCTCTTTACGGACATCTGGGGCGCGAACCGGGCCGGTATCCGCAGCGTGCTGGTGCCGCCGGTGGATCCGAAGAAGGACACCAAAGGCATACGCATCAAACGCTTCTTTGAACGCATCGTTTTCCGCAGCTGGAAGAAGAGTGAAAAAAACAGTTGAAATAGCGGAGATTATCGCATATAATACCACCGGAAATGTGCGCCGCAGGGCGAATTGATTCTAAGAACTGAGAGATTCAGGAGGATTTTTATGGTATCAGCAGGTGATTTTAAGAACGGCATTACGATCGAATACGACGGTGGCGTGTGGCAGATCATCGAATTTCAGCATGTCAAGCCCGGCAAAGGCGCAGCCTTCGTCCGCACCAAACTGAAAAACATCGTCAGCGGCGGCGTCATTGAAACGTCCTTCCGCCCGACGGACCGTTTTGAGAACGCGATCATCGACCGCAAGGATATGCAGTATCTGTACAACGACGGTGATTTCTACTACTTCATGGACAACGAGACCTTCGAACAGATCGCACTGACGAACGAACAGATCGGCGACACGCTGAAGTTCGTAAAGGAAAACGAGATGTGCAAGGTCTGCTCCATCAAGGGCAGCGTCTTCTCCGTGGAACCGCCTCTCTTTGTGGAACTGGAAGTGACCGACACTGAGCCCGGCTTCAAGGGCAACACCGCGACCGGCGCGACCAAGCCAGCCATCGTGGAGACCGGCGCGCAGATCGCTGTTCCGCTCTTCGTGAACCAGGGTGACCGTGTCCGCATCGACACCCGCACCGGCGAGTATATGCAGAGAGCATAAATTAATAAGACAATATGGCATACAAAAGCGCCGCCCGGCTGATATGTACCCTCCTTACTGGTTGTCCAGTAAAGAGGGTACATATCAGCCGGGCGGCGCTTTTTGTTAGATTGATGCGCAGGCACTTCGTGCTCCCCAGCAATAGAAAAAATTTTTTAATTCCTGTCCGATTTCGGACTCTTTGTACGCTGTATTAATGGAAAACAGAATATGAGCTCAGATGATACCATAAAGGAAATCCTTGTTTTCCGGCATACAGACAAACAATAGACAAAGTGAGAAAGAATGCAGAGCAAACTGGAACAATTATATGAACTGTATCGTGGCAGGCTCATCATTTATGCATCACGTTTCCTTCCGAGCGAGGCGGATGCGGAAGATGTTGTGCAGGATGCATTTCTGTATGTTTCGGAAAAGCCCGGAAAGATCAAAACGGTTGACAGTGCGGAAACGTATCATTACCTTTCCGTTATTGTAAAACATAAAGCGCTCGACCGTCTCAGGGAAATGAGATCCTTTGTCCAAGATCCTTTTCCTTTGGAAGATGAACAAGCATCCTGTGAGATACCGGAAGAAACACCGCTCTCTGCCGCTCTGCGGCAAATGCCGGAGCGAGCCCGTGATATGCTGCTGATGCGTTATGCAGACGGAATCAGCACGCGCGAGATCGCCCGCTTATACGGAATGAAACCGGACAGCGTCAGAAGGGCGCTCCACCGTGCCAAATCGGATCTGAAGAAACGATTGACCGAATAGGAAGGAGAAAAAGAGATGAATAGTATTCGGAACAAGGAAATGGTTAACGAACTGAAAGCAATCAGAAACGAAGAGATCCTTAACCTCCCGGACGGCGAATATGTGCTCTATCAAAGCAGTAAAACAAAGGCACATAAAAAAACTGTACGGCATAGAGCAGCGCTTGCCGTCATGTCACTTGCTTTGCTTTGTATAGGGGTTCTTGCCATGAATCCGAAGGCCTATGCGGCAGTTTCCACATGGATCAAGGGGATAATTGTGGAGAAGGCAACACAGAAAGGCGATCACTATTCCATAATCGATTATGAGCTTCCGCTTACCAGCGATAAAACGGCTGCTTATCGTTTCGCATGGGTCCCCGAACGTTTTCATGCGAGAAGGCTTCTCGAAAGTGAATCCAGTTTGTGTGATTATGGTGAAGAATACAGTTACGAGATCCCTTCTGTGAATCCCGGAGAACTGCCCAAAGCAGAAAAACTTGCCATCGGATATGTTTATTTGTCAGGAGAGGCTGCAAAGACATACTTTATTGTTGAGAGCAAAAATCTGACGCTTTTGGAGAACGGCAAGATCGAATCAGGCAGCTATTCCGGCGAATTCTTCTGCTATAAGAACACAGGATTCACTTCTGCAGATGATTTTTTTGACGGATTCTGGGTCGATACCGAAAGTGGCGTGGCATTCCGTCTGAGCGGTGATATTTCCAAAGAAGAAGCGTTCAAAATCATCGAAAATGTGCAAAGAATACGGTAAAAGAGCAGAAAGGACGATGCGGCCGCGTTACGTCCGCTGATGAGAAAGGGAAGAGCGGCTTCAGGCGTCTGACAGAAAAAGGGTCATCCGGCTTAAACCAGATGACCCTTCTTTTATGGCTGCTTTTTCACAGCCCCTTGGCTGCCGGAAATTCAGATCCTTGCCACGCCGGTCCTTCTTGCGGCTTCGGCAACGGCGGCGGCAACGGTCTTGCCAACGCGGGGATCGAAAGCCTTCGGGATGATGTAATCCTCAGACAGTTCTTCATCGGAAATGAGGCCGGCCAGCGCTTCGGCGGCCGCCATCTTCATTTCCTCGTTGATGTCGCTTGCACGTACGTCAAAGGTACCGCGGAAGACGCCCGGGAAGGCCAGCACGTTGTTGATCTGGTTCGGATAGTCGCTGCGGCCGGTGGAGACGACCTTCGCGCCGCCTGCCTTCGCATCTTCGGGGAAGATCTCGGGAGTCGGGTTTGCGCAGGCAAAGACGATCGCGTCCTTATTCATGGTCTTCACCATCTCGGTGGTCACGGTGCCGGGAGCGGACACGCCGATGAAGACGTCTGCGCCGACCAGCTGATCCGCCAGGGAGCCGGGCTTTCTTTCCAGGTTCGTGACCTCCGCCATTTCTTCCTTGATCCAGTTGAGGCCTTCGCGGCCTTTATAGATGGCGCCCTTGCGGTCGCACATGGTGACGTGCTTAAAGCCGGCGGAGAGCAGGAGCTTTACGATGGAGATCGCGGCAGCGCCGGCGCCGCTCGTGACGACCTTCACGTCCTCTTTCTTCTTGCCCACGACCTTAAGGGCGTTGGTGAGACCGGCCAGGGTGATGATGGCGGTGCCGTGCTGGTCATCGTGGAAGATCGGGATGTCGCATTTTTCTTTAAGTTTCCGTTCGATCTCGAAGCAGCGGGGCGCGGAGATGTCCTCCAGGTTGATGCCGCCAAAGCTGCCGGAGATGAGATAAACGGTGTTCACGAACTCGTCCACGTCCTTGGTCTTCACGCAGAGCGGGAAGGCATCCACGTCGCCGAAGGCCTTGAAGAGCACGCATTTGCCTTCCATGACCGGCATGCCGGCTTCGGGACCGATATCGCCAAGGCCGAGGACGGCCGAGCCGTCGGTAATGACCGCGCAGAGATTGTGACGCAGGGTCAGGTCATAGCTTTTGTTGATATCCTTCTGGATCTCCAGGCAGGGCTGAGCCACGCCGGGCGTGTAGGCCAGGGACAGATCGTCCTTGGTGGCGACGGGCACTTTTGAGATGACCTCGATCTTGCCCTTTAACTGTTCATGCAGTTTTAACGATTCTTTTGCGTAATCCATGATGTTATTCCTTTTCCTATTTATTCATTACAGCTTGCTGTCTGAGGTTTTTATTTATCTTCAAAATCGAAGTGATACGGCAGGTTGAAGCGGTCGCGCAGACCGATCAGTTCCTTCTGGATGGATTCGCCGACCGGAACGCCCTTGTCCTTCCGGTCAAGCCAGGCTTCGTGCTCCTTCTCGCCGGCAGTGTAGATGCGCTCGGCACCCGGCGCCTTTTCGGAATTCCGCAGGCCGCGCAGGATCTCGCCGGTGGTGTGCTTGAAGGTGTCCAGACCCATGAAGAACTCGGGGTTGATGACGAAGAAGAAATGACCGAGGCGGTACATGCGGTTCGTGCCGTCGGGGTTCTTTCCGGAGAGCTCCTTCATGAACGGGCCGCCGCAGAGCGCCGCGGAAAGGATCTCCACGATGGTGGTGAAGCCGTAGCCCTTGTAGCCGCCGGTCGCCTCGCCCAGGCCGCCGATGGAAAGCAGTGCGCATTTGCCGGCACGCATATCCTTCAGGATCTGGCCGGAATCGGTCATGGTGCCGCCGTCTTTGGTGACGACCAGCCCGGCAGGGGTCTCCTTGCCGCTGCGTTCGTAGAATTCGATCTTGCCGTTCTGGACGATCGAGGTCGCGCAGTCAAAGTTGAAGGGGAAGTCCTCGTCGGTCGGCATGGTGAAGGTGAAGGGGTTCGTGCCCATCATGGGCTCAACGCCCCAGGTCGGCGCTACGGAAGGCCGCGCGTTGGTGCCGGAAATGCCGATCATGCCTGCCTTTTCCGCCATTGTGGTCCAATAACCGGCAATGCCGTAGTGGGTGGAATTCATGATGGCGCCGCCGGCCATGCCGTAGGTCTTTGCCTTCTCGATCAGCTTTTCCATCATGTGGTAGCTCGCCACCATGCCCATGCCGTTGTTCGCGTCCATGACGATAGTGGTGGGGGTCTCTTTCAGAATATCGATCTTCGTGACCGGCAGCAGGGTGCCGTTGTCGATGCGGTCAAGATAGATCGGTTTAAAACGGTTGCAGCCATGGCTTTCGATGCCGCGGCGGTCTGATTCCAGCAGCACATCGGCGCAGATCTTCGCATCTTCCTCCGGCACGCCGTAGGCCTTGAATACGTCGATCATGAAATCGTTCATCAGTTCCCAGGATACATAGGGTCTGGTCTCCATTTGATTCCTCCTTAAAAACGGCGGTTTTGCGCTCCGCCGGATCATCCGCCAATACTTTACTCCATCCGCCTGTTTTTTTCAAGCCGCTTCTCAGAATTCTCACAAGAAAAGAAAATGAGGCCGAAATTGCTTCAGATCGCCCATGAAGAACGGCAAAATGTGAAAAAACAGCGAAAAATCTAAATTTTCTCTTTACAATATGCAAAAATGCGAGTATTTTTGAAGCAAAGATCCATCCAATTACAGAGAGGAGAGCATCTATGATCAAAACGATTTACAACAGAGCAATTGCTATTTTGATGAAAAAGCCGATCCGTCTGTGGGGAATCGGCCTGTTGGGCGCGGTCCTGGTTGCCTTTTTGAGCATGCTGGGCGGCACGGTACCGATCCTCGGCACGGTTTTAAGCGTCCCTGCCCAGATCGGTCTGCTGCTCGTGTACCTGCACGGCTATCGCGGCGAAGAGATCTATTCCGCGCAGCTGCTGGAGATCTATGAGAAGAAGGACGACACCTGGAAGAGAGTGGTGATCGGTATGCTGTGGAGAGACCTCTGGGTCTTCATCTGGGCGCTGATCCCGATCGCCGGCATCGTGTTCGCAATCATCAAATCCTATCAGTATCGCCTGACCCCGTATATTCTGGCGCAGGAACCTGAAGTGAAGCCTACGGATGCCATCAAGCTGTCCAAGCAGCGCACGAAAGGCTATGTCGGCTCGATGTTCGGCGCGGACATCCTTCCCTACTGCGCGTTTTTCGTAGTAGCCCTGGTCCTCGGAGCGCTGGCCCGCATCAAATACATCGGCTGGCTGTTCGGCATCGTGCTGTTTGTGGTCACGGTCGTTTTCATACTGCTCGTCAAGCTGTTCCTTGGCCTTGTCCAGGCGGCGTTCTATGAAGAGATCACGAACCCGAGCATGCCGGCGTCCGGCGCAGGAACGGCAGGAACGGAGACGGTCGCCTGCCCGAACTGCGGCGCCCCCGTGGAAAAAGGCAATTCCTTCTGCCCGCAGTGCGGAACCAAGATGCCGGAGGAATAAGGCCTGTAAGCTGACTGGGGAGACCCGGAAAAAGAGAAAACGGAGCTGCCGGAATGCCGGCGGCTCCGTTTTTATTCCCCTGCCGTGAACGCTTGCGGGATAGCCGCTTCCGTGTTATAGTATGCAGCGGAAAGAGAGGACAAGTCATGCCGCATATCCCCGACAAGATGATCCCGCACCTGCGTGAAGGGATGAGAAAGATGAAGAACGCACCGGAGCCCGATCCGGTGACCACGGAGCGGAAGCTGATGAATTTTGCCGGCGCCGTGATGAAGAGCCTGACCCGCTCGGGAACGGCATACGAGACCGTTTCCTTCGCTGGATTCGAAGCAGCGCTGCTCACGCCCGCAAGCATTTCCTGCAGCGGCGTGGTGCTTTATCTTCACGGCGGGGGATACTGCACAGGCGATCTGGATTATGCCTGCCTTTACGGCGGCGTTGTAGCGGCGGATACCGAGGCCGTGACCCTCTGCGCGGCTTATCGCCTTGCACCGGAGCATCCCTATCCGGCTGCGCTGGATGATGCTCTGGCTGCCTATGAATGGATCCTTGACCGCTATCCCGGCAAACCCATCTGCCTGATCGGGGAGTCGGCCGGAGGCGGCCTCTGCTACGCCCTCGCGCTGAAACTGAAGGAGCTGAAGCTCCCGCTGCCGGCCGGGATCGTGGCGCTTTCCCCCTGGACGGATCTGACCCTTTCCGGCCGTTCCCATCTTGAGAATAAAGAAGCCGATCCCTCGCTGACCACAGAAAAGCTGGCCATTTTTGCGCGGGATTACTGCGGGCAGGAGGACCCGGCGTCTCCCTGTGTTTCGCCGCTGCTTGGCGATCTTCGCGGGCTGCCGGAGAGCCTGATCTTTGTAGGCGGAGATGAGATCTTGCTGGATGACGCCGTGAGGATGGCATCTGCCCTGCAAAAGGCCGGCTGCGCCGCGCATCTGACCGTGGCGCCGGATATGTGGCACGCCTATATCCTCTACGGGCTTGAAGCAAGAAAAGAAGATGCGGAAATGATCCGCGATTTCCTGAGGAGCAAACTGTCATGAAACGGTGGATGCGTCTTGATAACGCAGCCCTGATCTTCCCGGCGATCCGGAACAGCCGCTGGGTCAATACCTTCCGCATCTCGGCCGAGCTGACCGAGACGGTGGATCCTGCGGTCCTTGCCCAGGCGGTGAAGGATCTGAAGCCGCGTTTTCCTTCCTTTTATGTGAGGCTGGGAACAGGGGCTTTCTGGTATTATCTGCAGCAGATCGATGAAGCGCCGGCGCCGCGTCCGGAGTATGCCTATCCTCTCACGCACATGGGAAAGAGAGAACAGCGGCGCTGCTGCTTCCGCGTGCTTTATCATGAGAACCGGATCGCCGCGGAGTTCTTCCATGTGATCACGGACGGAAAGGGCGGGGAGATCTTCGTCAAATCGCTGGTGGCGCGCTATCTGGAGCTGCGCTACGGCATTACGGTACCGAAGGAAGGCGAGATCAGGGATATTGCGGACAAAGCGCGCCCGGAAGAAGTGCAGGACGCCTTTCGGAAATATACCGGAGAGGTGCCTATGACCCGCCGCGAGGGTACGGTCTATCATCTTTTCGGCACACCTGACGGTACTGGCTTTATGCATATCATCACCGGCCTTATTCCCACGGACGAACTGGTGAAGAAGGCGAGGGAATACCATTCCACGGTGACGGGATTTTTATCGGCGGTGATGACCAAGACCATCATCGATATGCAGGATTGCCATATCCGCGGAAAAAAGCGGCGGCCGGTCAAGATCTCGGTCCCGATCAACATGCGGAAGGTCTTCGGCGCGGAGACGCTGCGGAATTTCACCCTCGTGCTGAACATCGGCGTCGATCCGCGCCTGAAGGAGTATACGCTGGAAGAGATCTGCCGGGAATACCGGAACCAGATGGCGCTGGAACTGACCCCGGAGAAGATGGCTGCCCGTATCGCGGCCAACGTGCTGCCGGCTCAGAACAAGCTGCTGCGCGTGGCACCGCTCTTCATCAAGAACATGGCGATGCGCTGGGTCTACAGCCGCTACGGGGAGCGGAAAGGCTGCATCAATATCTCTAACCTCGGGCTGATCGATATGCCCGCGGTCATGCAGGATCATGTCAAACGAATCGATTTTGTGGTCGGCGTTCAGCTGACTTATCCGAATAACTGCTCTGTAGCCAGCTGCGGCAATGTGACGGCCGTCAATATGATCCGCAGCATTCAGGAGACCGAACTGGAACGCCGCTTCTTTACCAATCTGGTGAAGCTGGGGATCCCGGTCGCGGTGGAATCGAACGAATCCTGAGGCGGAAAGGAGAAGAACATGTACTGTGTCAAATGCGGCGTGCGTCTGGAAGACGGCGCTGCCGCGTGCCCGCTCTGCGGGACGCCTTCCTGGAATCCGGAAGAGCGAGAGAGAAATACGCATTACAATCCCGAGCTGTATCCTGCTCCGGAAAAAGAAGGAAAATATACCCTGCTTGCCGTCATTACCGTCGTGATGGCCGGTATCGCGCTGGGCTGCCTGATCGCCTGCCTGGCTGCGCTTGGCCGTGTGGGCTGGTCGGGCTATGTGCTGTTCGGGGTGGCTTTTGTCTATATCTCGGCCGTGCTGCCGTTCTGGTTCAGGCGTTATTATCCGGCGGTCTTTCTTCCGCTCAGCTTTGCGGCGCTGGCCGGATATCTCCTGTATATCAATGGCGCGACCGGCGGACACTGGTTCCTGTCCTTCGCCTTCCCGGTGACGGGCATGGCGTTCCTGATCACGTACTTCAGTGTCGGGATCGCGCTCATCCGGTTCAGGCCGCGCACGAAGCTGATGCTGCTGGGGCTTTTGTTTATCCTGACCGGCGGTTTTATGCTGCTGCTGGAGTTTTTCCTGCATATCAGCTTCAGCATGAAGATGTTTCGCTGGTCCATCTACCCCGCGGCGTTTTTCGGCATCCTGGGCGTCTTCCTGTTTATCGCCTCGCTGATCCGTCCGCTGAGGCGGGGACTTTACAAAAAATTCTTCATCTGATGCTGCCCCCGCGGCGGAAAGGAGATCTATGAACAGTCATCAGGCATTTCTGCACGGACTCGAAACGATCCGCAGTATGGCAGAAAAAAGCGGCGGCGCCGTAACGGTGGCCGATATTCTGAGCGCCTTCCCCGGTGTGCAGCTGGACGAAGACCAGATCGGACAGATCTATGAGTATCTGAACCGCGAAAAAATCACGCTGGCGGATTACATCCCGCATGATACCCGCTCGATCAGTCTCTTTGACGAGGAAGAAGAGGCAGCGCTGACCGAAGAAGAGCAGAAGATCTTTGACTTTTATCTGGAGGATCTGGAGCATGTGCTCCCGCTTTCCGCTGCAGAAGAAAAGAAACTGACAAAGGATCTGCTCGGCGGAAGCGATATGCAGAGGCAGCGCGCGTTTCAGCGGCTCACCGAAGGCAATCTGCACTATGTGGTGAGCATCGCCAGGGAATTCGGCGGGAAAGGTGTGCCGCTTAATGATCTGATCCAGGAAGGCAACCTCAGCCTGATGGAAAGTCTGCAGGACTACAGCGCCGAAGACGGCGATCTGGAGGATTACCTGGAAAAAGCGATCAAAAAGGACCTGCGCGCCTTTGTGAAAGAGGAGACAGGCTTCCATTCGATGCAGGAGGACATGGCGCGCGAGGCCAACCGTATCCTGGAGGAGATCAAAGAGGCCGAGGCCGAAGAGAACCGCGCGCTGAGCGCAGAAGAGCTGTCGAAGCGCCTGGGCATTCCGGCATCGCGCGTGGAGGAAGTCCTGCGCGAATCCGCAAGAGCCATCAAGAATGCGGAGAAATAAAGCCTGCCGCTTTTCTTTCTTAATCGCATTTCGAAAAAAATTTGTTTTTTTAATCGGCAAAGACCTACCAATAGCAGCGTTTTTATGCTAAAATACGATAGTTAAAAAATTATCACATTACTCACTATATTTCAGGAGGAAATTTACATGAAGAAATGGGTGTATCTGTTCTCGGAAGGCAACGCGCAGATGCGCAACCTTCTGGGCGGCAAAGGCGCCAACCTTGCAGAAATGTCCAATATCGGCCTTCCCGTGCCGCAGGGCTTTACCATCACCACCGAAGCCTGCACGCAGTACTATGAGGACGGCCGTCAGATCAACGACGAGATCATGGGCCAGATCATGGAATATGTTGCCAAGATCGAAGAAATCAACGGCAAGAAGTTCGGTGATCTTCAGAACCCGCTGCTGGTTTCCGTCCGTTCCGGTGCCCGTGCGTCCATGCCCGGCATGATGGATACCATCCTGAACCTCGGCCTGAACGATGAGGTCGTCGCGGCCATGATCGCCGGCAACCCCGATCCGAAGTTCGAACGTTTCGTCTACGACTCCTACCGCCGCTTCATCCAGATGTTTTCTGATGTCGTCATGGAAGTCGGCAAGAAGTACTTCGAACAGCTCATCGACAAGATGAAAGAAGAGCGCGGCGTGCACTTTGACGTGGAACTGACCGCGGCCGATCTTAAGGAACTGGCCGAACAGTTCAAGGCCGAATACAAAAAGCAGCTGGGCGAGGACTTCCCGTCCGATCCGGTCGTGCAGCTTAAGGAAGCCATCCGTGCGGTGTTCCGCAGCTGGGACAACCCCCGCGCGAACGTCTACCGCCGCGACAACGACATCCCTTATTCCTGGGGCACTGCCGTCAACGTCATGCCGATGGTCTTCGGCAACCTGAATGAAAACTCCGGCACCGGCGTCGCCTTTACCCGCGATCCCGCAACCGGCGAGAAGAAGCTCATGGGCGAGTTCCTGACCAATGCACAGGGCGAAGATGTCGTGGCCGGCGTCCGCACCCCCATGCCCATCAGCGAGATGGAAAAACTCGTCCCGCAGGCTTACAGCGATTTCGTCAAGGTCTGCAATCTGCTGGAAGATCACTACCGCGACATGCAGGATATGGAATTCACCGTGGAAAACGGCAAGCTCTACATGCTGCAGTGCCGCAACGGCAAGCGTACCGCTCCGGCAGCCCTGCGCATCGCCTGCGATCTGCTTGACGAAGGCATGATCGACGAGAAGAAGGCGGTCGCCATGATCGACCCCCGCAACCTGGATACC
>Ga0129307_1002255_pt1 | contig 16025 bp, 12 predicted proteins | sample P1105metagenome_FD_94437 | JGI IMG/M metagenome (GOLD analysis project Ga0129307, IMG submission 94437) | Capybara group fecal microbial communities from Wisconsin, USA - P1105 metagenome | ecosystem: Host-associated > Mammals > Digestive system > Large intestine > Fecal | place: USA: Wisconsin... | reverse complement strand
GGTGGCGGGGTTGCGCGTGAAGGCGACGCCCGTGCCGGAGTTGTCGTTCAGGTTGCCGAAGACCATCGGCATGACGTTGACGGCGGTGCCCCAGCTGTAGGGGATGTCGTTGTCGCGGCGATAGACGTTGGCGCGCGGGTTGTCCCAGGAGCGGAACACGGCCTTGATGGCCTCGTTGAGCTGGACCTTCGGGTCGGTGGGGAAGTCCTCGCCGATGCGCAGCTTGTACTCGGCCTTGAACTGCTCGGCCAGCTCCTTGAGGTCGGCCGCGGTCAGCTCGACGTCATAGGTGACGCCCTTCTTGGTCTTCATGCGGTCGATGAGCTGCTCGAAGTACTTCTTGCCGACCTCCATGACGACGTCGGAGAACATCTGGATGAAGCGGCGATAGGAGTCGTAGACGAAGCGCTCGAACTCGGGCGTGGGGTTGGCGGCGATCATCGCGCCGACGACCTCGTCGTTCAGGCCGAGGTTGAGGATGGTGTCCATCATGCCGGGCATGGACGCGCGCGCGCCGGAGCGCACGGAGACCAGCAGCGGGTTCTTCAGGTCGCCGAACTTCTTGCCGTTGAGCTCCTCCATCTTGGCGACGTAGTCCATGATCTCGGCCATGATCTCGTCGTTGATGCGGCGGCCGTCCTCATAGTACTGGGTGCAGGCCTCGGTGGTGATGGTGAAGCCCTGCGGGACGGGCAGGCCGATGTTGGTCATCTCCGCAAGGTTCGCGCCCTTGCCGCCAAGCAGCTCGCGCATATTGGCGTTGCCCTCGGTGAACAGGTAGCAATACTTTTTGCTCATACTTCTCCTCCGTATAAATAAAATTTTTCCCTGGTAGCCGGTTCAGTACAGGATATTATAAGGGATATTTGCCCAACTTGCAAGAAATACTTCCTTTAAAATCTGTAGAATTTGTCCGAAAGCGGGGCGCGCCGGAAAAAACCGCGCAAAAGGCGCAAAAAAGCGCTTGACATCGGGGCAAAGTCTTATATAATAGTTAGGCTTGCTTATGTTGGCAAGCTATCCTTGCTCACACAGACAGGTGTGGGCCAAAGTCCAAAAGGAGGTGCAACCATGGCGAAAGTCACAGCGAATTATGAGGTCGTGTTCATCATCGACCCGGCGCAGGGTGAGGAAGGCGTTGCGGCGCTGACCGAGAAGTTCAAGGCCCTCGTCGAGCAGAACGCGAGCGAGGTCGTGGTGGATGATTGGGGCCAGCGCAAGCTTGCCTACGCGATCAACTACATCACGGAAGGCCACTATGTCCTGATCTCGTTCACGAGCGCGCCCGAGTTCCCGAAGGAACTGGATCGTATCCTTCGCATCACCGACGGTATCATCCGCTCCATGATCGTCTGCAAGGACGAGTAAGGAGGCGGCAGGATGCTCAATCACATCGTCATCATGGGTCGTCTGACCCGTGACCCCGAGCTGCGCCGCACCCAGAGCGGCACCGCCGTGACGACGATCAGCGTCGCCGTTGACCGCGACTTCCAGTCCCGGGACGCGCAGGAAAAGCAGACGGACTTCATCGACTGCGTCGCATGGCGCCAGACGGCGGAGGCCATCAGCAAATTCTTCACCAAGGGCCGCATGATCGCGGTCGAGGGCTCGCTCCAGTCCCGCCGCTGGCAGGACAAGAACGGCCAGAACCGTGTGTCCTGGGAGGTCCAGGTGAACAATTTCTACTTCTGCGACTCCAAGCGCGACAATCAGGGCGGCGGCGATTATGCCGCGCCGTCCTATGGCGCTCAGCCCTACGCCCCGTCCTTCGGCAGTTCCCCCGCCGCGAGCTACACGGCTCCGGCCGGCGGCGGATTCTCCACGATGGACGACGACGGCGAGCTGCCGTTCTAAACCGACCCTAATTCTAATAAGGAGGAGACTTCCATGGCTATGGAACGCGAAAACAGAGCCCCTCGCGCCGGCGGTCCGAACCGCAAGCGCAGGAAGGTTTGCCAGTTCTGTGTTGATAAGTGCGAACAGATCGACTACAAGGATGCCGCGAAGCTGCGCCGCTACATTTCCGAGCGCTCCAAGATCCTGCCCCGCAGGACCACCGGCACCTGCGCCATGCATCAGCGTCAGCTGACGACCGCCATCAAGCGCGCCCGTCAGATCGCTCTGCTGCCGTTCGTCACCGAGTAAGGCAAGCTGAACCAAAGACCGCCAAGTATTTGGCGGTCTTTTTTTCATGCCTGCCGCCGTGCTCCGCCCGGCCCCTTCAGCCTCCCCTTTCAGGGGAGGTTTAAGAGGTTTCCGCGCAAACTTGCTGCAACCTCTCCGTCAAACGCCTTGCGGGGGACGGCGTTTGCCACCTCCCCTTTCAGGGGAGGCTGAAGGGATGCACACAACAAAAGAAGGCTCCCGTCGGGAGCCTTCTTTTGTTGTGTGGAATTATTCGCCGTCCTGCATCGCCTTCGCAGCGGCGATGGCCTTCTCCTGCGCGTCGGCGGGGCACTGCTCATAGCGCACGAAGTGCATGACAAAGCTGCCGCGCGACTGGGTCATGGAGCGCAGGTCGATGGCGTAGCTCATCAGCTCCGCCTGCGGGCACTCGGCCTCGATGACCTGCTCGCCGTCGCCGGTGGGGTTCATGCCCATGACGCGGCCGCGGCGCTTGTTCAGGTCGCCCAGGATATCGCCCATGTACTGGTCGGGCACGGTGACCTTCAGCTCGCACACCGGCTCCAGCAGGACCGGGGACGCCTCGGGCATGGCCGCCTTGTAGGCGAGGTTCGCGGCGGTCTTGAACGCGATTTCGGAGGAGTCGACGGGGTGATAGGAGCCGTCGTAGAGCACCGTCTTCAGGTTCACGACCGGGTAGCCGGCGAGCGGGCCGTGCTGGCACGCCTCGCGCAGACCCTTCTCGACCGCGGGGAAGAAGTTCTTGGGCACGCTGCCGCCGAAGACCTCCTCGGCGAAGACCATCTCTTCGCTCTCCTCGTTCGGCTCGAAGCGGACCCAGACGTCGCCGAACTGGCCGCTGCCGCCGGTCTGCTTCTTGTGGCGGCCCTGCTTCTGCACGGTCTTGCGGATGCGCTCGCGGTAGGCGACGCGCGGGGTGTCCAGCTCGGTGTCGACGCCGAAGCGGCTCTTGAGCTTGCTCACCAGCACGTCGATCTGGATGTCGCCCGCGCCGGAGACGACGATCTGGCGCGTCTCGGCGTTGTTGAGGACGGAGAAGGTCGGGTCTTCCTCGTTGAGGCGGTTGAGGCCGGTGCCGAGCTTATCCTCCTGGCCGCGCGTCTTGGGCGCGATGGCGCGGGAGTAGCAGGGCTCGGCGAAGTCGATGCCCGCCAGCACCACGATGTTCTTCGGGTCGCAGAGGGTGTCGCCGGTCTTGACGCGGTCCATCTTGGCGATGGCGCCGATGTCGCCGCAGGCGATCTCCTTGGTCTCCTCGTTCTTCTGGCCCTTGATGGTGTACAGGCGGCCGAGCTTCTCGGTGTTGCCGGTGGCGGTGTCGTAGAGCGCCATGTCGCCGGTGATCTTGCCGCGGACGACCTTGACGAGGCTGTACTTGCCGTACTGGTCGGAGATGGTCTTGAAGACGATGGCGGCGGTGGCGCCGGACTCGTCATAGGCGACCTCGATCGCCTCGCCGCTCTCGTCCTTGGCGGCTTCGGCGGGCATATCGGTGGCGACGGGCACGAGGTCGAGCACGCACTCGAGCAGCATCTCGACGCCGAGGCCGTTCGCCGCGCTGCCGCACAGCACGGGCGCGACGCTGCCGTCGTGCACGCCGATCTTGAGGCCCTTGGCGATCTCCTCGTTCGTCAGCTCCATCGTCTCGAAGAACTTCTCCATCAGCTCCTCGTCGGCGCCGGCGGCGGCTTCCATCAGCTCGGCGCGCAGCGCCTCGACCTCGTCGGCGACGCTGGCGGGGATGGCGCAGGCGGCGGCCTTGCCGCCCTTGACCTCGTACGCCTTGTTGTGCAGCAGGTCGACGATCTCGGTGACGTGGCCCGCGCCGTCCATCACGGGGGCGACGATGGGCGCGACGGCGGTGCCGAACTTCGCCTTCAGGGCGTCGAAGCAGGTCTGATAGTTGCTGTTGTCCTCGTCGGTGCGGTTGATGAAGATCATGCGGGGCTTCTTGCCCATCATCTTCCACGCGCGCTCGGCGCCGACGCTCAGGCCGTCCTTCGCGCCGCACACCAGCACCGCGCACTCGGCGGCGCGCAGGCCGGAGAGCGCCTCGCCGGCGAAGTCGAAGTTGCCAGGGGCGTCGAGAATGTTGATCTTCACGTTCTTCCAGGTCGCGGGCGCGGTGGACAGCGCGATGGAAATGGCGCGCTTCTTCTCCTCGGCGTCATAGTCCAGAACGGCGGGAGCGCCCGCCATGGCGAGCATCGCCTCGGCGAGGCGGGTCTTGCCGCTGCCGCCGTGACCAAGCAGAACGATATTGCGAACGTCTTTTGCACTCATAGAGTTTAATCTCCTTTACCTGTGGTACCCCGTTTGGGGAATTTTGCTCAACGCATGGATTATATAATAAAATAGGAACTTGTACAACAACAAAAATGCACCCTGAAATTTGTGCATCCTGCACAACTACAGCAGCATTTCGATGCCGCCGCGCTCGATCGTGATGTCCACGCGCGGCGCGCCGGGGGCGAACTCGCCGTCGAGCGTCCAGGGGATGTTCTCCTCTGTCTCGGCGGTGACGCGGCTGACGTGGCGGAAGATCAGCCCGCCGCTCTCGTACTCCTGATACAGCAGCCCGCGCACGAGGTTCTGCAGCTGCTCCGGCGTCTTGGGCACGGGCACGAGCAGCAGCTCGAACACGCCGTCGTCGAAGCCGACGTGGGTGGGCGGGAGCTTCATCATGCCGGCGATGGACGTGGAGTTGCTGATCGCGCCGAAGAGGTACTCGCCGTCGAACGTTTCGCCGTCGGCGGTGAGGCGCATCCGGTAGGGGCGCAGGGTGTCGAGGTCGCGCACGCCCTCGAGGATGTAGGCGAAGTGGCCGAACACGTTCTTGACGTCCTGCGGCGCGCTGTAGCTCGCTTTGGTGAACGCGCCGAAGGACGCGACGTAGACGAAGTACCGCTCGCCGAAGCGCCCGACGTCGAAGCGGCAGGGGCGCATCCGCATGGCGCTCTGCGCGGCGACGGCGGGATCCATCGAGATGCTGAGGCTGGCGGCGAAGTCGTTGGTGCTGCCGCCGGGGAGATAGCTGACCTGCGGGCGGCGCCCGGCGGGGATGTCCATCAGGCCGTTGACGGTCTCGTTGAGCGTGCCGTCCCCGCCGTGGCAGACGATCAGGTCGTAGTCCGCGCCGACGCTGCGCACCAGGCGCGCCGCGTCGCCGTGGCGGCGGGTCATTCGGATGGAAACGAGGTAGTCCGCCTCGGAATAGATGGCCGCCGCGTCGAACAGCGGCGCGCGGGACTTGTTCCGCCCCGCGCGGGGATTGACGATGAAGAGCAGCTTCTTGCTCAAGTGGGGTCACGCCTTTCTGAACGATAGTCAAAACAGTATAGCACACATATTTTCGTATTGCAATTCTGCCCGAAACGCGATAGATTTAGTAGTGGTACGGAAGCATTTGCCGAGGCGGGGGGTGGCGCGATGAAGAGAAAAACCTATCTATACTGGGGGCTGACCGTTTTTCTGACCGTCTGCGCCATCCTTGTGTTCTACGACACGGTGTTCCGGCGCGGCGTGCTGCTCTCGCTGCTGCACGCGCTGGCGACGGCGCTGCGCCCGGTGCTTCTCGGCGCGGCGATGGCGTACCTGCTCGCCCCCGCGGTCAACCTGTTCGACCGGCACATCCTCTCCCTCACGGGCGGGAAGGCGAAGCCGCTTGCGGTGCGCGCGTGCAGCATCCTGCTGGTGTGGACGCTGGTGTTCCTCGCGCTGTACCTGCTCTTCAGCATCCTCATCCCCCAGCTCTACCGGAGCGTCGTCACCCTTGTGAACAACGCGCAGACCTACTACAACACCGTCTACGCGTGGGTGTACGCGCTGATGGAGGACAACCCCGAGATCGCCGCGCGCGTCACCGACGCCGCGAACGTCTACTGGGTCGAGCTGCGCGGCTGGTTCACCGGCACGTTCCTGCCGCAGGCGCGGCAGACCATCACCATCGTGACCAGCGGCGTGCTGAGCATACTGGTGTTCTTCAGGGACTTCGTGGTCGGGCTGGCGGTGTCGATCTACCTGCTGGCGAAGAAGGAGCGCTCCGCGCTCAACAGCCGCAAGCTGCTCTACAGCCTGACGAGCGAGCCGGTCTACCGCCAGCTTCTCGCCGCGCTGAGCAAGGCGGACGAGATCTTCAGCGGCTTCGTGCGCGGCAAGCTGCTCGACTCGCTGATCATCGGCGTGCTGTGCTTCATCGGCTCGACGATCCTGCGCCTGCCCTACGCCCCGCTCATCAGCGTGTTCGTCGGCGTGACGAACATCATCCCGTTCTTCGGGCCGTTCCTCGGCGCGATCCCCAGCGCGTTCCTGATCCTGCTGGTCGATCCGCTCAAGTGCCTGTATTTCATCATCTTCGTCCTCGTGCTCCAGCAGCTCGACGGCAACATCATCGGCCCAAAGATCCTCGGCGACTCGACCGAGCTGCCGAGCTTCTGGGTCATCGTGGCGATCCTGATCGGCGGCCGCTTCGCCGGCGTGCTGGGGATGTTTCTGGGCGTGCCGGTGTTCGCCTGCCTCTACGCCATGGCCAACCACTACCGCGACAAGCGCCTCGAGCGCAAGGGCGTCGAGGGCGACGAGCTGTTCCGCTCGAACGAGGCGGTGCGCATCTACGAGCCGGGCAAAAAGGAATAACGAAAAAACCAGCCCCGCGGGGCTGGTTTTTTCGTTATCCGAGATAGCGCATGGGGTTGACGTACTCGCCGTTCTTCTGGACGCCGAAGTGGCAGTGCGCGCCGCTGGCGACGCCGGAGGTGCCGACGTAGGCGATGGTCTGCCCCTTGTAGACGTGCTGTCCGGCGGAGCAGGCGAACGAGCTGCAATGCTCATAATAGGTCTTGAAGCCGTTGCCGTGGTTGATGATGACCGTGTAGCCCATCGCGCCCTTGTAGCCGGTGTACTCCACGGTGCCGCCGTCGGCGGCGGCGATGGTCGTGCCGTAGGCGCAGGCGATGTCGATGCCCTGATGGTAGGTGGACGCGCCGCGGATGCCGGTGTTGCGGTAGCCGAAGTACGAGGTGATGCGCCCGTAGCACGGCCAGCGGAAGCTGCCGGTGGGCATCCAGCTGGGCCGCTCCTTCGTGCCGCGCGCGCGGGTCTCGGGCTTCGGGTCGGTCAGCATCACCCGGGAAATCACGGTGCGCTCCGTCTCGATGCCGTTGACGTACACCACGTCCGCCACGATGTCGGCCTTGCCGTACTCGCCCGCGATGAGCACCTTGGTGTCGCCCTGGTACATCGAGCTGTCGTCCTTGTAGACGACCTCGTAGTTCACGTCCTCGACGTAGTTCTGCCGCTCGGTGACCTTGACGGTCAGATACGGCACCTCCTTGCTCAGCACCAGCACGTCGCCGATGTTGATGCGGTTGACGTCGTAGCCGGGGTTGAGGGCGGAGAGCTCCTCGTTGGTCATGTCGTTGCGGCCGGCGATCCTGCTCCACGTGTCGCCCTTGACGACGGTGTAGGTCTCCTCGCCGGACTTGGTGCTGTTGATGACCTCGGCGATGGAGCCGAGGTTCACGAGGCTGTCCGTCGGGATATAGCCCTCGACCACGCGCACGTCCTCCACGAAGTCCGCCGTCAGCGTATCGGCGGACATGGCGGTCTGCTTCAGATGCTCGAGCAGCGCCTCCAGCGCGCCGCGGTACTCGGTGGAGCCGATCAGCTCGTCGTCGATGTAGAGCGAATAGCCGTAGGTCACGAGGCCGATCTCGTCGCTCAGCTCGCGCTCGAGGCGGGTGATGTCGCCCAGCTCGCTGCGGCGCGTCAGCCCCGTCCTGTACTCAAGCGCGCCGTCCTCGATGGCGAAGTCGCCGCCGAGCACCTCGGCGGTCATGTTTTCGACGCGCGCGGCGATCTTCTGCGCCTCGGCGCCGTCGCGCACGACCTCCAGCGTCTCGCCCTTGTAGCTCACGGTCGTGGCGGTGGTGTAGAGCGAGAAGAACGCCGTCGCCGCGGCGAGCGCCAGCGCGGCGGTGACGAACACGGCGGGATGGAGCCGCCGGCGCTTCGGCGCGGCGGGGCGCACGTTGCTGCCGCGGCGGCGGATGAAGCGCTCGCGGATCAGCGCGCGCCACATCGGCACAAGCCCGACGAGCATCAGCACGAACTGGATAGGCGCGCGGTTGGACTCCGGGAAGTGTCCGGCGCGGTGCTCGCGCCGCAGCGTCCGCGCGCGCGGCGCGATGCGGCGCAGCCGCCGCCACAGCGCGTCGGGCAGGCCGCCGATGAACGCCAGCACGGCGCGCAATCGGCGCGCGGCCGCCGACGGTTCGCCCCCCTCCGGGGTCTGCGGCGTTTGGTTCTGTTCAGGTTCAGCCATATATCACAGGTTCCTTTGAACGCAATCTTTTGCAAAATGGTTACAAATTGTAACAAATAGCATCATAGCCTCTTTCGCCCCGCGCGTCAAGCCTTTTTTTCACCCCCCGCGCACGCCGGGCGCGGCGAGACCCATATTTTGCAGGACGGCGCGCAAAAGTCCACCATATCTGCCGCTTTTGCACAATATGTAGATTTTTCAAAAAAGTAAAAATTGACGGTTGAGGGATCGGCCGGTTTGATGTATGATGTTTTGGTAAATATACCGCGTTTCGCGGAAAACAGTCAGGAGGACACGCATTATGTTTGGTTTTGGCGAAATGATTAAGGGTCTCAAGGCGAATCCCAAGACGATCGTCTTCACCGAGGGCACCGACGCCCGCATTCTGGAGGCGAGCGCGCGTCTGCTGTCCGGCACGTTCCTCAAGCCGCTGCTCATCGGCAAGCCGGAGGAGGTCTACGCGGCGGCGGAGACCGCGGGCTTCAACATCCGCGGCGCGGAGATCGTCGATCCCGAGAACTATGACAAGATGGACGAGATGGTCGAGAAGATGGTGGCCCTGCGCAAGGGCAAGATGACCGCCGAGCAGTGCCGCGAGGCGCTCAAGCGCGGCAACTACTTCGGCACGATGCTCGTCGCCATGGGCGAGGCGGACTGCCTGCTGGGCGGCGCGACCTACTCCACCGCCGACACCGTGCGTCCGGCGCTCCAGCTCGTGAAGACCAAGCCGGGCAACAGCATCGTGTCCTCCTGCTTCATCATGGTGCGCGAGCGCGCCTCCGGCGAGAACGAAGTCCTCGCCATGGCGGACTGCGCCATCAACATCGATCCCACCGAGGCCGACCTCGTCGAGATCTGCTCCGAGACGGTGCAGTGCGCGAAGGTGTTCGGCGTCGATCCGCGCGTGGCGTTCCTGAGCTACTCCACCAAGGGCAGCGGCAAGGGCGAGACCGTCGACAAGATGCGCAACGCCTGCGATCGCGCGAAGCTGCTCCTGCCGAACGTCCCCATCGACGGCGAGATGCAGTTCGACGCGGCGACCTCCCCGGTCGTGGCGCGCACCAAGCACCTCGAGGAGACCGTCGGCGGCCACGCCAACGTCTTCATCTTCCCCGACATCAACGCGGGCAACATCGGCTACAAGATCGCGCAGCGCCTCGGCGGCTTCGACGCCTACGGCCCGATCCTGCTCGGTCTGAACGCCCCGATCAACGACCTCTCCCGCGGCTGCAACGCGCAGGAGGTCTACTCCATGGCGATCATCACCGCGTCCCTGGCGTAAGGCTGACACACAAAGCTCCCGCCCAACCGGGCGGGAGCTTTTCTCTTGTATCACAGGAAAAACGGCGCTGCCGAAGCAGCGCCGTTGTTTTTTGATTTACGCCAGAACCTTCTTGAGCTTGGCGAAGCGGGGCAGGGAATCGACCTTGGGGAGCTTGGTCTCGCCCTGGATGAGGGGCAGAGCGTAGTCGATGAACTCGTGCTTGATGCCGTTGTGCTCGTCGTTGATCCACTCCAGCGGGACCTTCTTCTCGTAGTTGGCGACGTCGGTGAGGTTGAGCAGCTTGGTCTTGCAGACATAGTGCCCGTCCTCGGTGGCGCGCTCGAAGGCGACCATCTTGTCGGTGATGCCCGCGACGGCGTTCTCGACCGCGGCCTTGCCCGCCATGAAGCTCTCCTCGATGTCGGTCTGGGAGGCGAGGTGCGCGCCGCAGCGCTGGAGCAGGCTCAGCTCGATGCCGCGGACCTTCGCGCCGGTGCGCTCCTTGACGATGTTCGCCAGCATCGCGGCGAGGCCGCCGAGCTGGGCGTGGCCGAAGCCGTCGGTGGCGCTGGTCTTCGCCTCGGAGACGAAGCTGCCGTCGGCATAGTGGATGCCCTCGGACACGGCGACCATGACGTTGCCCTTCTCCTTCCAGATGCGGTCCACGTCGGCGAGGAACTGGTCCATGTCGAAGTCGACCTCGGGGACGTAGATGAGGTCGGGGCCCGCGCCGTACTCACAGGCGAGGGCGGAGGCGGCGGTCAGCCAGCCGGCGTGACGGCCCATGATCTCGATGATGCAGACCATGCCCTTGTCGTACACGCGCGCGTCGTGCCAGACCTCCATGCAGCTCGTGGCGATGTACTTCGCCGCCGAGGAGAAGCCGGGGCAGTGGTCGGTGCCGAAGAGGTCGTTGTCGATGGTCTTGGGCACGCCCATGACGCGGCACTCATAGCCGACCTTCTGGCAGTACTTGCTGATCTTGTTGCAGGTGTCCATGGAGTCGTTGCCGCCGTTGTAGAAGAAGTAGCGGACGTTGTGCTTCTGGAAGACCTCAAGGATGCGCTTGTAGTCGGTGTCGTCCACATCGGGGTCCTTCATCTTGTAGCGGCAGGAGCCCAGCGCGCTGGACGGGGTGTACTTGAGCAGCTCCAACTCGGCGGGGTCTTCCTTGCTCATGTCGAACAGGCGGTCGTTCAGCACGCCGACGATGCCGTGCTCGGCGCCGTAGACCTCGGTGATGTTGGGGTTGTCGAGCGCGGTGCGGATGACGCCGTACGCGCTGGCGTTGATAACGGAAGTCGGGCCGCCGGACTGCCCGATGATGCAAGCGCCTTTCAGTTCAGCCATAACTGTATCTCCTTAATCAATGTATTAGGGGGAGTACAGAGGGGGACAACCCCCTCTGTTTTGCCGCCCGCAGGCGGCAAAGAAACCAAATCGTTTTTCCGACGACACGCGCGTCGGAAAAACACTCTGCGCGAAGCGCCCGTGCAGCCGCAAGCGGCTGTGCGGGAAGCGGAGCGAGACTCTCTCAAAAAAGGCGGCATAGCCGCCTTTTTTGAAGTGTATTAGGCTTTGCCGTCGCAGCCGAGGACGTCGACGATCTTGTGGGCGACCATCGCCTTGATCGCCTCGCGGCCGGGCTTGAGGTACTGGCGCGGGTCGAAGTGATCGGGATGCTCGGCGAAGTGCTCGCGGATGCAGGCGGTCAGCGCGAGGCGCAGGTCGGAGTCAATGTTGATCTTGCAGACCGCCATCTCGGCCGCCTTGCGGAGCTGGGACTCGGGGATGCCGACGGCGTCGGGCATCTTGCCGCCGAACTTGTTGATCTTGTCGACGAACTCCTGCGGGACGCTGGACGAGCCGTGCAGCACGATCGGGAAGCCGGGCAGGCGCTTGGCGACCTCTTCCAGCACGTCGAAGCGCAGCGGCGGGGGAACGAGCTTGCCGTTCTCATCGCGGGTGCACTGGGCGGCGGTGAACTTATAGGCGCCGTGGCTGGTGCCGATGGCAATGGCGAGGGAGTCGCAGCCGGTCTTCTGCACGAACTCCTCGACCTCCTCGGGACGGGTGTAGGAGGAATCCTCGGCGGAGACGTTGACCTCGTCCTCCACGCCGGCGAGCGTGCCCAGCTCGGCCTCGACGACGACGCCGTGGTCGTGCGCGTACTCGACGACCTGCTTGGTGATCTTGATGTTCTCCTCGAAGGGCAGGCCGCTCTTGTCGATCATGACGGAGGTGAAGCCGCCGTCGATGCAGCTTTTGCACAGCTCGAAGCTGTCGCCGTGGTCGAGGTGGACGGCGATGGGCAGGTCGAAGCCGGCGGACTGCTCGGCGTCGGCGACGGCGGCCTCGATCAGCTTCATCAGGTAGACGTGCTTGGCATAGCTGCGCGCGCCCTTGGACACCTGAAGGATCAGGGGAGCCTTGAGGTCGATCGCCGCCTCGGTGATGCCCTGGATGATCTCCATGTTGTTGACGTTGAACGCGCCGATGGCGTAGCCGCCGTTGTACGCCTTCTTGAACATTTCGGTTGTGGTTACGATAGCCATATTCCTGTCTCCTTTTCAAAAAATGTTTTGGAACGATTGGTACAACCGGATTTCTCGCCAAGTATTGTATCACGGACCCACGCCGTTGCGCAAGGGGAAGTTGGGTTTATTTATACACAGATCGGACTTCCCGCGCGCAAAAATACGGGAGACGCTCCGCGTCCCCCGTTTTAACGGTCAGTATTGATCCACGAAAAAGCCGTTGACCAGCGCGGCGAGCGTGGTGAGGCCGAGGAAGAGCGCCAGACGCGCCGGGGTGAAGATGCCGTACGCGCCGAGGAAGCTCAGGTAGAACGCCAGCAGCGTCCCCGCGACGGAGGAGACCAGCGAGACGACGTTGCCCACGCGCACGGCGCGGCACAGCCGCTTGCCGCCGACCGCCAGCTCGGCGTAGGGCGTCAGCCCCTCGCGGTAGACCAGGGCGCAGGGCTTCGCGCCGTCCTTCTCGGACAGCGCCAGCCGCGTGCTCAGCCGCGGGTAGACGGCGCGCGCGTCCGTGCCGAACATCTGCTTGAGCAGCGCGGGGGTGATGTTCCCGTCGCGCACGGCCAGCACGGGCGTGATGTGGGCGCGGCCGAGCGCGTGCATCGCCCAGTCCACGTTCTCCGCCGCCATGTACTTCACCGCGAACACCGCGATCAGCACGCCGTCCACGGCGAGGAACAGCCCCGTGCGCAGCTTCATCCCGCCGGGCAGGGTCACGCCCATCCGGCGGCAGAACGCCGCCGTGCCGAACAGCACGCTCTCGCCGTGGATCGTGCCGCCGACGCCGCCCTCCTCGTAGAAGTTGAGATCGGAGAGCGGCTCCGTCGTGCCGCCCTCCTGGGCGAGCAGCTTGTCGAACAGGCGCGACACGCCGGTTTCGGCGGCGTGCGCCATCGTGGCGGCGTAGGAGAAGACCTTGCCGCTCTCCTCGCCGAAGATCTTCAGCCCGTTGAGCGACACCGTTCCCGGCGGGAAGAGGTCGCTGTCGGTCAGGATGAGGCAGTTGCTGCGGCACATCGCCGCCGCGCCGCGATAGCCCGCTATGGCGCTGCCGCTTCTGGTGAAGCGGCGCGTGACGCGGCGCAGCGGCAGGGCGTACACCAGCGCGAACGACGGCGCGACGCCCCCCGCGAGGACGGCGGACAGGTTCCAGCACCACAGCTTCCACGTCCCCGTCTGCACGGCGGAGAGCACCGAGAACACCAGCGCCCCCGCCAGCACGACGGGCAGCATGACCGTCTGCCAGCGGCCGGACACGTCGTCGCGCTGGGCGGTGATGGAGAAGCCGGCGGCGCTGCCGCGGCGCTTCGCCGCGCCGCCCGCCGTGGTGGCGACGATGTAGGGCGCGTCGCCCATCGCCGCCACGCGCAGCGAGTCGTACAGCGCCTTGAACAGCATCGCCCGCCCGCGCAGCGCGCAGCACATGGCGATCGCCGCGACCGCGTGCAGCGGCAGCGCGGCGCTGGCCATGCGCGTTTCGTCGAACAGCAGCAGCGCCGTGTCGCCCAGCGCGGCGAGGCACAGCAGCGCCGTGAGCAGCTCGCAGGTCACCTTGCGCTCGAGCAGCCTTTCCGCGCCGTAGACGAACACCTCGTGTCCCAGCGCGCACACCAGCGCCAGCGCCACGAGGAAGGGCGCGGTGTGCAGCAGCTTTTCCTCGGCGTAGAGCGCGGGCATGACGCCGAAGCGCTCCAGCGCCGGCGGCACCCACATCAGCAGCGTGACGACGGCCGTGAAGCGCGCGGCGCGCAGGGAGTTCTGCGCCGCCACGCGGTAGTCCGCGACGGTCTCCTCGATGGGCGGCTCCGGCTCGTCGGGCTCGTCCGGCTCGTCGCTCACGACGCCCGGCGCGGCGCCCTGCGGCACGTGCTCGCCGTCGACGGCGCTCTCGTAGAGCGCGTCCGTATCGCCGCGGCGGGAGAACAGCCCCCGGCGCTTGGGCGGCGCCTCCTCCAGCACCGGCTCGTTCTTCTGCTCGTCGAGCACGGTGCGCACGGTGCGCTCGAGCACCTCCTGCAGGCTGCAGCTCTGGGGCGTGTCGAGCGGCGGCACGAAATCCACCGCCTCGTCCCCCGGCTCGTCGGGCGCTTCGGGCGCGGCGGCGGGCTCCTCCGGCTCGTCGGGCAGGGACGGGAGCGGCTGCGCGGGCTCTTCGCTCTCCGCGGGGGCGTCCGGCTCCGCCGCGCCGCCGAACTCCGCGAGGATGCCCTCCAGCGTGAACTCGTAGTCCTCCTCCGCGACGCGCGCGGCGTCGTCGAGCAGGGTCTTGCTCTCGTCGAGGGTCCTCTCGAACCAATAGTCTTCCTTATGCTGATCCATGGCGTTCGTCAGCCTCTCTGCCGCACGGCTTCATACAGCAGGATCGCCGCCGCGTTGGACGCGTTGAGCGAGGAGATGCGCCCCTTGAGCGGGATGCTGACCAAAAAGTCGCAGCACTCGCGCACGAGGCGGCCCATGCCGTCGCCCTCGCTGCCGATGACGATGGCGGCGGGGCCCTTGAGGTCGGCGTCGTAGAGGGACTTGTCGCCGTCGGCGGCGGTGCCGAAGATCCACACGCCCTCCTTTTGCAGCTCCTTGATGGTGGCGCTCAGGTTGGCGACGCGCGCCACGGGCAGGAAGCTCACCGCGCCCGCGCTGGTCTTGCCGACGATGCTCGTCAGCCCGGCGCTGCGGCGCTTGGGGATGATGACGCCGTGCGCGCCCGCGCACTCGGCTGTGCGGATGATCGCGCCGAGGTTGTGCGGGTCGCTGATCTCGTCGCACACGACGATCAGCGGCGGCTCGCCCTTCTCGCGCGCGGCGGCGAGGATGTCCGCCACAGAGGCGTACTCGCGCACGGCGGCGAGCGCGATGACGCCCTGATGCGCGTGGGTGGCGCTCATGGCGTCGAGCTTGCGGCGGTCGGCCTCGACCACCACGACGCCCGCCGCGCGCGCGGTGGAGGCGATGTGGCCGAGGGTCTTGTCGGTCTCGCCCCTGGCGAGATAGATCTTGTCGATGGGCGTCTGGGCGCGCAGCGCCTCGATGACGGCGTTGCGCCCCTCGATCATGCCGTCGCTCTCGGCGTTGCGCTCGGCGAACGCAGCCGCGCCCTCGCGCGGCGGTCTTTTATCGTATGGCATATTCGTGTTCCTTTCGGACAAATTTCTACATATATGATAATAGCACAAATGGTTGGGAAGATAAAGAGGGAAAATCCCGCGCGGGGGCGGCTTTTTTTGCGCCTCACCCTCGGCGCGGGGGTTCTGTCTTTCCCTGCGGGGGGAAGGGGAACGAAATGCGACCCCATTTCTTCTTTCCTCTTGCGGAAAGAAGAAACGGTGTCGCCCGCCAAAGAAGAAAGGACGCTTGTGTCCGGCTGCCGCGGTAACTCTCGGCGGTTCTGCACGGCAGTAACGCTGTTTCTCCTCGTCGATTTGACTCTGCCTCCCACGGCCGCTGCCGCTCTTTGGGATGCTTTCGCTATGTTGCGTGTCTAAACTGTTCGACCTTGCTTTTTAACTCCTCGACGAACGGCAAAACTTTTCGATTTAAAATCCACCGAGCGACGTACAAGGCAACTGCAAGATAAAAGGCGGGGGTCGCGAAGCGAACGGTCGTGGGACGTCAATACGACATAGAAAACAGCGTAAAATAATTTCAAAAACCCGCCAAATTACCAAAAACGTCGGTCGCATCCCCAAAGGATTCCAAAACCATTGGTTTTGGCGGCTTTTTGGTGACTTTTTCGGCGGCGAAAAAGTCACCCGCGCCC
>Ga0129307_1002250_pt1 | contig 16066 bp, 17 predicted proteins | sample P1105metagenome_FD_94437 | JGI IMG/M metagenome (GOLD analysis project Ga0129307, IMG submission 94437) | Capybara group fecal microbial communities from Wisconsin, USA - P1105 metagenome | ecosystem: Host-associated > Mammals > Digestive system > Large intestine > Fecal | place: USA: Wisconsin... | reverse complement strand
TTAGCTGTCGATGATTAGAAGAAACCCAGCATTGGATAGGCTGCCCGTTTCGAGGGTTACTCGAGGAGCGAAGGGTATTCTAGCAATGATTCAAGAGAGTTAGTATACGGGCAAAATCCATTGTAAATAATTTGAGCATTATTTGACTTATTAACGATTAATATTGAGTTTTTTCTTTATTAACTTAATATTACTTATTTTATTATTTTATTAGGAGCAATATGTTCAGATTTTTAAAAAATAAGTCTTTTTTTAAGGAATTAATTTTGTCTTTTTTAGCAGGTATTTATATTTTGTATAGTTTTTTCAGTATATTGACTTTATATGGGGTGAGGAGTAATATTTATATAATAGTTATGAATATATATTCATAATACCTGAAGACACATTTTGGGGGAGAGTTATGGTAAGGCCTAAGAGAATGAGAAGAGTGGTTACATGTCATAGGCATGAGTTGAAAAAAAATCTAAATCCCATCGAACTGTCTGTGGATGAGTTCGAAGCAATCAGATTTAAAGATTATCATGATATTAAGCAAACGGAATCTGCTGAGTTCATGGGGATTTCACAATCAACATTTCACAGGATTCTAAATTCTGCAAGAAATAAGCTCGCTACATCTCTAATTGAAGGCAGACCAATAGTTATTGTCAAAGGTGATACGATGATTGATCCAAATAAATATTTGTGCGAAGATTGTGGGTTTCAATGGTCAAATCCAGAAAAGGAATATGAAGAATGTCCTGACTGCAAATCAACAAACATTCGTAAATTAAACGCAAATAACAGAAGAAAACAAATGTCAAATGACACATGCAGTTGCCCTAATTGCGGTTACACAGAACCAAAAATCAGGGGAGTTCCATGCAGAACCAAAACATGCCCTGAATGTGGTTCACCACTTCAGGGAAGAGGATTATGCAATATTTAAAAGATGGAGATGATTTAAATGGCTGATAATTTAGAATATGTCTGTAAAGAATGCGGTTTCAATTGGATAACCTTGAATGGCGAACACGAAATGTGTCCAAAATGTCACAGCACAACCATTGAATATGTTGGTGAAGTAAAAGATTTGGATATTGATTCAATACTAAATCACAACAAAAGAATGGGAGGATGCTGCGGATCTGCACATGGAAGAGGGCCGTTAACTTGTGGAAAACCATACCCTGACCATCATGACTCAAATATCCCACATGACCCTGAAAAATGTTGCGGACATAGAGTATGCTAAAAAACATACTCATTTTTCATTATTTTGGAGGTTAAAAATGGCTGACATTAAAATAGACACCAACAAATGTGATAACTGTGGAGACTGCACGGATGTCTGCCCTATGGAAGTCCTGATTCTTAAAGAGGGTGAATTGACCATCAATGAACCGGATGAATGCAGTTACTGCGAAACCTGTGTGGATCTTTGTCCTAACGAATGCATCACAATTGATTGAAATTTAAATCAATTCTTTTTTTATCAATTTTTTAATAATTAAACATTTACTAATCATTCATTAGCTTTTTATAATATGTGTTTGTTTGGTATAATGCTCCTATGGGATTGTGTGCGAGCACTTTGTCTTTTGTTACAAGTGTTGTGCACAGTGCATCTGAGTATTTATAAAATAGGCTGTCATGTCCTACACATAATCCAATTATCACGTTAAGGTCTGTTTTTTCCTTGTTCAGTATTTTGGCCTGGAGTATTGGGTTGCACATTACATTTCCAGTCACGGCTGTTTTTTCTTCATCAAGCCCGGTTATCTCTGTTTTTTTCATTGCCCCTACTTTACATGCTACAGAATAAACTTCAAAGTCGTGTTTTGCCAGAATTTCTGCGAAAGTTCTGCTCTCTTCCATTAGTCCCACACATGCGGCTAGTCCTATTTTATTCATTTTTAGTCTTTTGGCAAATTCTATGATTTCTTCCACTCTTGTGTATTTGCAGTAGAATTCATCTTCTATTTCTGCGGATATTCGCGATATTTCCTTGTTGTTGTCTTCATTGTACAGTTTTTCAATTTCTTGTATTTCATCACTTGTCAATTCTTTTGTTGGGCAGAATTTAGGATATTGCAGGTCTTGGTGTTTGCAGTTTATAATTCTGCAATCGGCACATGAATAGTTTTTCATCTTATTTCCTCGGGGATAATTTTTTCTTATTTTATTACTTTCTTATTTTTCATAAATATTTTTAGCGAAAAAAATTAAAATAATTTAGAGAATCAATATTTGGCCTCAGAAACTTCTTTTTACCACATCACTATTATTGTCGGGTATTTCAATGAAAACTATTTGAAAGTAGTGCATCATATAAATTATTATGGAACTAATTGAATTGCAAGATGAAGATCTGTCTAAATTTAAAATGTTGCTGCAAGAATCATTCCAATATGGCTATGAAAATGTTTATGGTAAATGTGAAGAATTAATCTTGCCCGAAAAAGACATTGATGAATGCTTGAAAAAAGAAAACAGCAATGCATATGTAATGAAAAATGATGATTCCATTTTAGGGGGAGTGATTGTTGAAACAAATGAAAAAACCCAACACAACCACTTGGATTTCTTATTCGTAAGCACATCCAGTCAAAACAAAGGCATCGGACAAAAGATATGGGAAGAAATAGAAACTTTATATCCAAATACAAAAATATGGGAAACCTGCACACCATACTTTGATAAAAGAAATATCCATTTTTACGTAAACAAATTAGGTTTTCATATAGTGGAATTTTTAAATGAAAAGAATCCTGAACCTGATTGGGATAAAGACCATCCAATGAGGGATGGGGAAATGTTTAGATTTGAAAAGGTAATGAAATAAGATATTACTTTCAATTATAACTCTATTGGGAGGTCTAATGTTTCCAATTTAAAAGATTCAAACAAAACATTATGTGTTTTTGCACAAAGTCACACTTCAACAATATTTATTATTAATGAAGTTTATATTTTATAATAAAATTAGGAATAGGAGGAGAGTTATTTGCAAGAAAGTAACGAATTAGATTCAACATGCGGAATTTCTGATGAAGAGCTTACAGAAAGATTTAAAGCATCTATTAAAATAGATCAAGATATTTGTAAAATTAAAGGACTTCCTATTGCTGGTTATGATGATGAACTTGATTGTCCTTACATAGAATATCCTGATGGGAAAAGAGAGTATGTTAAAGAATAAGAAAAGACTTCCTGAAGTCATTGTTTTTGCAGGTCCGAATGGAAGTGGCAAAACCACTATAACCCGTATGGCAAAGACTATTGGTGTTTATATCAATGCCGACGATATTAAAAAATCAAATTCCTGCAGTGATTTGGAAGCGGCTGTTAAAGCTGAAGAACTTCGGGAGTTAATGGTGAAAAAATGTGAAGATTTCACATTTGAAACTGTACTTTCTACTGATAGGAATCTTAAATTGCTTCAAAAGGCTAAGGAAAAAGGATATTTTTTAAGATGCATTTATGTTTTAACGTCTGATTATAGAATCAATGTCACTCGAGTAAACATCCGTGAATCTATGGGTGGGCATAGCGTTCCTGAAGATAAAATCAAATCAAGATACTTCAAAGCATTGGATTTGATTCCTAAATTAATCGAGCTTTGTGATATTGTTCATATTTATGACAACACTAATGTTCCATTCAGAATATTTAAGAAAAGAAAAGATGAGTATTATCACTGGGAGAACAAATATTGGAAGTATTCTGATATTGAAAAACTAACTGAAATTCATGAATATGAAAATTAATCCTTCACGAAAGTTTTTAAGTTATAATTTTTTCTCAAATTACTTTTTTTGTTAAATATGAATTAGATTATATATGATATAATTTAATATTGTACTGTAGGAGCTAAAAGTAATAAATATTTTGTATAATATACGGGCAACAAAAATTTAAAATGATTTTTGGAGTTTATATGATTCATTAAACTTTAATATTTATTTTTACTTTTTTTAAATTAATATAACTTACTTAATTGTTGAATTAATTGTTATTATTTCTTATTTTTATAAAAAAAGTTTTATCAGTAATAATTTTTGAGTCCATTTTGTCTTTTTTTTGGGAGGGATAATGTATTTTTTTGGTATATATTCTTGTTGAATATCTCTTAAAAAGTATATTCTTTTCTCTAATATAGACATTAACAATATAATATTTGGTTAAAATGAAAATGTTTCATAAGATAACATTTGATTTAACATATTTGCTAGTTGGTGATTAATATATTTTTTGGTTGATGATTAATTTTATAAAATTCATCAAATTACTTATTTGGTGATTTAAACAGTTTTAATTAAAAATAAAAAATTTATGATGGTTGATGATTAAGGTTGTTGATTCATGTTTTATTAAAGATTTTATTTTAATAGGTATTTTGTATTTCTACCGTTTCCCCTACTTTCTATTAATTCCTTATCTTTTAATTTTTTAATAATCTTATAGCTGGCTTGAGGTGTAATGTTTAACATCTCCTGGATATCTTTATTTTGAATATGACCTTTTTCTTCGAGAAGTGTTAATACAGAGATTTCATTTGGAGTTAATTGAATGGTATTGTCATATTTTGATGTGATTTCAGCTAATTTTAACACTTCTGATTTAACTTTATTTATTGAGTATAATACTCCTCCACAGAAATATTCCAGCCAATTTGTTAAATCATGGTTTTTATCGGCACTGTGTAGTGCATCAACATAAGCCTGCCTGTCCTGATTGTAATATTCGTCTAAAGTGAAGTAGTTATTGATATTAAATTTGTGAACTGATAAAATCAATGTTGCCATAAGTCTGCTGGTACGTCCATTTCCATCAACAAATGGGTGGATACGTACTAATTCATAATGAAGAATTCCAGCGATAATGACTGGGTACATTTCATCTGCCGAATTGTTTAGCCAATCTAATAAATCATCTACTAAACCTGGTACTTTATAAGCATCTGGAGGCATATAATTTATTTCCTGAGTATGTAGATTACCAATAAATACGCGAGTATCTCTAAATTTGCCCTCATATTCAGGATTGCGCAATAAATCTTTAGTCAAATCTTTATGTACTGATAAAATTGTGTCGCAAGTAATAATTTCATCCGAATATTGATCTAAATGATTTAATACATTGAAATAATTTAATACTTCCTGTTCTGCTTTAGTAGTTGGTTCTTGATTGTTTTTGATTAATGTTTCTACTTCATCTAAATTTAAAGGATTCCCCTCAATTGATGTTGAATAATGTGAAGATCTAATGAGAGCCTCCTGTTTTAATTGGGTATCATATAATGGGATTATTTTTGCATTGCTGATAACTTCTTTAGCTGAAGCGATTTCTGCAATATAATTCACGATTTTATCGGTATATGTAAATTGAGGTTCAAACATATTATCAACTTATTTTTCTTAATTACTACTATGTATGTGGTTGATGATTAACATATTTTTTGGTTGATGATTAATTTTTTAAAATTCTTTAAATTGCTTATTTTATGATAAAAACAATTTTTATTAATAATAAAAAATGTATGTTGGTTGATGATTAAGGTTGATGATTACTATTTTATGAAAAAATTTTTCTTAATTTTCTTTGAGAATTTGGTAAGTATATAATTATTCTTGTGATTATCCTTTGTTAATAAAGTTTTACTGGCAACAAAATTTTTACAGATTTAAAACGTTTTATTTTATTTTTAAACTCCATATTTATAGTTTTAAAAACTTTTAGGTATTATTATTAATTTTAAACCTTTATAAATAAAAGTAATATTAACATTAACATTAACATTAACGATTCAATATTTGGAACCTAATTCCTTTACCCTATGATATTATGCAGAGATTGAAACAGAACCCACATTAACAACCGGAGATGTTAATGTGAATGCCCATGCCAGAAATTAAATCTTGTGAGCAACTACTGATTTAAATTGACATTAACTATTATGTAGATAATAGCGATATTGACACAACCATTTAAGATATTTATTTAACCAATGAAAATTAATTAAATTAATAGGTGAATTATATGCCAAAGAAATATGCTTTAGCACCATGTAATGGTATGAGTCCAAATGGATTAGTATCCCGTGTTGCAACAGGAGATTGTAAAAAAGAGAATGAAAATGTGATTTCAATATGTATGGGTTCAACATCAGCAGATATTGAAGGAACTAATGATGAGATGCTTAAAAAATTTCCAATAATATCCATTTGCGGGTGTCAGGGAAATTGTGTCACTAAAATACTTGAAAATCGTGGAATTGATATTTATAAAACAATTAACGTTGAAGAAATATTAAAAGATGAAAAAGTATCTGCTAAAGACCCTTTCCGTTTAGATAACGAATCAGAACAATGTGTCGAAATCATTAAAAAAGAATTAAATAAAATAGTAACTGAATAATTTTCTATTTTTTATAAAATTAATTCTTGGGCAATCTTTACTGCAGATTCAACCATTTTCGGACAGATTTCTTTGAAGAGATTGTTATCAATTGCATATTTAATCCCTTCTTCAGTTCGAATGTCACAATCAAGTAAATCTCGGCAAATATATGATCCATTTTCTTTTTTAAAACTATCTAAGAATTTCACACACATTTCATCGCTTTTACTTTTATTTTCACCATATTTCAAACCTAATGCCATTATAGCACCAGTGCAAGCTCCACAAACTTCTCCTTTACGCATACCGCCCCCAAATGATATGCTGATTTTAAATGCCTGTTCTCTTGAAAGTCCAAACTCTTCACAAAATACCGCTAAGACAGCTTGTGAACACATATAACCATCTTCAAATAATTGTACTGCTTCTTCTACATAATTCATGATATTAAATATCTTTTGTTAAGTATATAAATTTTAATGGACAACCCAGTTTAATATATTCCAGACCAGAGCAACCTTGCCATACCTGTGTTATAAGCGAGCCAATTCGCCCAGGCCGACCCTGTGCCGACCAGATGGAGGTGTGTGCGGGAGGGCGGTGAATAGAATTGGCGAGCAGTACTATAGTGTGGAAACGACTCTTGTTGATAGGTTCCGTAAATCTGTAATCAATGAGTTAGTTTAATTATATTTTCCATTATGTTCCGTTCGAGCGTAAGCGAAAGGCCATACTATTTGCATAACAATAATGGTTTTGTCAAGCTTGAGGAACAGAGGCTTGCCCCCTATTCCGGTTTTAGTTTTGAAGTAGATGGATTTGTCAAATTTAAGAACGGGCCATTTATCGGTCGGTTCGAGGTTAAGTTTTTTAAACTTGATTAAGATATTTAAGGGAAAACGCCACATAAAACACTTCCCCAATGAATAACGAGTTTTCCCTACATATCAAAAATTTAGCTCCGGTAAAAAGCAATAAACACCATCATAGCTATATTCTGGTACTGTTAAAACCTATATCTTTCAAAATCAAATAAAAGTAATAAAAATATATATGCTTCTTAGTTGAATATTATAATTTGAGAGCTAAAAGTACTAAATATTTTGTATAGTATACGGGCAACAAGATTTTTAAACTTTAAATTCTGTTAGAGTTTTATAATTGTTTTTTCTTATTTTAACTTAATGTTAATTATTGGATGGTTTAATTATCATAATCTTATTATATTATAGGATAGTGTGTTTAGATTTAATTTTAATTAATATTGATTAAAACATATTCACATGTAGCTTCATTCCTCATTGGCCATCCCCAACCTGTCAAACCTGATGATACTATTAGTTCCATTTTTCCAAAATGAAATTCACCATATACTAAATGACCCGTTAATCTTTCAAAAATTGAATATGGGAATAGCTGTCCGCCATGAGTATGGCCTGAAAGTTGTAAATCAGCACCTTGTTGTGAATTTTCTTCATACTTAATAGGCTGGTGATCTAAAACAACAACATATTTGGATAAATCACTTTCGTTAAGTATTTTGCCTGTGTCAATTCTATTATTTTCGCCCTCCCACTGTGCATCGCTTCTACCTACCAAAACAATGTCATCATTGATTGATGTTTTTTCATCATTTAAAATTTTTATTCCATTATCAATTATTGATTTATTTAATTCTCCATCACTGAATGTTCTGTTTCCATTTTCATAGTCGATTGAGTCTGGTTGTTTATCGTGATTTCCAAAGATATAATATGTGCCATATGTTGAATTGATTTTTCCCAATTCTTTAAATATTTCATTCATGTCTTCTTTGCTTGTTCTTTCATCGACTATATCTCCACCCAAAACAACTATATCTGGTTTTAAGTCATTTATTTTGGAAATGCTTTCTTTAACTAGTTGTGGATTTTGAACAGTTCCGTAATGAATATCACTAACCCAAACAATGGAATAAGATTCGTTATTTATCTTATCTGTAGTTAAATTATATTCTGTTAATTCAATATGATTCATTCCGTAAACGCCACTAATTATTATAATTGCAAATATAACTAACGCTAAAATGCCTTTTTTATGGTACTGTGGGATGAAATTTAAATATTTGTCCTTAAGTAAATATTTCCATATTATTCTTATTATATCTGCAATTATCGATGAAAAAAATAAGTATAAAGTTAATATGGCTGCATTTGACCATATATTTAAACAGCATATAAATGCTAAAATCGGAATAATGAAATTTATGGTTAATTTTTTATTTTTTGATGATTCACTATTGTTTAAAGCATATTTAACTCTGAAATACGTGTAAAATCCAATTATAATGCCCCATATAACTCCAATATATAAATATTGTGGATAATATCCTAATGTGAAGAAATGTAGGGGGTTCATAATTATATTTATAATCTGAGGGGATAAATAGGTTATGCATTATAACTCTATTGGGAGGGCTAATGTTTCCAATTGAAAAGATTCAAACAAAACATTATGTGTTTTTGCACAAAGTCACACTTCAACAATATTTATTATTAATGAAGTTTATATTTTATTTTCATCAAAAATAGATTGCCTTTTTAATATAGTAACTACTAAAATAAAATTATATTAAATAAAAATGGATAATATAGGTATTAAATTCATTTTTTGTTTTAAATCGATATTTGGCGGAATATGTGTGTAATAGGGATATTATGAATAATATGATTAATTTTGAAGGAATAGAAATTGACCAAGAATTATTGGAAAGAACAAATCCTATATTTAACACTGCCAGAATGACTCTTTTTCAATTGGCTGCTGCAGGTCATGATGATGCCAAGGATGTAGTTCAAAAGTTGAATCTTACTCGGGAAGATACACAAGATAGTAAAACAGTTAAGGCCGATGAAGATGACCTTTTCATTAACAGTGTGGTTATGGAAGTAAGATATGTTACTAATGGAAAAATAGCTAAAGAATCAGGTTTTACTGAAGTTGACTTGCCATGTGGTTTCACACCTAGAGCCATTGAATTTGCAAAAAGTGGCAAGAAATTTGTTGGAATGGATCTTCCCGCAACCATTAATGAAGTTGAACCGGCTATTATGTCACTTCTAGATGAAGAACAGAAAAAACTTGTTAATTTCGAGGGTGTAGATGCAACTAATTATCAATCGCTTAAGTCTGCCTTTGATAAGATTGAGGGGGAGGTATGTATAACAACAGAAGGACTCATGATGTATCTTACAGATTCCGAGATGGATGTCCTGTGTGACAATATTAAAAAGATTCTTGCAGAGCATGGCGGATATTGGATTACTCTTGACCCTGAGATGTCTCTTCTTTACCTCTTGATAGTAAAATCCTTCTATGGGGAGCGAACACGGGAGATTATGTGGCAGTCTAAGTATAGAATAGATGACAAATCTGATGTAAATACTGTAGAGAATACAATAACCATTAGCGTCCGAGGTGATGTTCAGGAAAATATGAAGAATGCAATGAATTATATTAAATCCAAGGGATTTAAGTTGGAGAGGCTTCCGTATGCTGACCATGTGCCTGAGTTTAAAAGTTTAGAAAAGGCAAATCCTAAGATTGTAGCTCAGATTAGGGAAGGTTTTAAGAGAGTATGTATCTGGAAGATTACAGTTGATGAATCAGTTAATGTTGACATTTCTGATGTCGGGGCAGAGTCATTTAATGCGGATGCATCAATTGATAGTGACAGGCTTAATTTGGTGTTGTCAGGAAATCTTGATACATTGAGTGCACCTGAGCTTCTTGCTAATTATGAGAAGATTAAGAAAGATAATACTCTCAACAGTGTGTTTATTGACTGTTCTAAACTAGAATATGTGTCCTCTGCAGGGCTGCGCGTTCTTCTTATTATGCAAAATGACTGTGAGGATGGCGTTATAATGAAGTCATGTAATGAAACGGTTATTGGAGATTTATCAAATACTGATATAAAGATACTGTAAGAGCTAAAAGTACATTATATTATGTATAGTATACGGGCAAAAACCATTGTACATAAATTAGATGTTATTTAACTTATTTATCATTAGTATTAAGTTTTTTCTTCATTAACTTAATATAACTTATTTTAGGATATTATTAAGTCTAATATATTGATATTTTTAAAAATTGAGTCTTTTTTTAAGGAATTAATTGGGTCTTTTTTGACAGGTGTTTATATTTGTATAGTTTTTTCAGTATATTGATTTACATTTGGAGTAATTTTTTTTGAAAAATTATTGAGAAAACCTTCATTAAATTTATTAATTATAAGAATATAAATTATTAATGAAAAAACAATTTAAATTCGATATATTAAATTTATAAATGTTCAAATAAGATGGGTCTGAGAATATGCTTAAAAAACTTTTTGATAATAAAATATTTATTTTCTTATTTACATTTATTATTAGAGCAATATGTTGTTATGTATATGGATACTTGACTATTGCAGGATATTTTATAGTCCCTGATATCGGACTGGGTCCTATTTTTGCTTTGATGTTTGGTCCGGTTGGAGCATTAGGTCATTCACTTGCCATGTTCTTTTATGAACTTAGCATTGGCGCTGATTTATTTACCTCGCTCACTGACTTTTTAATTACATTTTTCATTTCCATTATTGCATATAAACTGTGGTATACTAAATTCAATAGAAAATCAGTTAGCACCCCTAAATTTGATTCAACAGATAATATTATAAAATTCATTAAAATACTGTTCATCATTTCTATTTGCTATTGGGCTTTTATTAATATTGCACTTAAAGCATATCCTCCATTTGCCTATATGTATCCATTAACAACAGCAATCAATGTATTTTCATATTTCTTAGACATGTTTAACTTTGGAATACTCTTCGGTTTATTGCTCATCAGTCTCTTTAATATATTAAAAATCCCATTACAAACTCCAAAAAATGTATTTGATAGAATTGATATTAAATTCAACTATTTCACAGTGATGTTTATACTTATGGTCGTTTATACGATTATAATTTTAGCCACATCTTTTAACAATACCCTTGTGAACATGATCTTTCTTTTAATATTCCTAATCACTGCAACATTATTTATTTTAAATAAACTTGATACGAATATTGAAATCAAATGGAAGAACTATTCAATTATCGAACAGATAATCCTGATATTTTTAGCGGTATTAGCTATAGTGATGTATGTAAACTTCGATACACTTACATTATTAATTCAACATCTTACTGAAGGTTGGGTTTCGGATATCAATTTTGTATATATGATTGCTATCGCTTATGGAAGTGCATTAGTTTTAATCTTTTTAATATACCACATTACCCGTATCGAAAAAGTTCTAACAAATCCAATCTATGATTTAATAAGTGCTTTAGATGCATATAAAGAAAATAAAGAAGTGGAAGAAAATACTGGACTAAGCAAAAGATTGAAAAAATACAGCAAGAGAGATGATGAAATCTCCAAATTAGTTAAATCTTTTGTCGAAATGATGAAAGCTATTGGAAATTATTTATCTGAAATTAAAAAAACAACTATTGAAAAAGAAAGAATTGAAACTGAGTTCAATGTTGCAAGTGATATCCAAGCACATATGTTAAAAACAGATTTTAATGAATTTTCTAAAGATAAGCCCTTTGAAATTTCTGCGTTTATGAATCCTGCAAAAGAAGTTGGTGGGGACTTTTATGACTATTTTGACATAGACGATGAACATATAGGATTTGTAATTGGGGATGTCAGCGGAAGAGGTATCCCTGCAACATTATTCATGGTTAAGACCATGTATCTGATTAGAAATCACAGTAAATCCCACGATAATCTTAAGGAATTTTATGAAAATGTCAATGATTTATCCTGTCAAAGGAATGAAGAAAATTTATTTGTCACATCATGGTTTGGAAAATTAAATATAAAGACTGGAAAACTAAGTTTTGTAAATTCAGGCCATGAAAAACCATTGATTAAAGAAAAAAACAAAAATTTTGAATATTTGGATACTAATCCAAATTTTGCTTTGGGAGTAATTGATGGAATGACATATGACAATCAGGAATTAAGTTTAAACCCTGGAGATTCAATATTTTTATATACTGATGGAATTATAAATGCAAATAATAACTACGAGGGATTCTTTGGTAGTGACCGTTTAAAAGAAACTATAAATAAATATGAAAATGAAAATCCAAGTGAAATGCTCGAAAAAATTAAGAATGAAGTATATGAATACTGCAATAATGAAAATCAATTTGATGATATGGCAATGTTAATAATCAGATATAATGGATGTGAGAATAGTGGAAAATAAAAGGGAACTTTTTAAATCAAGGAAATTTATTGTATTATTCTCAATTGTTTTTACTACAATTCTTTTTGGACTCTCCAGAATTTTCCCCCAATTGGGAGACATTCACATAGTACTACTCCCAGTTTTAAGTTTAATTTTAGGGCCTTTTGCAATTTTAGGATTTGCACTGGTGGAATTTATTTATTTGATGATATCCCATCCAGAATCCATTTTATTAAATTTATTAATTGTATTCATCTTTTTTATCAGCAATTTCACGATATGGGAATTATGGTACTCAATTATGAATAAAAATGGATTGGAAAGTCCGAATTTTCCAAGATTATATAATTTAATTAAATTATTCATCATATTCTCACTATATGCAATAATAATATTGATTTTCTTTGATTTTATCAGTGCAGAAGTAATAAACTATGAGTTTAAATTTGATTTTATTTCAACTATATTCAGTTTCTTTATTGCTATACTATCCATATATGTTTGTAATTACTTCGAAATACCAATGTATGGTCCAAGAATACAATTTAAACAGTTTTTACCTAAAAAAATATATCCTATTTTTTTAGTATTGTTCTTCACTATAGGATTACTTCAAACATTTTTCCTAGATTCCAATTATGACATATTAATGTTAGTTATCACGATATTTCTTATAATCTATTTATTAAAGCCATATGATGGTGATATTTTCAAAATTAAGCACAATACTGTACCAAACCTATTTTCAAAAGTAAATATTTCCATAGTATTGCTAATCTTGATTATCTCAATTATTACAGTAATTATGGATTACATTTTGGGTTTGGGCTACAGTGAAAGTTATTTAAATATCTCCAGAACTACCATGTTTTTATTTATCGTAATATCAATTCCACTATTGTTTTACTTATATTACTTAGAAAAAAATGTAACAGAGCCATTGATTAAGTTATCTGACATCATGACTGAAAGTATTACAACACTTGAAGACCATTCAAAACATGGGAAAGAATTGGAAAAAATCAAGGTAAATAACGAAATAAGAATACTGATTGATTCATTGCGAGATATGGAATATGATGTAATAAAACATGTAGAAAACTTGAAAAAAGTGACTTCTGAAAAAGAAAGATATGAAACTGAACTGAAATTGGCCAGCGATATTCAAAATTCAATGATTCCAAAAGATTTTGAAGAATTCCATGATAAATTTAGTGAAAACAGAGACAAGTTTGAACTTTGGGGAATAATGAAAGCTGCCCGTCAGGTAGGGGGAGACTTTTACGATTATTTCCAAATAGATGAAGACAATATCGGATTTGTAATTGGAGATGTCAGCGGAAAAGGAATATCCGCTGCATTAATAATGGTTAAAGCTATGACCTTAATTCAGGATTATACAAAGCAGTATAATGATTTATCAAAAGCATTTTATAAAACTAATAATGATCTTTATGAAGAGAATGTGGATGATCATTTTGTTACCTGCTGGCTTGGAAAAATTAATATGAAAAGCAACGAATTGTCATTTGTTAATGCAGGTCATAATTCTCCATTAATTAAATTAAACAATAATGATTTTGAATATTTGAATATTAAACCAGGATTAGTATTGGCAGCCATGGAAGATATGGAGTATAAAACACACGTTATTCCATTTAAAAAAGAAGATACAATATTTTTATATACTGATGGTGTGACAGAAGCCAATGATGATTTTAAAGAATTTTATGGTAAAGAAAGACTAAAAAAGATTATAAATAAACACAAAAACGATAATGTTAATAAGATAATAGAATCCGCAGAAGAGGACGTTAAAGAATTCTGCAATTATGAAGAACAATTTGACGACACAACAATGTTTATTATACGGGCAAAATAAGAGGATGAGTTTTATTTAATTTAACTTTAATCATTCCTTTTTTATCATTTTTTGATAATTAAACATTTACCTTAAAGAATGCAAGAATACCACGACTTCTTTAAAGTCGTGGATGAATTGCACAATTGGGTGTACAATTATTTTTTAAGAGTATGTCATGGGAGTTTTCTCATAAATAATTCGTTAGGTGCTTTTTTTTATCTATTTTTATTAATTCGGTATAATATATGTTTTTTTTATAAAATTTCATGTTCTTTTTTTTTATGAAGGAATTATTGCTTTTGGAGTAGAATATTGCTTTTAATTCGTAATCAGATTACTTTTCACATGCTCTTTGGTGTTATTTAAATACTTGCTAAGTCATATTTAGTATTAGGGTAGTATTATGGCTCTGTCTAAAATTGTCATGATGTAGCATCGATTTTTTGGTTGTTGTCGTGATTTTGTAAGTTGTTTTGTTCATTGAATAAAACATTTCTTTCCATCCATCTGATTTTTTGTAGTCTTATCCATCTTATTAATCCTTCTCTTGTCCGATATATTCTTTTTATATGTCTTGGTAAGGTTATTTTGAAGTATCCTTCGATTTTATTGTTTGTTCATGGTATTTGTGGGTTTTTGTGATATTCTATTGTTTTATCGAATTTTTTGTTTAGATTTTTTAGGTATTTTTGTGTGTTGTCGTCGAATTGATCTAGTTGGTGATATATTGTTCTGAATCTTCTTATTGCTGCTTTTTGAGTGTCAGTATCGTAAATATTTGCTATTCTTTCGTTGATTCGTTCTTGTTCATTTAATTCTTTTCTTTTTTGTTTTAGTTCGTTTTTATATCTTGTGTTATCTTTCATTAATTTTTTTCGTTTTTTGATTTTTCTTATTCTTGTTTTGTCTTTTTTTGATGGTCTATATGCCATTCCTTTGCTGTATTCTTTTAGTTTTGTTATTCTTTCTTCGTTTTATTCTATTTTTCTTTCCAAGGTTTGTATTCTTCTTTTTATTTTATTCATTTTTTTGTAGGATTTGTCGTTGTGGTATTTGATGATGTGGAATATGCAGAGTTGGTGTTTTATGCAAATTCGTTCAATTATTGGTGGATACATCAAATGGCCATCAGTTATTAGTACTTTTTTAGGTAATCCTTCTAAAGAGTATTTTAAAAAGATTTCCACAAAATCCTGATTAAAATCTTCCTGATAAATTACTTGATCATTAATTATTAAGTTTGTTACAGCATCAATAATGGCTAATCTAACTGTTTTTATCCCATTTTCGTGTAAAAATTCCTCATCATAATGATAAATTCCACTTGGCTCAATTTTTGTTTCTTCTAAGAGTTTTTGAAGGTTTTCTTCTTTTTGTGTGATGAATGATGTGTCGTATGTTGATTCGTGATAATATACTGTTTGGCGGTTTAATTGTATCCCATTTTCGAGTTTAATTATTTCCGCCTTCTTTTGATAGGATAAATAGGTAATGGATTCATATTCTAGTGATTTTTCACAAATAGCACGCGTA
>Ga0129307_1002248_pt1 | contig 16080 bp, 26 predicted proteins | sample P1105metagenome_FD_94437 | JGI IMG/M metagenome (GOLD analysis project Ga0129307, IMG submission 94437) | Capybara group fecal microbial communities from Wisconsin, USA - P1105 metagenome | ecosystem: Host-associated > Mammals > Digestive system > Large intestine > Fecal | place: USA: Wisconsin... | reverse complement strand
GCCGCCAGTTTGCATTGTTTAAACGCTCTGTCCAGCTCCCGCAGATCCGACCGCGCCGCTGCGTCATATGCTCCCATGTGCCAGCGAATAGCTATGATCTCCATAGGATCCAGCTCCATAAACGGCTGAATCATAATAACAGATTTCTCTCCGTGTCCGATTGGCAGCGCATCCCCGCAGAAAACGTACTGTTGCCCCGTCGGGACCGTTTCAAGCCTATACTGCTGTGCTTTGCAGACATCGTGAAGAAGCGCCACGACGGCGATATGCTCCGCACTGTATGCTTTGCGGCCCTTCCTTGCTTCCTCGGCATTCAGCCGGGTAAGCTCCCGGAATACATTGTTTGAGTGCTCCACAAGCCCGCCCGGATATGCTCCGTGATACTTCGTGCTTGCCGGTGCCTCAAAGAATCCGATCTTTTCCAGACCTTTGATCAGGTCTTCTGCTCCCGGCCGCTTGACCAGGCTCCGGAATGTCTCTCTGAACTTATCTCCTTCTGATAAGCTATCCCAGTCTGTTAAAGTCATGGTTTTGCTCCCTTCCCGCGATGCTTTCCGTGATAAATCCGCCTGCCGCAAGCGGTTTCTCTTCTGTTTCCTGCCCCGTAAGCTCCAAAGCCTTATTGATATACCACCGCGCCTTTTTCCAGTCTTCCTGCGGCGTCTCGTGCTTATTCTCGCACCGATACAGATACTTAAAGGCATTGCATTCACAGAATGCTGCAACCTTCTCTGCGCCGAATACTTCCACCATCACGTCGATACATTCAAATTTCCCGGTCTCATAATGTGCCGGATGATTCACATTGTCTGCTGCCATATACCCCTCCTTTTTGGCTATTCGCAAATTGTTTTTCCCGCGCCCCTTCCCGGTTTGCGGAAATGCTTTTCGCGCGGGCGAAGCTTTGCCGCGAAACATCGTCTTTTTGATGATTTTTCCACGCCCCGAAAGCTTCGGTTCCCCGACCTACTCCCAGCTCCCTTCCCGCACAAAGTTTCCGTGTCTTCGGAACGAGTTTCTTCTATTTCCGCGCGCGCGAGGCTCTCAGTAAAATTTCGTCCACCATCGGCACGTCTTCCAGGGCATAAGCCAGACGGTCAAGCGCCATGTCGTGCCAATATCGAACCGTGCTGTCAGATGCTTTCATCCGGAATGAAATTTTTGTCCAACTGTAATCATGCTGATACCGGAATAAAAGCAGCTTTTTGTACTTACCGTTCAGGCTGTCTATAGAGTCCCTTATCAGGTCTCTGTCCCGTTCCAATACTCCGATCCTTGTCTCGATCTCTTTCAGGCGTCCTCCGGCGTCATTGTCAGCCGCCAGGACGCCCAAAGATTCCGTAGGCCGTCCCGGATTTGTCCCGTGCGGCATTCCGTCCGTGTTGATACCCCGGATGCTGTTGTAATACTCATCCTCGATATCCTGCCGCTGCCGCCGGAACTCTTTCAGCATGTCCGGTATTGCCGTATAGTAATACACAATAATCTTTGCCTCCCCGCGCTGCATCCGACGCCCTCCGCCCTTGTTACTTTCCTGCTTCTTTCGCTTTCTCTCTGTAAATGTCTCCCGCCAGCCGCAGAACGCGGTCGATCTGCTTCCGGTCGAAAGATAACACTCTGTGCATAGCTCTTGCGTAAAGCCGCGCCACCATATCTGCCGCCGCTCTTTGTTCGTTCAGCTCTGCCCAATCCCTGTTTTTCTTCAAGGCTTTTGCCGCAGGCAGAATGAACGGACTGATAAACAGCGGGTCTGTCAGCATTTTCAGTTCTTTTTTTGCCGTATCTATTCCGTTGTTTCTCTGTGCGTTGATGTACTGCGCCGATAAACGGTCTGCCCACTGCGCGACCTCATTCACCTTGTCTTCCGTCAGCCCGTACCCGGTCTGTAATGCCGTCCAGATACACAAGTGCATCATTTCCGCCGTCTGCGCCCAGATATCATCGAATAGCTGTTCCGTGGTCTTCTTACCCGACTTCTGATACCGTCTCTGCGCGTGCTGCGCAAGCATTCTCTGATTGCTGAAATAGTTAGCCATCCCGTCTCCTTCCGCCCGGAAGCTTTATATGCCCCGGACAATAATTTCTGTCGTCGATATAGAAATCCGCACAAATCTTTCGAGGATTGTTCTCGTACTTTGCTTTTAACTCCGGCAGATTGTCATTCACGGCGTCAAACTCCAAGCCGCGTTCCCGGCACCACAAGAGAGCCGCCTGCAGGTCTTCCTCTTCCCGGAGTGTATTCAGGATGATCTTGTCTCCCATCTGCTTTGCCGCTATCAGAAAGCTTATCAGTTCTAAATTCGGTTCCCCGATCTCCGGCCAGCACTCATGACAGAGCGTTCCGTCAAAATCCACTGCAAATATCATCCGCTACCCTCCTTCCACGCTTCGATATCTGACTTCTTTTCGTCTGTTATGATCTCTTTGAACTTCCATCCGTTCGGCTTTGCGTACCGCTCAATGAAGATGCGTCGCCGCAATGGATAATCCCGCTGCTGTTTTCTGACAAACCTGCTCTTGATTTCCACGATCTCCACGGTCCCGTCAGCATAATCAAGCCGGAAGTCCGCCGTATACCGGATGGCTCCCAGCTTTATCCCGCAGTATTCCGCAGAATCAAACAACGGAAACGCCGGATGCTCTGTACATTCCCTGATCTTCCCGGCGCGAATGTCGGGAAGAATCGTGCCGTAATAAAACTCATACTCTCCCCGGCTCTCAAATCTTCTGCGCTCCGCTTTTTCTTTCATGAGTAAGCGCATTTTCCTTTCCCTGATCTCATGCTCTTGTTTGGCAAGTTGTCTAAGTGCCTGTGCCCGCATTCCCGGCGGCAGGTCTTTTAGTTCCATGTGCATTTGTCCCCGCCTCCTTCCGGTACATAATGACGACTGTGTGCCGCTGCCCTGTGTCACTCACTTTTGTTTCCACCCGTTCCAGCGTGTAACCCGGATACTGCCGTTCCCAGTATTCCCGATCGTCTATATACAGTGTCGCCGCTTCCTCAAATCGTTTCCGGCTCCACTTTGAATCGTTCGGCGGCGGCGTCTTCGGTTTTTCCAGTCCACGGCTCTGCCGCCAGTTCCGATCACACCGCTTGTTCTTGCCGATGTAGTTGACCAGGCTTTCCACCGATCCGTGATTCACTTCCAGCCGGTCACATCTGCACATGCCTATACTGTTTCCGTTCCGGTCCGTCCACAGTTCCTCCAGCACGTCCCGTGTCAATCCGTCTGTATGCTGAATGATGGCGTGATGATGATGCCGCCCGATGTATGACCCATCCTCCTGTTGAGTGGCATACTCTGTCGCCATTACCCATTTCGGGCGCTGTACCCCGTTCTTATCGCACCACCGATAGACCCTCTTCATGAAGTTTGTGAAATCCTGATCGGCTCTCTTTGTGTCTCCCGGGTCCGGCAGGTGTTCGTCGTTATAGGTTCCCGTCCAGGAATAATCTCCTTTCCCGAAATTGGTATTCACGAGCTGCACATGATATCGTTTCGCCTGCCTGTCGTTATAACATTGCTGTGCCAGCGTTGTTGCTTTCTTTCGTTTTGCCCTCCGGCTCTCTCTGTGCTCCCTTGCTGATACCTGGTACAGATCCACCTCCATGTACGGAGCTGTCTCATAACTCTTTCCGCAGATATGTTTCTGCTCTCTGTAATACACCCTGCCCACATCAGCACTCCGATCTATCGACTATACTTTTATGACCTATATAGAATGTCTCTAAACTTAAGAGAGGTATACAAGCCCTATACCGCAAAATTCACGGTTGATTTTTTGAAAGCCTTTTCTCTTGGTTTTAAAAAGGCTCCCGTGTCCGAAGCGGAGAACGCACACTCGCGCCCTCCGCTTTTCTCTTTCTGTCGTTTTCTGTTGCTATCCTGCCGCTATTCCCCTTAGTTAAACGGCAGTCCTTCGTCTTCCACGCCGTCCGGTATGTTCATAAATCCTTCCCCGACGTCGGAAGCGGTATAACCATCCTGCTGCCCGCTCTGGTGATCCTGGCCGCCCTGCTGCCCGTTTCCGTTGCTGCCGCTGCCGTTCTGCGCATTCTTGCTTTCCGCAAACTCTGCTTCCTCGATCACAACGTCTGTCGTGTAGACCTTGTTTCCGTCGCGGTTCGTGTAGCTTCCCGTCTGAAGTCTCCCGGTGATCGTAAGCTTTGTTCCCTGGTGGACATATTTTTCCATCCACTCCGCAGTCCTTCCAAAAGCAACGCACGAAGGGAAATCCGCTGTCTGCTGATTCTCTCCGCCGTCCCGCTTCACTCTGCGATCAACTGCCAGCGTGAAGCGCGCCATGCATCTTTGATCCTGTCCCTGTGTCCAGCGGATATCCGGATCCCGTGTCAGGCGACCCATTAAAATAACTTTGTTCATTCCTTTTCTGCTCCTACCTTCTCAATCAGCATTGACGGTTCCGGTCCCGTATGCAGATGCGTCCCCCAGCGGCTCCGCCCTGTCGCAACTCGGATAACGTCCCAGATATCCTCCGCAATCAGCATTTTCTCTGTTTTCTCTTTGTACCCTTCCGGCTCGAAAGCGATGCGGAAAAACGCCCTCATGATCTCCTGCATGTGATTCCGGCGGCTGATATATCTATCAAACGCCTCTTTGTGATTCGGATTGTTCGGTGAAAGATCGCGTCCCATCTCAGCCAGATCATTGCAGAAGTCCATTTCCTGCCCCATCCGCAGCCTGAAGTATTCTTCCATAGCTTCGTGGATAAGGTTTAGCTGTGCTTCCGAAACAGTCATTCTGTAAAAGGCCGCTTCTTTCTTATCCTTCTTATTCATCGTTCCTCCTGTCGCTTCCCGCTACCACCATCAACGCGGCCAGAAATATTCCTGTTATGGTCCCTAAGAAAAGCCCAATACCGAACGCAACCATCACATCAATATCCATCACACCACATCCATTTCAATATGCTTTGGCGCGTGCGGCTTAATAAGCACGTTCTGCCACTTCTTATATGCGTCCAGGTACAGTTCGTCCTTATCTCCGTTATATGTCAGCTCGTAATACATGCCGTCGGATACTGTCGTGCTGACAAGCGCTTTGTGGTTCTGCAGGGCTTTGCACATCCAGACGATAAACACGTTGTCTTCCGTGATATCCCCATTCTTGTCTGTCGAATCCTTCCTGTTGTTGAAGTAATCAACGACTGATTTCTTGCAAAGATCCATAAACTCCTGATTTGTCATGACTCTTCGTCCTCCGTTCCTTCTATGGTCTGCTGCTCGTATATCTCTCCGGTCTCCGGGTCGAACTCGCCCTGCTTCTCTGCTTCTTCTTTCTCTTTCTTTCTGGCTTCGTTCCGCATGAGCTGCCTATAGACCTTTTCTTCGAACTTCTTCAGCTCTTTGAGATAATCCTCGTTCACAACATCTATCGGCATGACTGCGGCCAGAACTTCAAAACCGTCCATGAAAATCACGTACCGCTGCCCCTTCGGCGTCTTCCTGACTGCAAGCGTGATATACTCACTTTCCTTCTCCACGTCCTTTAGCGGCTCAAACAGTGCGTCGTCATAGAAGATCAGTTCGCCGTCGTCTGCCTCTAAAGCCTGCGCGAATCTCCCGCCCACAAAAACGGAAGTCGGAAGCTTCTTTGCCCCTATGGTCCCGTCGTATCCGTCGGAAAGATCGCAGCCGTATATGTCCGATATATCCTGCGCGTAATCTTCGGAGATATATATCTTCTCCATCTGTTTTGGCTCGATATCCAGCACGGTTCTGATCTGCTCTTCTCCGCGCATATCCGGAAGCCCAGGCGTCTTATAAATCGCTGTTCCGGTGCTCAGGACAATGCCGCCGTCTTCCAAATGAATCACGATGCCGCGGCCGCGCCTCTTTACGATCTGCACAAACTTTGATATCTTCATTACCTGTCCCCCGTGCTTCCAAATCCACCGCGGTCCTTATTGCCAAGGCTTTCAACCGCTTTAAACTCTATCGGCGTCTGCTTCTTCACTAAGCAGAACTGACATACCCTCGTTCCCTTCGGAATGAATGTCTTTCTTATGGCTACTGCCGGAAATCCCCATATGTCATTGTCGCCGTTATAATCGTTCTCGATGATGCCCATGCTGTTTGCCATCATGACGCCATACTTCATGCAAAGACTCGACCGCGGGACGATCTGTGCATAGTATCCTACCGGCAGCTCCATAGATACCCCGAGAGAAATCAGTTTGCATTCCAGCGGTTCAAGCTCCGCGTCTTCCGCTGTCTTTAAGTCTATCCATTCGCCGTGCTGCTCCGGCATGTCTCCGCCGTGCGTATTGATCCGGACAATCAGTGGTGTTTCTGTCAGTTTCATTTCCATCTGCTCCAATCTATTTTCTGCCCGCATATACAGTGGTGCGGATATTCCTCCCAGTCCTCGAATAACGCCCCGCACGCCGGGCAGTGAAACATGTCGTATACAAACTCACCGTCTGCGTAACCGTCAGCTTCCGCTTCCGGCTCCATTGGGATCTGTTTTTTTAATGCTTCTGCGCCCATTGCACAAGCTTCCTGGACATCTTCCCATGTCAAATCTTTATGCCGCTTCGCTGGATCCAGAATATCTACCGCCCGTTCAATTTCCATGGCGGCCTCCGTTCTCATTCGGTCCATTGACTGTCCGAAAAGTCCGCTTCTTTTCTTTCTTCATCCGCCTCATGAACCTATTGTCTGTATTGAACTCCGCTACCTGCTGTGTTTTTCCGGTGTAAATGCTGGCTCCGATCAGCGCTCCTGCTGCCAACGTTTTGTGCCTGTTATGCTTCGGCCACCCCATATCAATACCGCCTTTCCGTATGCGTTACGTAGGCTGTACCCCGGCTGTTCAGCCGCATCTTGACCATGTTCCCGCAGCGAATGCACTTGTGCTCTGTCGTCTCGTCCTGCAGGTTTGTTCTGTACCGCCATTCAGCGCCACATTTGCACCGAAGGTATAACGGCTTCAGATTTTCCAGCGGCGTTTCCGCTCCGCATCCGCACTTATAAACATAGATTTCCCGCTTCGCGTTGAATGCCCGGACCTTTCCGCATTCCGCGCACTGCAGGATCATAAACCCGTGCCATGGCCCATATTGGTTTCGCTCTTCCCGATCCCGCTGCATCTCCGACGTGCCCTGTCCGGTCCCCCAGGTATCGCGGCTTCCGAACATGCTCTCAACTCTACTTTTGTGTCTCACTTTTGCTTTATACCTCCATACATGCTTTGCTGTTCCGCCTACTGCATCATATGAAAAAGATTCAACTGTCTTGCGTGTTCGTTGAATCGTTTTTCTTGCTTCAGGAAATAATCCTCGTCGATCTCGAAGCCGATAAAGTCCAGCTTCTTTGTGCTGTCCCAGGCTGCAATCCGGCTGCTGCCGCTGCCGAGGTGCGTGTCCAGAATCCGGAAGCCCGGCTTTGCGTACTTCTCGAAGATCCATGCGTACAGCTCTACCGGTTTTTGTGTCGGATGGAACCGGCCGCCGCCGGAGCTGGAACACTTCACGATCTTTGCGTTATCATTGAAGCTGCACCAGGCATACTCCGCCATGGCCATTGAGAAGTTTTCCGGTATGTTTGTCTTTTCCCATACGAGAAAGCATCTGTTAGGCGGAAGATAAAAGTAATTCCCGCCCCATATAATCTGTTGCTTGCTTACTCTGAATAGTTCCTGGAAGTAATCGTCTCCCGGCGCTGTGTCCCATTCAATGATCTTTGTACCGTACTTCTCCATGTGACCGCCGCCGCGTCTGTCAATCTTCCGAGTACCCCCCCCGGTCAGTTTTTCGCGCTTATAACGGTCGAACTTCCCGCCGAATCTTGACTTGTCCTGCCGCTTGAAATCCTGCCCCGCGTCCCCGTATGGAGGATCCACGACTGCCAGGTCGAAGTATCCATCCGGAAACTCCCGCATTCCTTCCATGCAGTCCATGTTGTAGGCTCTGTTTAATTCAAGCATTTCTTTCCTTTGTAAGCTTCTTTCCGCATACCGGGCAAAATCTCAGCGGGAAATTTCCGTATGTACTGCACCCCGCATGATTCACTATCGCTTTGCCCGTCCGGTAAGTATGTATCTGCATGGCTGCCGTATACCGTGATTTCAAATTGAACGTCCGCTCCGGATCCCTGTTGTGCTCTTTGTTGCTTGCAGCATGACTCTTTTTCATGTATTCATACAGCTCACAGAATTTGCACTCTTTCGTTTTCATTTCTTCACCAATTCCTGAAAGAATTCATCTAATAGGAACCCGCCGACAAATGTCAAAAGCAGCCTTGCAATATATTCTCCTGATGTCCTGCATCCGCCTATGCATGTTGCTGTCCCCAAAATGAACCACGCCAGATATCTCCTCATTTCTTTTTCCTTCTCGTTTCCGCGTGATGCTTCGCATCATATTTCAAGTGGCATGGTGCGCATAGCGCTTTCATATTCTCTGGCCGCATGTCTTCCGGCCTGTGATTCAGATGTGCCACCGTCAGCGTGTTTCTGTGCGTGTCGAACGGCTCCCCCGGCCTTCGGCACTGCTTCCCGCATGACTCGCAACGCCACTCGGCCTTTTCTTTAATCTCGAACGCTATCTTCTTCCAATCCTTCGGATAGCGCTTTTTGTCCATCGGCATATCATTTTCCTCTGTAAAGGTGCCCCGCTTTCCCCTCAGTAGCAGACTCGAACTGCATCTCGCGGATTACCAATCCGCCGCTCTACCGATTGAGCTAACTGAGGATCCGGCGGGGCTTTTGCCGTCTCTCCGGCTGTCGCGGTTGTCCGGGGAACGGTCATTTCTGCCATGCGTCCATGTTCTTGATGGCCGTCCATTTGAGCATCCCGCTTCTGCTTGTACCGCCGGACTCAGCCCCTTATTTCAGCGGCGTGATTTTGGGTGTCTTAGAGCGTGCACTCCCTGCCGCAGAACTACTTCGCCACGTGCGGACTCGAACCGCAGGAGCCTTTCCTCGAAGAATCTCCGACCCTTTCCGTGGCGCTGGCTGGTTTCTGCGTACTTTGCCGCGCTACCTAAACCAGCTCTAAACGTCGCGCTCCGGTGTCTCGTCCCCGGCGTCACGAAGCGCCGTTTTAGCCAGGCGCTTACCCTCTGCGGCTTTTCAACCCGCCGACGTGCTGCCAGATTGCAAACGGTTTCTATTCCCGGTTCAAACCTGATCGGGCGGGCAATCTGCGGGCGGGGATTTGCACCCCGCATAGCAGGCTTTCACTTTTAACCCGGGACGGCCCGCTTCCTGCCAATGCACCGTTCTCCATGCGTCTACCTATTCCGCCACCGCAGATATTTTATTGTTCCGGGAAATGCGCTTTCGTCACAGCTATTGGAAATTCTTCAATTTCCGACGCCCACCGCGCCGTTCCCTTCCCGTTGCATTTCTCCCAGCAAAGCGGGAACCCGCCTATCCCGTCAAACAGGCTCCCCATTGTCGCCGGTCTTTCGTACTCCGCCGATATCCGACGCAGAAGGTAAAACCAAAACGGAGCCGCAATGCTGTTCCCCAGCGCTTTATATCTGTTCGTATCTGTGCTCTGGTGTTTCTTCCCTTTGCTGTCCGTCCACTCCCCTATGTCTGTCCATCCGTCCGGATATCCCTGCATCCGCTCACATTCAAGCGGCGTGATCCGGCGGACCGTATTCCCCTGACGGCAGACAATGTTTGTGTTAAGGCTTAAACCGCCGTTTGGCTTTGCCTGCAATGTGCCGTTGATTTCGCTCTCTGTCCCGTTCCGGCAGTCCACCGTCATGACTAAATCTGTATTGTCTTTATAGTCCCTTGCCTTGCATGAGCTGCCTACGTCAGATTCCTTGTAATCCCCGAAGCCCTGCATGGCATAGAAAACGCAGTTCACCTGGTTTCCTCCCGTTCCCATCCTGGCTGTAAGCGTCGGGCTGATGCCATCCGTTATGATCGTGTTCTTGGTGCTCGTCATTTCAATCATAATCGGCTCCGCCTCTGACTCATAAACCGCCGGTCTGTCTATCGTATTCAGCGTATAGCAGACTTCATCATTCCATCCTCTGCCGTTGCATCCGGCGTTATCTGCCCTGTCTATGCAGTTTCCCTGGATAAAATATGTCTTCGGTTCTTGAATGACGCACGGCAGGTTTCCGTGTGTCTCCGCCCTCAGTGTCGGCAGTATTCCGTCTTCACTGACAGTTATCTGCTGCCCCCCCTGGTCGTCGAGGATAATCCTGCCTGCCGCTCCAATGCCGCTTTCAGCTCCGGCGGCAGTATCTTCCCCCGTCTCTCCGCTCTCCGCAGGATCCCAGCACAAGCCTTTGCGCTTAAATTGTATTTCGGGTGCGGACAGCCCTCCGAAATCTGCGAGAAGCGCAATACGTTTTCTTCTCTGGGGGACTCCCCAAAACTGCGCATCGTGTAATCTCCAAGCAACTGACCATCGGCCCATTGCATCGTAGCGGCATCCGCTTGACGGCCACCCCCCCCGAGGCACAGGCAAATCGGGCGCTTCCGTGCAGACGATCCGGACCGTTTCTTCGAGGACTGCCGCGAAGTCCTGCCCTTTGTTGGAGCTGAAAGCTCCTGGCACGTTTTCCCAAACCATGAATCGAGGTCGAACATTGAAATCTGTACCGCGTCGCCGCCTGTCTGCATCCCGCATCTCCTTTACAATCCGTATCTGCTCCATGAAAAGTCCCGATCTTTTCCCGGCAAGCCCCGCCCGCTTCCCGGCCACGCTCAAATCCTGGCATGGGCTTCCGCCTATTATGCAGTCAACCGTTTCGATCTCCGCGCCGTTAATCTTCGTGATATCTCCTAAATGAACCATCTTATATCCCATCTATATGAACGACCGGGCTTGCTGGCGGCAAGTCCTTATATTTCTGGTTAAGCTGATATCTCCGCGCCCGTTGTATATCCGCGTTCCTGTGTCCATCCTGACATTTTTCGTATTTCCGGCAACGCTTGCAGTTATACCCCGCCGTGCACCAGTCGCACCTGTCTATGTCGCACTGATGCCGGAACCGTATCCGGCATTTCATTTCGTGATCCGGACACTCATTCACGGCGCAATGTTCTATATCCGTGAACAGCATCACAGCTCCCTCGCAGCCTGGTATGCCGCCTGCCACTTTTCATAATTGGAAAGCACTTTTCGGCTGTACTTCGTGCTGTCGAACTTTGCATACCCCATATTGTAGGCTACAATCGCCCGCTCCGTTTCCCCGTATCTGTCCACGCAGTCACCGTAAACATATATCGCCCCGCGGATATTCAGCTCATAATCCATCATGTCTTCCCATGTGCTTATGCCGAACTCCCGCTTAAATGTTCCCGCCCATGATGCCCTGTTAAGCTGGAACATTCCGTAATCGTGTGTATCGTGATTGATTGCTGATGTGCTGAACGTGCCGCCTGTCTCCGCGTCTGCTAGCGCTAACGCTGTTATGTAGTCGTAGCCCGCGCCCGTCCACATGGTATAAAGCATTTTCTGCTGATCATATGTAAGCGGGATTTCTTCCAGGTAGATAAAGCCTGCTGCCTCTTCCGGTTCCATAGTCTGTTCCGGCTGTAGCGCCGCTGCCGTCTCTGCTTCCGCCTGGATCGGCGGCGCTTCACTGATCTTTATCACGTCGTATTCTGAATGAATTTCAATCACGATTGGTTCCGCTTGAGTTTCAACCGTCGGTGCCGCCGCCTGTGCCGGTGTAGCATTTGCTATATTGATTGCCGCTGCCAGCATCCCGGTTGCTACTACAACGCCCGCTGCCGATGCGGCTCCGCGATAGAAGTTATATCCTCTCGCGCGCTTCTTTCTTCTGATCTTCGCAAAGCCTGCGCCAGCCGCAACCAAAAGGCAGTTTGCCAGTATCCCGCAGATTGTCACTCTGATCTCGTTCAGGTCTGCTCCTGACATAAACAGCAATGCTCCGATGAATCCAACCGCCTGAAGGAACTCTCCGAATCGCTTCATGCTATACCTCCTGCTTTAATCTCTCTTGATTCCAATATGCTTTTTCCTGCGCGACCTCCGCTTTGTACTCCGGCCGCCCGTTCTTATCGGCGTTTCCTGTCCTTCCGCGGCGAAGCTCCCTATATATCACCGACCTATCCGCATTCAGCGTCTTTGCGATCTCGATAACCGAATGCCCTCCGGTATACATTTCCTCAATCGTTCGTCTGTTCTCTAAGGTCAACCATGGCCGTCTGTTCATCTCTATCCTCGTCTTTCCCAATTACTACCAGTCTGTATATGGTCAGTTGCAAATCTGAAAAGGAATACTCCGGCAGTCTATCCGGTTCGATCGGGCTTAACAGTCCAAGCTCTTTCCATCTTTTGTGTGAAATATCAGTCCTGATGCCTACATGCTTTACCGGTTTATCCTTCACAGCTTCGTATTCAGCGCTATGATGTTGAAATGTTGCCAGATATCCTGCGAATATCGTTTGCCCGTTTTCTTCAATCAGCACTGTGCCCGGGTTGTCCATCAAGTTCAATATCTGTTCAACTGTTATCTTCCCCATTTTTCCTCCGGATTTTTGCATAAAAAAATAGTGCGCCAGAAGCTTTAAACTTCTGACGCACTTCGTCGTCTTGCAATCCTTATGAAGTGCTCCGTCCGTCCAGTTGTTTAACTGTTGGCTTCTGTTGCACTTAGTTTATTATCTCGGCAGGGGCTGCAGGCCTAAGGCGCTCCTTGCGGGCGCTCCGCCGCCTTTGAGGGGCTGCCTGCGCGAACTCGGCGGGTTCGCCCGATATCCGGGCTTTGAATGCCCGAACCCGCCTCAGACATGCACTCCGGTCAGCCCCAGCTATGCTCGCGCCCGCTGCGTCGCTTTTGCCTAAGCCCTGCAGCCCCCCGGCTTCTCAAAGATGCTGTTATCTGCATTAACCGGAGAAGGCGGATCTGCTCCTGCGAATGGTGACGCGAACAGGAACGGCGACGGTCCGGGCTGCGCAGTACGGCCGTACTGAACGAACCGGTGCAAGCGAAGCGTAGACAGCCGGGCGTTCATAGGCCGGGCCAGCAGACAGACGAGCCGCCCGTGAGCTGTCACCTCTGAGTCAGGGAGCAGAACGCATTCGACGGGCAGGCCGGATCAGCAGGCCTGCAGCCTCCGGCTTGAAAAGACATGCTCAGGTCGTATGATAGCGGTCCAACAGTTCCTGTTTGAGATCCCACAGCTTTCTGGAGAGGTCCACATGCACTTCCTGCGGGTTCACAAGACGGCGGGATTCCTCCCACAGAGTTTCCTTGTCCCTGCGGCAGATTTCCTGGAGTTCTTTCACTGTGGGCCGGTTCTGATATACACATTTTCCTCCGCGGAATACCGGGATCATCAGCGGCTTCATCCGGTAGGTTCCTGCCTTCAGAAGCGTCTTCTTCCAGGTTTCCACCGGATCAAACAGGAGCAGATCTTCACCGGTATCATATTTTTCGTCCGCCAGCGCAATCAGGTCTGCCACCAGTTTGCCTGTATCGTTGCTGTAGATACGGTAAATAACTTTATCTCCCGGATTGGTGACCTTCTCCGAATTCTCTGAAATCTTAATCTTCGGGACAAATTCCCCTGTTGAAGGATCCTCCATCGCTGCCATTTTATAAACGCCGCCAAAGGCAGGTGTATCCTTGGATGTGATCAGGTTGGTGCCCACGCCCCAGCTGTTGATAGTGGCTCCCTGCACCTTCAGGGACGCGATCAGGTTTTCGTCCAGGTCGTTGGAAGCGGAAATCACCGGATTCGGAAATCCCGCTTCATCAAAGGCTTTTTTCACCTTCTTGGAGAGATACGCCAGGTCTCCGGAGTCCATGCGGATACCGTATTTCTTCAGGGGAATGCCCGCTTCCCGCATTTCCTTAAAGACCTGGATTGCGTGAGGAAGGCCGGACTTCAGCGTATCATAAGTATCGATCAGGAGCAGGCAGTTATCGGGATAAATCTTTGCATAAGCGCGGAATGCAGACAGTTCGTCCTCAAAGGACATAATCCAGCTGTGGGCATGGGTGCCCATCACCGGAATGTCGAACATCTGTCCAGCCAGAACATTGGAAGTACCGACACAGCCGGCAATCACTGCTGCCCTGGCCCCGTAAATCCCGGCATCCGGGCCCTGTGCCCTCCGCAAGCCGAACTCCATCACACCGTCTCCCGCTGCCGCATGCACCACGCGGCTGGCCTTGGTGGCAATCAGGGACTGGTGGTTAATGATGTTGAGCAGGGCTGTTTCAATCAGCTGCGCCTGCATAATAGGGGCCTTCACTTTAATCACGGGCTCCCTTGGGAACATCACATTGCCTTCCGGGATGGCGTCGATATCGCCGGTAAACCTGAAATCCCTGAGATATTCGAGAAAATCCGCATCAAAGATCCCAAGAGAATTCAGGTATTCTATATCTGAATCTGAAAAATGAAAGTTTTCAATCAGTTCTATCACCTGCTCCAGTCCGCAGGATACCGCATATCCGTTTCCGTCCGGATTCCTGCGGTAAAACATGTCGAAAATGGCATTGACATTCTTTTCCTCTTCCTTGAAATATCCCTGCATCATTGTCAGTTCATACAGGTCTGTCAGAAGCGTCAGGTTTCTTTCACTCATATCTCTACATCCTCCCTGGGGTATTTTCTAAGCATCTTACGGGATACAAAAAAGTGTGCGGCAGTGGTCACGAACCAGCTGACCGGCCAGACTGCGATAATCACCTCATAATACGGGTACATACGGAAAACCGTCGCCAACCATACTGCGCGAAACGCACAGGCTCCGAGCAGGGATGTAATCATAGGCTCCACAGTATGCCCAAAGCCTCTCTGAAGGTTCGAATAGGAATCCATCGTGATTTCGCCAAAGGCAAAAACCATGGCCACAAACATACGGCGTGCGCCTACTTCGATTACTTCCGGGTCCGGGTTATATAATGAAAGCAGCGGCCTGCGGGCAAGAATGAATACCAGGCTGATGATCTGCACAATGATAACGCCGTAAAGCATCATGGAATAGAAAATCTTTCTTGCTCTCCCATACTTGCGGGCGCCTACATTCTGGCTGACAAAGGTCAGCACGGCATTCATATTTGCACTGCAGAAAGCCATCTGGAAGCTTTCCACACTGGAAGCGGCCGCATTGCCGGCCATATAAACTGATCCGAAGCTGTTGACCGAGGACTGGATCATGATATTGGCTATCGAAAACAGACTTGCCTGGAACGCAATGGGCAGGCCCAACTGCATTAATTCCTTTACGATTCTTGTATCAAAGCGTATATCGGACAGTCCAAGTTTCAGACAGGAATCTTCTTTCATCAGCGCCCGTATCACCAGAATCATGGAAAGATAATTGGATACGGATGTGGCAATGCCTACGCCGGCGACTCCCATCTTAAAGGGAATCACCAGAATCAGGTTCAATACCGCATTTACAATGCCGGATAACAGCAGGTACATCATGGGCCGGCGGGTATCTCCCACCGAGCGGAGGACCGCCGCGCCAAAATTATAAATAATCAGTGCCGGAAGGCCTATATAGTAAATCCTCATATAGAGGGTTGACATACCGATGACATTGTCTGGCGACCTCATCAGCACCAGGACCTTATCTGCGGCAAATGCTCCCAGAAATCCGAATACCACGCCTCCCAGAACAGCTGTCGCTATCCCCGTATGTACAATCTTCTTTACTTTTTCAAACCGGGAGGAGGCATATTCCCTGGAAACCATTATGTTAACGCCGGTAGATAAACCGCCGAAAAAATTAACCAGAAGGCTGACCAGAGAAGTAGTGGAGCCCACCGCCGCAAGCGCTTCCGCGCCGGCAAAGCGCCCTACTACAATAACATCCGCAGCATTAAACAGAAGCTGCACCATCAGGCTCAGCGCCAGCGGAAGACAGAATCTGACATATTTGGGAAATATAGCTCCGTGGAGCATATCTATTTCGTATGCGCTTTTCTGAGCCATGTTGCAGCAACTCTCCCATTTCCATACGTAGTTTGTTATCTGCAGCTTAAATTATTATTATATGATTCACCGAAAAACATGTCAATCGGTTTACATTTGCCGAATTTTGATTACAATAAGGATTTATGACGAAGAAAAGAAAGGATATGCAGCAATGAGCATC